>ERZ779622.1019-NODE-1019-length-12792-cov-3.942608_pt1 | contig 12792 bp, 12 predicted proteins | sample MGYA00514188_ERZ779622 | MGnify/ENA primary metagenome ERZ779622 (study PRJEB29562, sample SAMEA4376702) | mouse gut metagenome | isolation source: Cecum | study: EMG produced TPA metagenomics assembly of the A DSS colitis mouse model was used to assess the...
TCTCCCGCGGCCGCGGCAATGTTACCTCTATCTTGTCCATAATCTGACCGGGTCGGCTGGACAATACAATGATGCGGTCACTGAGAAAAACCGCCTCGCCTCCTGAAATACCATGCCACAGTCAATCGCAGGCTTTACCACTTCCCTTCCATCGATCCGGATATGGCCTTCCGTGGGCGGATCCAGGCCTATAATCATCTTTAATAAAGTACTCTTCCCGCAGCCGCTCGTCCCGACAATGCTGATAAATTCCCCCTTCTCAATCTCCAGAGAAATATCCTCCAGAACCGAAAGCGTTCCCTTGTCAATGCGAAATTTTTTACTTACATTCTGAATGGTCAGCTGTATCTGCTTTTGCTCCATCGCTTCCTCCTACTCTGTATAGGACCAGCTCAGCAGACGTTTCTGCAAAGCCAGTAACCCCTTGTCAATCAATATGCCTACAAAGCCGATACAGAACACTCCGGCATACACGCGGGCCGGCTGCGCCAGCTCACGGGCATAGTGGATCATATATCCGATTCCGCTGGTAGCCGCGATCATCTCCGCCCCTACCACACAGGTCCAGGCAGAACTGATCCCCAGACGAAGCCCTGTGAAAATAGAAGGAAGTGCCGAAGGCAGATATACCTTCCAGATGAGCACGGAACGCTTCTTTTCCAATATCCTTGCCACCTCTAAAAGCTTCGGATCCGTGCTTTGAATCCCATGTATCGTATTTAACAGAACCGGCCAGAAGCTTCCGATGAAAATTACTGCCGTTTTCGAGTTCTCACCGATTCCCAGCCACAGAATCAAAATCGGAATCCAGGCCAGCATAGGAATCGGCCGGAGAATACTTACCATCGTACCGAGTATCCGGTTTACTGTCTTGGAAAACGCCATACAACTGCCGATCAGCGTCCCGCCAATCGCACCGCAGACAAATCCTCGCAAAACCCGCAGGATACTTATGCTCATATCCCGCCACAGCTTTCCGCTCTCTGAAAGTGACCACAAAGTAGAGGCAACCGTCTTCGGAGCCGGCAAAATCGCTGTACGCACAAGACCACCGCTGGCAGCAAATGCCCACAAAACCACGATTACCACCGGCGCGGCAACGGACAAGAGAATATCCGTTATTTTTTTCCTGTTATTCGTGTTTTTCGTATTCATTGTCATCTCCCTTCCCTTTTCAGATATTCGGGTAAAATCCTTACCATGCATCTCGCCTTCTTCTCAAGAAAAGCTCAATTATTTAGTAATTATTTTACTTCTTTCATGGAAAATCTCCATTCTTTTTTGTCATATCTGTCATTTATTTTTCGTTTCCTTTTATACATTATAGCAAAACAAACAGTATTGTCAATAAGAAAAAGTAAAATGGATGTATTATTTTTAGTAAACTATTTACTTTTTATTTACTCAGTGCTATAATTGCTAAAAAAAGAAACCATCTTCCTTTGCGCATAGTGTGCATCCTAAGCAGAGCGTCTTTGCTTCCTAATACGCAGTTTCCTATGAAACAAAAATAACCGTCCATCGGAACGGTTTAACAAAGAAAGGAGCCGAATCAACATCATGCATACCATAGCCGATCTTCATACACATACCCTTGTCAGCCAACATGCATACAGCACCTTATATGAAAATATTCAGGCAGCCCGTGAAGCTGGCTTTTATGCCCTCGCTATAACGGATCATGGTCCCGGTATGCCGGACGGAGCCTCTTCCCATCATTTCTTCTGTATGCCTGGCCTTCCTGAGATTGTAAACGGCGTCCGTCTCTTTCGGGGCGCCGAAGTAAATATCATGGACTATTCTGGAACGGTCGATCTGGATACCGGGACTTTACAACGGCTTGATTTTGTCATCGCCTCCTATCACTGCGAGTGCATATCGCCCGGAACCGCTGCAGAAAATACGGCCGGTCTGCTGTCCGTAATTAAAAATCCTTTCGTAGACTGTCTCGGGCACTGTGGAAACCCTGCTTACCCCATAGACATCCCGGCCATCACAAGTGCTTGCCGCCAGTACGGAAAGCTGATTGAAATTAATGCCAGTTCCTTCCGTATCCGCCCCGGCAGTGAGGACATCTGTCGCAGGATTGCCAGGGAATGCATCCGCCAAAAAGTACACCTTCTGATCAGCTCTGATGCCCATTTCCGTGACAATGTCGGCAATCATGAGGAAGCCATCCGGCTTTTGGAGGCTGTTGGTTGTCCTGAGAAGCTGGTGATCAATACGTCTAAAGAGCGTCTTCTCTCCTATTTTGCACTCAGACATCAGCGGATTGCCCACGAAAAAGGAGGTATTCATGCATTTACTTCACCTGACTGATTTTCATTATGGCGATCCGGCCACCGCCCCTCTGGATCCGGCAGCACCTGCGCTTAGCAAAAGCCTGCCGATCGCAGATCGTCTGGAACGCTGCCAAAAAAGCCTGGCGGGTATCTCTTTGGATGCACTGATCCTGTCAGGCGACTTTTCCATGGATGGAAATCCCGCCGATGCCCGGCAGCTCATGCAAGAGATCGACCCGTTCTTCCCGGATCTTCCCGTTGCTTTTGTTCCCGGTAACCATGATCATCTGGCAAAACCGGCAAAAAACGCTTCTTCTGCAAAGGAGTACGTTCCTTCTGACAAAGTATTCCTTCTGCCAGACCTCTCTGTGATTTGTCTGGATACTTCCCGGCCAGGGAACGACCGGGGAGTCATAGATCCGGCACAATGCCAATGGCTGAAGCAGCAGCTGACAAAACCGGATAGACAGCCGACAATCCTTGTCACTCATTTTCATCTGCTCCCCGGCCAGCACGCCATGCCCTGCGCTGCCTATCCGGATGAATTTATGGAAATTGTAGCACAAAGTTCTCTAATTGCCGTTTTTACCGGACATACGCATTGCCACTACCAGGGCTTTTTTGGCGGAAAGCCTTATTGCACGGCTCCCAGCTTTAGCTTTTATGGCCTCCCCGCTGCCGATGGCACTGTTTTCTTAGAACCATGCTTTGGCTATAATCTTTACACAATTGAAAAAGGGTACCTGGCAAACATAAAAACAGAAACCTTTTATGTCTCCCTTGATACCCTGTGAACCACTAAAGCTGCTTTGCCGAAGAGTTGGGATTTCTTCATTCTCCTGACCCATACCTCTCCCTTACCTCTGCCAGTAACACCTTCCCGACGCTGTTCCTTGGCAGTGCATCCACAATCTCCACATATTTTGGCTGTTTAATACGGGCCAGATGTTTCCTTATATAGGCAAATATCTCATCCTTTGTAATCCCGCTTCCCTGCTCCGGCACAATAACCGCCTTCCCCACCTCTCCCTTCCGCTTATCCGGAACACCGATGACACAGGCCTCACGAATCCCCCGGCACTCCAGCAGTACATTCTCTATCTCAACCGGGTAAATATTCTCTCCATGGCTGATAAACATATTTTTCTTCCGCCCTACAATATAATAGTATCCTTCTTCATCCTGCATGGCAATATCGCCAGAATGCATCCAGCCGTCTCTCAGCACATGCTCCGTCTCTTCCCTGTTATTCCAATATCCGGAAAATAGCGCCGCTGACTGAATCAGCAGTTCTCCTTTCTCTCCTTTTGGCACTTCCCTTCCCTTTTCATCCACAATCTTCAGCTTCGTATAGATCATTGGTTTTCCCACAGACATCTGCTTTCTCTCGATGTCCTCCACCTTCATGGAATTAATCGGGATCGAAAGAACCCCAGGACCAGTCTCTGTCATTCCATATCCATTACAGAAGCGCACTCCCTTTTTCCAATATATCTTCATCATCTCCAGAGACGCCGGAGCCGCCCCGCAGCGGATTCTTCCGATTCCTGAAAAATCCGCCGGTTCACAGCCAGGCGCCTCCATCATATACTGAAAAATACTGGGCACTCCCAGCAGAAATGTCAGTTTCTCCTCTTCCATAATGCAAAAAGCTTCTTCTGCTGCAAACTTTTTCGTCATTACCAGCCGGCCTCCTGCATGGAGAACCGGCATAAGAAGAGAATTCCAGGCAGCGGCATGAAACATGGGCAGGCACAGATATACCACATCCTGATTGCTGATCCCATAACTGGCAATCTGGTTCATAACATTATAATGCAGCGCACGATAGGAGATCATAGCTCCCTTCGGGGTTCCTGTGGTTCCGCCTGTGTGAAGAAGAAACGCAATATCTTCAAATTCCAGCGTCGCAAATCCTCTGTCTTCCTCCGTATAAGACAAAATATCCCCGGTGCATCCCAGATCTCCTTCTTCTTGATAATTGCCCAATCCAATGCATAAAACCTTTGGCATCCGGCCTTGAATCCTGTGTATTTTTTCTGAGAATGCTTCTTCATAAAACAGAACCTTTGGCTCTTCATTCACCATCATAGCCTCCAGTTCCCGCTCTGTCAATCTCACATTATAAGAGGTCAGAATCATTCCTGTGCGAACCAGTGCATAAAATAACTCCACATACTCCACACAGTTGCCGGCACAGATCGCAACCCGGTCTCCCTTTCTGACTCCTGCCTGATCCTGCAGATAGTTGGCCATTTTTCTTGCCCGGATATGGAAATCCCGATAATAATACCTTCTCCCCTCTGCATAATCATATAACGCTTCACAGTCCCTGTCCCGCTCCAGACGACTCATAAAAAAGTCTCTGATGATATCCCTGTCTTTCACGATCCCTGCCTCCCATTAAATCTCTTTATCTGATATTTTCCGTATTTTTTCCTCATATTTCAGATAATCTTTTGATACGGGTTCCTTTTCCCTCATGGTCAATATGACAAGAATCAGAACGCTGATAGGAACCGCTGCCCAGAAGGGCTGCAATCCCAGCGGATTTCCTGAAAAATGCCAGACCCCGGCAATGATCCCGCCAATCATCATAGACCAGAACGCTGCCTGATTGCTGATCCGCTTCCATCCCAATGCAAGAATCAATATTACCCCGGCAACCGAACGAATCTGAAAAGCGCCCAGAATCTGCGCCAATATGGAAGATGTTGTCAGCCCGAAGCCGGTAAATGCCACGGCAATCACCACAATGGTAATTTTAGAAAACCAGATCTGCTTTTCTTCACCTGCCTCCGGCCAAAACAATAGGTAAAAGTCCCTGGTTAAGGTAGCCGAAAGAGACAATAAAAGCCCTGGCCCTGTTGACAAAATCGCGGCCAGCACAGCCATGCTGACAATCCCGCTAAAAGCCGGATGGATCGATTCCGCCATCGTATAAATGATACCTTCTGCAGACGCCCCTGGCATAGTCACAAAGCCGGCGATGCCGATCAATGCCGGCATCAACGCAAAAGGAATCACCAGAAATGCCGACCAGGCAATCCCTTTTTTCGCTACCTTCAAAGACTGCGCGCCCAGACAGCAGTTGACCACAGTGGATGACAGGATCATCGAAAAAGCGGAGCCCAATGCCTGTGCCGCTACCGTCGCTTTATCCGGATACATCACTGTAAAATAATGCTCCGGACAGGCTGCTGTCATCACTTCCAGGCCGCCTGCCTTCCACACTGCCAATATTCCCACCAGAAACATTCCCAGAAACATTACCAGGGCATGAACCACATTCATTCCCGCCAATCCCCGCAATCCGTGAAGTGCCATATAAGCAAACGTTATACCCATGATCCAGGATAAAAGCACCGGGGATACTCCCAGCATAGAAGAAAGCAATGCTGCGGCAGCAATCGGCTGCTGGGAGAAAATAATGCCGTATACAAAAAGAATAATGATTAGCACTACCATCCGGACTTTCTGGTCAAATCGGAAGGCAAACGCCTCCGGCACTGACATGACACCAACATATCCTGCGCGACGGTAAAATTTTGCCGTACAAAATACGAACACTAATGTACCAATCACCATCCCCCAGTTGGTCCATACGGAAGACAGGCCAAAACGAAAAGCGGAAGAGGCATTTCCCACGGTACTGCTTCCTGCCACCATCTCTCCAAACATCAAGGCCACCGTCAGCCCGATTCCCAGTCCCTTTTTCGCCACAAAAAACTGCTGAATCGATCCGTCTTCCCGCCTGCTAATGGCCTTCCCTGCTGCGGTTGTCAATATCATGTACAGAAACACCATGATAAATGCTGTCATTGCTCTCCTCCTTTTGTCTTATCCTTCCTTTTTTTCCCTGAGTCTTTTCGTCAGTTCCGGAATGATTTCAAACAGATCCCCAACAATTCCATAATCTGCCACCTGGAAAATCGGCGCTTCCGGATCCTGATTGACGGCAATAATCACATCCGAGGAAGACATTCCCGCCAAATGCTGAATCGCGCCCGAAATCCCGCATGCAATATAAATTCTGGGTCCCACCGTCTTACCAGTCTGTCCGACCTGATGAAGCGCCGGAATCCATTCAGAGTCCACTGCCGCACGGGAAGCTCCGATTTGTGCCCCCAGCACGTCCGCCAGTTCCCGCAAAATCCGAAAATTCTCCTTGCCTCCCACACCACGGCCGCCCGCTACAATAATCTCTGCTTCCTCCAGGTTCACTCCCTGATCTCCCTCGCCAGCCAGGACTTCCAGGATTCTGGTACGAATCTCGTCCTCTTTCAGATCTACATGTTCGGAAAGGATCTCTCCTTCCCGGTCCGGATCCGCTGCCGGACGTTTGAATACTCCGGGCCGGACCGTTCCAATCTGCGGTTTCGTATCCGGGCAGAGAATCGTTGCCATCAGATTTCCCCCAAATGCAGGGCGGGTCCATTTGACCAGCCTGGTCTCTTCATCCACTTCTAATTCTGTGCAGTCCGCCGTCAGTCCCGTTTTCATCCGACAGGAGATCCTGGGTCCTAAATCTCTTCCATTATTGGTTGCTCCGATCAGCATCACCGACGGTCTATATTTCTCTATCAGGGTACAGACCACCTTGGCATAGCCATCTGTAGAATAATCTTTCAACTCCGGCTGATCCACCACCAGCACCTGGTCTGCCCCACAGCTTATAGCAACCTGCGCAAATTCCCGGATTCCACTTCCTGGTATCACTGCCACCAGCTTCTCTCCCAGTGCATCCGCCATCTTCCTTCCCTGTCCCAGCAGCTCCAGGCTGACATTCTTCAGCCTTCCTCTGACAATCTCAATCAGTACCCATACATTTTTTGATTCTCTCATTTTTTCCTCTTTCCTGACATGCTTGCCGTGTCAATCTCCAGGCATCGCCTTTTTATAACGTTATTTTCGCTTCCGCCAGCTTGTCCAACAGCTCAGATACCTTCCCGTTGGCATCTCCCCCCAGAATCATCAACCCGGTTTTTCTGACAGACGGCACAAAAGTCCTCTTTACCTTAGTAGGAGAGCCCTTAAGGCCCAGCCTCTCAGGAAGCAAATCCGGAAGATCCTTTGCCGTCAATGTGGGAACCTCCATACGGTTTGCCTTCATTTTCTTCATAATATTGGGGTATCTCGGCTCATTTAAGGATTTTACTGCTGTCAGAAGAACCGGCATTTTTACCTGAATTTTCTCATAGCAGTCTTCCTGTTCTTTTTTAATAATCAGGAACTCCTCCTTCTTTTCTATCCCTGCCACATACGTTACCTGGGCAAGCCCCAGATGCTCCGCCAGCTCTGGCCCCACCTGGGCCGTATCCCCATCAATGGCCTGTTTTCCACAGAAAATAATATCGAATTCTCCCAGAGAACGAATGGCTGCTGCCAAGGTATAACTGGTAGCCAGCGTATCCGCACCGCCAAAAGCGCGGTCACTGACTAATACCATATGATCGGCTCCCATGGCATAACATTCCCGCAGTGCATCGGCTGCCTGAGCCGGCCCCATAGACAATACCGTCACCTCGGCTCCGTACTGATCCTTCAGCTGGAGCGCTGCCTCCAGAGCGTTTTTGTCAAATGGATTCACAATGCTGGGAACCCCGCTTCGAATCAGTGTATTGGTCTTTGGATCAATTCGGATTTCCGTTGTGTCCGGCACCTGTTTCACACAAACTAAAATTTTCATTTCCATACTTTTTCGTCTCCCTGACATGATCAACATTTTCCAATCACAGTTTTTCCTATGATTTGACGCTGTACCTCGTTGGTTCCCTCAAAGATCCGGTATACCCGTACATCTCTCAGCATTTTCTCAATAGGATATTCCTTGGAATAGCCATAGCCTCCCAGAATCTGAAGCGCCTCGTCAATAATCGTGAACGCTGCTTCCGACACATAGGTCTTGCTGACAGAACCCAGACAGGAAATCGGCTTTCCCTCATCCGCCACTTTTGCCGCATACATCATGATGGCCCTGGCTGTTTGAAGCTGGATTTCCATATCTGCTATTTTAAACTGAATCCCCTGAAGCTTGCCGATCGGTTTTCCATAAGGAGTCCGAACCCGACAGTACTCGGCAGCAATCTCAATCGCTCTCTGAGCCATACCGATCAGAGGGGCAATGCAGATCGGCCGCGATTTTTCCAAAGCTTTCATCACAATCTTAAATCCGTCCCCCTCCTCTCCAATCCGGTTTTCTACCGGCACATGGACATTTTGAAACACTACGTCTGTGGTATTGGAAAGGCGGATCCCCATTTTGTTCTCTTCCTTTCCCACACTGACTCCCGGAGTATCCCTCTCTACGATAAAGCAGCTTAATCCCCGGGACCCCAAATCCGGATTGGTTACCGCAACAACAATATAGACATTTGCCAGTCCGCCATTTGTGATAAAGGTTTTAGTGCCGTTGATAATATACTCGTCTCCAGACAAGACTGCCCTGGTCTTTGTCCCCGCCACATCAGAGCCAGACTGAGGCTCTGTAATGCACATCGCTGAAATCTCACCATTCAGCAACCGCTTTGCCATCGCCTGCTTTTGCTGTTCATTTCCTCCTGCCAGCACCTGTTTAAAGCCTACGGTGGCTGCCCCAAAGCTGACGGCAAAGCCGCAGTCCACACGGCCAAATTCCTCACGGATTAAGGACAGTGTCTGCAGATCAAAGCCCGGGCCTCCATATTCTGCCGGAATATCCAGCCCCCAAAGCCCAATTTCTCCGATCTTTTTAAAAACTTCCATAGGAAATTCCGATTTTTCTTCATGTTCCGGCACAACGGGCGCCAGCTCCTTTTCCAGAAAATTACGAATTATTCCTGTGATATCCTTTTGCTCCTTTGTCATCAATTGCCATTCCATTCTTTCTTCCTCCCTGTCAGATTCCTTTAAACTCCGGCCTCCGTTTTTCAAAAAACGCTCTTACTGCTTCTGCATGATCTGCTGTCTTACAGAGCTGATATTGGTATTCTCCTTCATTTTCCATAGCATCCTCCAGCCCCTGATACAAACCACGGTTCAGCAACCGTTTACACCTCTCATAAGCAAGGGATGGGCCGGCTGCCAGCTTAACCGCCGTTTTCTTTACCGTTTCCTCCAGATCCGCAGCTTCCACTGCTCCTGTAATGATGCCCCACCGGGCCGCTTCCTCCCCGGTAAAGCGATTTCCCAACAGCATCAGCTCTTTTGCTTTGGCTGCTCCCACATTTCTTTGCAGCATCAGCGAGGAACCCATATCCGGAATAAACCCAATATTTACAAAAGCAAAAACAAACTTAGCGCCCAGCTCTGCATAGGAAAAATCACAGGCCAAAGCGATACTCAGTCCTCCGCCGGCCACTGCACCTTACAACCATGCCACTACTGGTTTGGCATTGTTGATGATGGATAAAATGACATCATTATTTTTTCTTAAGCCCGGCCTGGTTTCTGTACAACCATGCTCTACTTTGGCTTTCATTCCTTTGATATCTCCGCCTCCGCAGAAATTGCCATTTGCTCCCCGCAGGATAATGACCCGTACTTCCTCAGAATCACTGCACAGATTGAGAATTTTTGTCAAAGATTCCGCCATCTCAAAGGTCAAAGCATTCATCTTTTCCGGATGATTCATCGTAATCCATCCAATCTGATCCCTGCATTCAAAATCTACATATTTTAATTCCGGAATAACCATGATTCCAACCGCCTTTCTGTCCCATCACTTACTTTTTCAACTTTTGCCGAAATTCCTCCATCATCTGGTCAATTTCTTCCGGCCCATAACCCAGCTCCTCCAATACCTCATGATTATGCTGTCCCAGAGTCGCTGCCTTTCTGATTTCACCAGGAACCTCTGAGAATAATGCGTTGCATCCCCGTGTCTGATAGGTTGGCTGTTTAATGTCATCGGCTGTAGGAGCCTGGACAATATATCCCATATGCTTTACCTGAGGATCCTCCACAACTTGTTGATCATTATTCACCATACAATAAGGCATATGATATTGGGTCATTCTCTCGCAGGCCTCTTTTAAGGATGGAAAACTGCTGAGCCATGCTTCTATCTCTCCGATGATCCGGTCCATATTTTTCACCCTGGCATTGATGGTATTATATTCCGGATCTGTCAGGAAATCCGGGCGGTCCATAGCAGCCGCAACCGTCTCCCAGGCTTTTGCAGAAGGCGCACAGATAATCACGCTTTCCCCTTTATCTGTATTAAAGCATCCAAAAGGACAAAGGCCGCTATGATGATTTCCATTTGGCTGACAGAGTACCCCGTCATTCAGCCGGTCAATGGTACTGTTCAGATGGATCATACCCTGGATCAAAGATACGTCAATATATTGTCCTTTTCCCGTACGCCTCTGATAATGGAGCGCCGTCATCACAGCGGCAAAAGCATTGAAACCTCCAAAATAATCCGCCAGAGCGATCCCATGCTTTAACGGTTTTCCTCCCTTTTCACCGGTGATACTCATCATTCCGGACAATGCCTGTCCCATCATATCAAAGCCTGGATTCTGCGCATAAGGCCCTGTCTGGCCAAAGGCTGTCAGAGAACAGTAAATCAACTTAGGATTGATCTCTTTTAAGTCTTTATATCCCAGACCCAGACGATCCATCACTCCCGGCCGGTTGCTCTCTATCAGCACATCTGCATTTTTTGCTAATTTTTTTACAATCTCCACTCCCCGGGGATCCTTCAGATTCAGAGTACCCGACTTCTTCCCACGGTTTACCCAGGCATGAGTCAGGCTTTTCCCTTCCAGAATCGGCACATAGGTTCTCTCCGGACCACCATCCATAGATTCTATCTTGATTACCTGTGCCCCATAGTCAGCCATCTCTGCACTTGCGACCGGCCCAGCCGCATTCGTACAAAAATCCAATACTTTTACATCGTCAAGCATTCCCATCTTTTCTTCCTCCATTTCATTTTGTCTGAACCATCGATTGTTTCGCAATTCTTTGCTTATCTGCTTTTTATAGCATTCCTGTCATCTTCCAGTATGGAACACTGATCAAAAATCCCGCCAGGTTTGCCACTGCCCAGATTACCGCATAGGGCACACAGTTCTTGTTGTGATCCACCATATCTCCTACAATGCCAATTGCTGAAACATAGGGAAGATTCTGGAAATCAAAAAAGAACACATTTACCGAGCAATAAGCAATGAAGCAGGGAATAAAAGGATGCATTCCTGCCTCCACAGCCAGCGGCGCCAGCAATACGGAAAACACAGTCATCACCCCCAGCCAGGAAATCACGATAAACCGGGTCAGATAAATGATAAGCACAAACACAATCACAAACAGTAAAGGATTGGTCAACAGCGGATTCAGCACCGGTCCCAATACTTTCCCGATCCAGCTGGTCACTCCCCAGGTACTTAAGGCTGAACCAACCTCATACATACAACCGATATAAATCAGGATATCCCAATTTACTTTGGAACGGAATTCCGCAACCCCCATAACCTTCAGTCCCATCAGAGCACAAATGGCAATGGTGGCCACAATTGCCGAATTAATCCCATGCTGACGTTCTGTCATCCACAGAATCAGACACACGGTTAAAATGACCATGGTCAGCTTTTCTCCTTTTTTCCACTGTCCCAGCTCCACGATCTTCTGACCAATAAAATTCTTATCCAATTGGAGTTTTTCTGATGGTTTATAATAAAAATAGGTGACAGCTGTAGTGATACCCAGGGCAGCAACAGACCAGGGCAGCGCCCAGATAAACCAATCCGTCCAGGTCACATCCGCATATCCTTCCGGCATAAATTTCAACATGCTGTAGCACATGAAAGATGCGCTTAAAAACACATGGCTGGTACAATTAAAGCCGGTATACAAAGCAGCAAATAATCCTGCCATAGGTTTTGTCTGATTCTCCAACCCCATCTCATGCCCAATCTCCTTTGCCACCGGACCAGCCACTGCCAGGCGGGCGGTTCCGCTGGGAATCAGCGGGGAAATCACCACGCCGGAAATGGTAATTCCCAAAAGCTGTCCTAAATAGGTTCCCGGAAATGCCTTCATAACCAACAAGGTAAGACGTTTCAGCAAGCCACTATGCGCCACTGCCGCTCCCAGAACCAAAGCTCCCACCAGCAGCCAGTAGCTCGTTCCGCTGAATGGGCTGAATGCCTGGGTAAAGGTAAGGCACCCCGTAGCCGCACAGGCGGAACAAAAAAGCAGCAAAATGATATACTCGGGCATCACCCGCATTGCCATCCATATCAGGGTACAGATCAAAAGCCCCATTCCCATCATTGATTTCTGCGGGTCCATTCCCTCCGCCACAACCAATTCTGCCGGCGGCGCCATCATGGCAATTGCCAGACACGCCACAATTCCCAGAACTCCTCCAATCATCTGTTTCTTAGACATCACAACTCCTCCTTCCATTTTTCCCGAAACTATCGCGATTTTTGCTTCTGGTGTTGTTGATTATATACAAAAAGAGATTGATAATCAAATATCAATCTCTTCATCCTTATTATAGCTTTCAGGTTATCCT
>ERZ779622.1021-NODE-1021-length-12772-cov-5.945191_pt1 | contig 12772 bp, 10 predicted proteins | sample MGYA00514188_ERZ779622 | MGnify/ENA primary metagenome ERZ779622 (study PRJEB29562, sample SAMEA4376702) | mouse gut metagenome | isolation source: Cecum | study: EMG produced TPA metagenomics assembly of the A DSS colitis mouse model was used to assess the...
GCTGGAGTTTGATCCGCTTTACTACCCTTATTATGCGATGCTGAATGAGAAAGGGCGGCATGTGTACCGCCAGATCTATGCGAACGCGAATGAGCTGTACCCGGAGTTTGCGCCGGTGGAGACAGTGACGCCGGGGGAGCTGAAAAACATTTTTTCCGCGGTATACAACGACCATCCGGAGCTCTTCTGGATGGAGACGGCATATGCGGGGAAATTCGTGGGAAGCGGCGGATGCGTGGAGATCGATCTGAAATTTAACCGGACGGCGCAGGATCTGGAGAGCGCGCAGGCGCTTTTTGATGAAAACGCGGCGGAGATCCTCGGGGCCGCAAATAATCTGGCGAATGACTACGAAAAAGAAAAATTTGTCCATGACGCGCTGATAGAAAGGATAGATTATCGGCTGGGAGCGGAGATGAACCAGAGCGCTTACAGTGCGCTGGTGAACGATGAGACGGTGTGCGCCGGATACGCCAGGGCGTTTCAGTATCTGATGCAGCAGCTTGATGTCCCCTGCTATTACTGTACCGGCTATGCGGGGGAGAGCCATGCGTGGAACATCATCGGGCTGGAGGACGGCTGGTACAATGTGGACACCACCTGGGACGACACCGGGGGCGGGACGTACGATTACTTTAACCGGACGGATGCGGACTATGCGGACAGCCATGTGCGACAGGAGATGTCGGTCTATTTGCCCGCCTGTGACGGAGAGGCTTACCGGGGGCTCGAGCAGGCATCGGAGGATGGCCTGAGAAGTCTGGAGGAGACAGGCGTGACGCAGGATAAAGTCTTTGCGGACATGCAGAGCTATTACGCGGACTGTTATGCACAGATCGTGCAGAACGGGGGCGGAAGTTATGCTTTTTACAATGTACTGGAAGGGGAGGAACTGCTGCGCGAATGGTACGGGGAGTATCAGAGCGAGCGCTACAGGCAGGCGTACATGGAGAGCGCCATGGAGGCGGTAGGAGCCCGCTCCTGTGGGATAAAGCTCGAGGCGGAGCAGCTGCAGGGGGAAAGGTTTTTGATCAGGCATGAGGTGCAGTTTGGGTGAGCAGGAATCGAGACGGTATGATTGAGTTATGCAGAAATTATGTCGGTTTGCGCTGAAATTTTAAAAATATTCATGTAAAATAGTGCGAAAAATGACACGAATATATAAGCTTCAGAGTTTGAGAACGCCATCGAGTGGTTGTGCCTGTCGGGTATCGTGTCGCAGGTTTACCGGGCGGAGCAGATCAGAAAGCCCCTGGAGAATTACCGCGATATCGATTCCTTTAAGATATATGTGTCTGACTTAGGGCTCCTTTGTGCCAAAAAGGACCTGTCGGCGGATAATACGAAGGCGAAGAGTTTAAAAGTTTATATGGAGACATATAAACCGGATTATGCGATCAGGCTCTCGGCTAAAAATTTCGGGTTTGAGAACGGGAAGAAGATCGTTCCGCTTTATGCGGCGTTTTGTATCTGAATGGATCGCAGAAATGTTGTAGTGTGGAGATTATTATAAGGAGTGAGTGACATGAAACAGGTTTATCCAACTTTTATATTGAAGACGGATGATGATACTGAAAATCCTTTTTTAGTGTGTGTTCCTGATATGGAAATCTTTACAGAAGGAGATACCTTTGCAGATGCCATTGAGATGGCGAGAGATGCTATTGGACTGACAGGAATTTCAATGGAGGACAATCATGAAGAACTCCCGGTGCCGTCAGAACAGAGGACTGCGATTGAGAAGGTCAGACAGTACATGGAAGATGTTGATTTTTCCGAAGGGATTTTGACTTATGTGGACCATATGCAAATCGAATTGGAAATTGCAAAACCTCCATGCAGGGTTTGAGGACGATGCATGGAGAGGCGGGCCAAAGACGGCCATAGTCCTCAGACTTTGCGACTTGACTTCATATTGTGCCGGTTCGGACGGCGGAAATCCCTGCGACAATATTCGCACAAAAATCCGCCGACCGCAATATATCAATAACATAAGATCAAAGGAGCAAAGTAAAAAGATGAAAGATACCATAAAAGAACTGAAGACATTTCTCATTCTCTGGAGCACCCAGTCGCTCTCTCAGCTCGGGAGCACGATGACGAATTTTGCCCTGACGCTGTGGCTTTACCAGAAGACGGGTTCCGCGCTGCAGACGGCGCTTCTGTCGATCTGTTCCTACGCGCCCTACGTACTTCTCAGCATTTTTGCGGGGGCGCTGAGCGACAGATGGGACAAGAAAAAGACCATGTTAATGTGCGACACGCTGGCGGCGTGCTGTTCCGTGGCGGTTTTCGTACTGTTAAAGTCAGGAAATCTTATGCCGATGCATCTCTATCTGCTGAATGCGTTGAACGGTCTGATGAATACCGTGCAGCAGCCGGCGGGGGATGTGGCGATGACGTTGATCACACCCAGGGAATACTACCAGAAGACCAGCGGTCTGCGGTCCTTTTCCAATTCTCTGGTGACGATCTTAAACCCGGTGCTCGCCACGGCGCTGTTTGCCTTTGCGGGACTGGAGGCTGTGATCTATCTGGATCTTCTGACCTTTGCGGCGGCGTTTCTTACGCTGCTTTTTCTGGTGGAGATTCCTGCCGTCTCCGGGGAGATGCCGGAGAAAGAGCCGTTTTTGGCCACGGTTAAGACAGGTCTTGCGTACCTGCAGAAAAATCGCCTTATCCTCTGGCTGATTTTATTTTTAGCGGGGGTGAATCTGGTGGCGTCGGCCTTTGATGCGGTGCTTCCGGCGTTTGTGCTGCCCAGGGAGAACGGGGGAGAGAAGGTTCTGGGCATCGTGACCTCCTGTGCGGGGATCGCGATGTTAGTCGGGAGCCTGATCACCACACTGCTTCCGGCGCCTAAAAACCGTATCCGCGTGATCTATATCACTATGCTGATCTCGTTGGGCACGGAAAATTTTGTGTTGGCGTTTACAAAAACACCTCTTCTGTGGTGCCTGGCACAGATCATCGGATGGCTTCTGGTGCCGGTCATGAGCGCGAATCTGGATGTGATCCTGCGGACGACGATCCCTGTAGATATGCAGGGGCGGGTGTACTCCTGCAGAAATACATTACAGTTTTTTACAATTCCCGTGGGATTCTTCCTCGGCGGTTTTCTGGTGGATGAACTGTGCGAGCCGGTGATGGCGTCGGCTCCCGCCGGCGGGATGCTTCAGATGTGTTTCGGCAGCGGGAAAGGCTCCGGAGCGGCGATGATGATGTTTATCCTCGGCGTTATGGGCGTTGCGATCTGCCTGTATTTCGGGGGGATTCTGCGGAGATATAGTTATAAAGAATAAATAAACAGGAAAGCGGATCCCCTATGAAAGGGGATCCGTCAGATAACGAAGATATTCGACAGCAGCGTCCGTATGCGGGGCATTGGAGATGATGCCCAGGTATAAGGCGCCGTTTATCCCGCTCTCCGGAAGCAGAGGCGATCCCGTGATATTGACACCCATGGGATACTTGTCGGTGACTGCGGAGTATGTTGCGGAATCATCGAGCTGAGTATCGAGCGCATTATCCTTCAGGATGACTGTATTTGACACCAGATCAGATCGAAGCTTCTCATACAGATCAGGATCTTTCTGTATCAGAAACTCTTCTATATTGCAGAGACAGCCTTTCTGCGCGAGCATATCAAAGGCTTTCCGGTCCATCAGAACAACATCCAGAAGCTGTCCGGCGATCGAAGCTGTGATTTTCGTATTTGAAGCATAGACATATCCATAGTCCGGGTTGGTTTCATCGTCTGTGAGATACAGTCCTTCGTAGAGCACCACTTTGTTTTTTCTGACATCCGTACCGAGATAATCAAGAAAATCCGTACTCAGTTCCTCGGAAGATATCACATTGGATACATTGACCAGAGCTGCAGACAGAACGGTATCTTTGTGCGTCAGATATCCGTGCAGCATATAGCCGGCGATATACAGGAAGATACAGCCGATCACGATCGGGAGCTTGTAGTATTCCCATAGGTAGCCGATCTTTGCCGTGCCATGTACATCTTTCACGCTCCATTTTTGCTCTTCATTCCCGGAGGCACTCGGTTTCTGGAAACCGTTTTCCGTGGCGGTTCCGGTCTTTTCCTCGCAGAGGCGGAGAACATTGGAGAGCAGGTAAGAACACAAAAGAGCGCAGAGGCCTTCCCCAAAGATGATCGCGGGAGTAAAAAAGCGCACCACAACCAATACCATAAGAAAATAAATCAGAGCCATCAGCGCCGTACAGAACAGAAACCGCATGCCGATCATCAGAGCGTTTTTGAACATGGAGCGTATCGTGTTGTCAAATCTTGCGAGAAGCGGGAATATATATATCAGGACGATGGCGTAGGCGGCGAGCGCGACGACAAATACAGCGGCGCCCAGAGCCCATATCACGCTGTCGAAGCGCATATGGTAAAAGACATATCCATCCACGGCGAGAAGAATCCCCAGTCCCAGAAGGATCAGCCAGATGATGGTCGCCTGGCGGAAATTTTTCCGGAAGGAGCAAAAAAAGGATCTTGTGAGGCTTCCCTCCTCATCTTTGGCGACTTTCAGAGTGACATAAAAGAGCGCTGTCGTGGAAGCACCGACGGTGAAGACGGGCAGGCAGCAGATAAACCACAGGATGTTCAGATAGACGGAATAGGCGATTTTTGTCACAAGCCGCAGTGCGGGCCCGTCGATATCAAAAAGTGCTTTCATGATCATTTATCCTCCGTAGATTCCCTGTAGATCAGGTTGGTTTCCACATGCATGGTCCGGTAATTCAGCGACGGCTCGTTGATCCGCGATATGAGAAGCTGCACGGCGCAAAATCCCATATCCTGACTGTGAATGTGGATCGTGGTGAGGGTGGGCGTCACGATCTTTGATTCCGGCGAATCGTCAAAGCCGCACAGGCAGACATTCCCGGGGACAGAGTAGCCCAGGTTTTTCAGGCACTGCAGGGCTATCAGCGCGATGGCATCGTTGGCGCAGAGGAATACGTCCGGCAGGCTTTTCATTTTCCGAAACTTTTCGGTGAGATATTCCTGAAAGGGTTCCGGATTGAAAGAACCCGGTTCATGTTCCGTGAGGCAGTATTCTTCCGGGCAGGGAATCCCCAGGGTATACATGGCGTTCCGGTAACTCATATACCGCTCGTAGAAGGACTGGCAGTGCATATATTTGCCGATAAAGCCGATCCGTTTTTTCCCGCGCTCCGCCATGTCCTTGATAAAACGGCAGATTTCCGTGTAGTTGTCCATATACAGACGGTCGGCTTCGAGGGGACTGCCGAAACCGTTGGCGGGCGAGTCGATCAGCAGGATCGGAGTATCCAGTGTACAGAGCATACGGCAGTAGGCGTGGTCGAAGATCTCGATACAGGCAATGCCGGCTGTCCTGTCTTTGGCAAAAGCATCCGGGAGCTTCAACCCCTCAATCTCTTCGGCAGTCACCCGGTACATGGCAAGGCTGTAGCCGAGCTGCGCGAGCTCTCTCTGAAATTTATCGAGCATGGTGGAGGCAAAATGGGAGTTGCCCACAAAATTGCCCAGGAAAAGGGCGATCTCATGTTTTTCCGATATATTTGCATCGGAAGCGGAAGAAAGTTTGGCGGCTTCCGAGATATTCAGATAGGAAAACTGTTTATATCCCATCTCCTGCGCCTTTTGCAGAACTTTGTCCCTGGTGGAGGCGGCGAGCACTCCCGTATTGTTGATCGCTTTTGAGACGGTATTGCGCGAGACGCCCAGAGCATCCGCGATATCCTGTATGGTAACTTTTGAACTCATACTGCACTCCTTCTGTTGGATTATTCTGTTTGTTATATAAATGTATCATATATCACAAAAAAAAATATGTCAAATGTAAAAACTGTTGTGCAATTGTAAAATATGAGATTGACTAATGTAAAATATTATGGTAAATTGAAACATAGATGCATGATCGATATTTTACGTTTGCACAATAAAACAAAATAGAAGGATCATGCGGGAAAGGAGAAAAAAATGGCATCCAAATCTAAAACTGTTTCCGACGGGAAACGGGGGGGTAGCAATTCGAGGGAATTTCATAATTCGCTTGTGTATGTGAAACAGCACTGGCAGTTGTATGTGATCTTCCTTCTGCCGGCATTGGCGCTGACGCTGATCTTCAAATATATTCCAATGGGCGGCATTCTCATCGCGTTTCAGGATTACAACCCGTTCAGGGGAATACTGGCCAGCAAGTGGGTGGGCTTCCAGTATTTCGAGAGATTTCTTTCTTCTCCGGACTTTATGTCCTACCTGGTGAACACCCTGAAACTCAGTATCTTCGGTCTGCTGTGGGGATTCCCGGCTCCGATCATCCTGGCGTTTCTGCTGAACCGTATCCAGAGTAAGGGGATCAAGAAAAAGGTTCAGCTGGCTCTGTATCTGCCGAACTTTATCTCGGTCATCGTGCTCTGCGGTATTGTGAGGATATTCCTCTCCGTCACCGGTCCGGTCAATCTGCTGCTGGGAACCCAGATCAACTTTATGACCATGCCAGAGGCCTGGAGAACCATCTACATCGCCAGCGGCATCTGGCAGGGAGCCGGCTGGGCGTCCATCATGTACACGGCGGCGCTGGCGAGCGCGAGCCAGGATCTGAAGGAGGCGGCAGTGCTCGACGGCGCAAATATTTTGCAGCAGATCAAAGTCGTCGAGTGGCCCGCGATCAAGGATATTGTTATCATCCAGTTTATTTTGCAGGCGGGAAATATCATGAGCATCGGATTTGAAAAGGCGTACGCGCTGCAGACGGACTTAAACCTTGCCAGCTCGGAGATCATTTCTACATATGTGTATAAGCAGGGTCTTATCAGTGGTAACTTCAGTTTTTCGACGGCAGTCGGCCTGTTCAATACGGTCATCAACGTGATCCTGCTGGTGAGCGTGAATAAGATCGTCGCGAAGATGAACGAAGGACAGGGATTATAGGAGGGAACATGAAAGAGAAAAAATTTTCCAGTTATGGTTTGCAGGATAAGATACTCCTGATAACAGGGTATACGCTGATCGCTCTGTTCGTGCTCGCGATCATTGTCCCTGTGGTGTACATCATTGCGGCTTCCTTTATGGATCCGATCACGCTCCAGAATAAAGGAATCACCTTTGATTTCAGCAAATGGACGTTGACGGCTTACGAGCGCGTGGTCTCCAACGCGCAGATCTGGATCGGCTTTAAAAATGCGATCGTCTACTCCGTCGTGTTTACCGTGGTATCCGTGGGCGTTACGCTTCTGGCGGCGTATCCCATGTCGAAGGCGGAGTTCAGGGGCAGAAAGTTCTTTAATGTCATTTTCATGATCACCATGTTCTTCGGTGGCGGACTGATCCCCACCTATCTGCTGATCGGCAATCTTGGACTTCTGGACAGCATGTGGGCGATCATTCTTCCCGGCGCGTTCAGCGTGTGGAATATGACTATCGCGAGAACTTATTACCGGGGTATCCCGGAGGAACTTCACGAGGCTGCGGACGTGGACGGGGCGAACGAGATCATCTTTTTCTTCAAGATCCTGCTGCCTGTGTGTACGCCGATCATCGCGGTTCTGGCGCTGTGGCAGTTCGTCGCGATGTGGAACAGCTACTTTGACGCAATGATCTATCTGAACGATTCGGCAAAACAGCCGCTGCAGCTCGTTCTCCGCGCGATCCTGATCCAAAGCAAACCGGAGGCCGGGATGATTGCCGACATGCAGAGTACGGCACAGCGCGCGCAGCTCGCGGAACTTCTGAAATATGCCACGATCATTATCTCCAGCATTCCGCTGTTGGTGATGTATCCGTTCTTCCAGAAATATTTTGACAGCGGCATCATGGCGGGCGCTGTGAAGGGCTGATGGGTTTGGAAAGGAGCATGAAAGATGAATATGAGACATAAATGGATGAAGCACGCGGCCGCTCTGGTACTGACCGCGGGAATGATATTATCTCTGACCGCATGCGGGAAAAATTCCGTCACGATCAACACGGGGGAGGAGATGCAGGTGGTGGATCCCGCGGAACTGCAATTTCCGCTGGCGGAAAAGAAAACATTGACCGGGATGATCAGCTATCCCGCCAACACGGAGCCCGATCCCAACAAGAGGACGATCTTTATGCGGCTTCAGGAGGAGACCAACGTGGAAATCGACTGGATGGCGATCCAGTCCGACCAATGGGGGGACAAGATCGCGCTCAATATGTCCAACCCGAATCTTTTGACGGATTTTGTGTTCACCGCCAATTTCAGCGACAGCGATCTGCTGCGGTATGCGGATTACGGTGCGATCATTCCGTTGGAAGAGTATATTGACGCGTATATGCCGAATCTGAGCACAGTCTTTGAAAAATATCCCGAGTACAGGAAGATGAGCACGGATGTCAACGGCCATATCTGGGCGCTTCCGTGGATCGAGCAGCTCGGCGCGGAGAAAACGGCGATCCAGTCGGTGGGCGACATGCCCTTCATCAATAAGAAGTGGTTAGATTTTCTGGGGCTGGAAGTCCCCGAGACGGTGGATGAGTTTGAGCAGGTGCTGATCGCTTTCCGGGATCATGCGTCGGAACTTCAGAAAGAATTTAATATCGAGGGAAGCATTATTCCCATGTCCTGCATTGTCAACGACGGAAACCAGGATCCGGCTCTTCTGATCAACGGTTTCGGAGAGGGCTACGGCGACTGTGACCAGGGAAGGCATATCGCGGTCAACGATTCGCTGGAAGTGATCTGCACGGCGACACAGCCGGGATTCAGGGACGGTATCGAATGGCTTCATAAATTGTATGCGGAGAACCTGATCGATCCGGAGGCGTTTACGCAGGAATGGTCCACCTATGTGGCGAAGGGAAAATCCGGGCGGTATGGGGTCTGCTTTAGCTGGGATGTGGGAAACATTGACAATATAACGGATTGGGTGCCTCTTCCGGCGCTGACGGCGGATACAAGAAATATCACGCCCGAGAACGGCTCCTTCACAAGCGGATATGACAGGGGACGCTGTGTTGTGACCGCGGTCGCGAAGGAACCGGCGTTAGTGTGCGCATGGCTGGATCAGATGTACGCTCCTTTGCAGTCGCCGCAGAATAACTGGGGCACCTTCGGGGAGGATGACGATTTCGATATCTTTGAGATGGGAACCAACGACGCTGGGGAACCGATGTTAAAGCATGCGCCTCTGAAGGACGCATCTCCGGTGGAAGTGAGGGAAGCGGAATCCGTCAACGGTCCGCTTGCAATTCTTGATGAATATTACGGCGTGTATGTTACCTGCCCGGATGACGCTCAGTACCGTCTGGACTGGATTAGGGATATCTATACACAGGATATGAACACAAAATATGTGTATCCCAACGTGTTTATGAGCAGGGAGGATACGGACAGACTTGCCGTTCTGACGCCCGATATCAAAAAGTACATTGATGAGTGCCGCTCCAGATGGATCATGAACGGGTTCACGGACAGCGACTGGGATGAGTATATCGGCAAGTTGGACGCTTACGGGCTGGAGGAATATCTGGCTATCTTCCAGAAGTATCTGGATGACTTTTATAAATAACAAATATAAAGTGAATGTATAAGATCAGTACAGGAGGTTGAGCATGGAAGACGGGCTTTTGCAAAAGGCGAGAAGATACGAGGAAACGTTTGAGAAAAAGATCAAAGAGGAAAAACGCCCTGCGTTCCATCTGACACCCCGCGTGGGCTGGCTGAATGATCCCAACGGGTTTTCTTTCCACGATGGGAAATATCATCTGTTTTATCAGTATTACCCATACGATTCCCACTGGGGGCCGATGCACTGGGGTCATGCGATGAGCGACGACCTGCTGCACTGGCAGTACCTTCCGGCGGCCATGGCTCCGGATGAAACCTACGACAGGGACGGCTGCTTTTCGGGGAGTGCGATCGCGCTCCCCGACGGAAGGCAGCTCCTGATGTACACGGGGGTTGTCCGGGAGACACGGGAAGACGGCAGCGTCTGTGAGAGGCAGAGGCAGTGCATAGCCACAGGGAACGGTGTGGACTATGAAAAATATGCCGGGAATCCGGTGTTGACGGAGAAAGATCTGCCAGAGGGGAACAGCCGTATCGATTTCCGCGATCCCAAAATATGGCGGGAGGATGACGGCAATTACTATGCAGCCGTCGGAAACCGACCTGCCGACGGGAGCGGACAGATACTGCTGTTTGAAAGTCCTGACGGGTTTGAGTGGAAGTTCCACAGAGTGCTGTGTTCCAACAGGGGGCGCTACGGGAAGATGTGGGAATGTCCTGATTTCTTTAAACTGGACGGAAAGCAGGTTCTGCTGGTGAGCCCGCAGGATATGCTGCCCCAAGGGTTCGAGTACCACAACGGCAACGGGACGGTCTGCCTGATCGGCTCCGGTGACGGAATAAACGAGGACTTTGTGGAGGAGAGAAGCCAGGCGATTGATTACGGTATTGATTTTTATGCGCCTCAGACCGTGCTCGCACCGGACGGCAGACGGATCATGATTGGCTGGCTGCAGAACTGGGACACCTGCAATCCGTCTACGGTCCATGTGCCGTGGGCGGGTCAGATGAGCCTGCCGAGGGAGCTTTCCATAGAAAAAGGGCGGCTTTACCAGAAACCGGTCCGGGAACTGGAAGCTTTGCGCAGAAACGAAATGCGCTACATGGGAGTTACTTTTACGGATACGCTGCGGCTTGACGGCATAAACGGTCGAAAGATAGATATGGAACTGACGATCCGTCCCGTGGATGACAACAACGTGTATCAGAAATTTGCGGTGCGGTTTGCGCAGGATGCGAATTACCATACGGCGGTCAGCTTCCGCCCCCATGAGTCGATCCTCAAGATCGACCGGAAGTTCTCCGGATCCAGGCGGGCAGTCATTCATCAGCGGAGGAGTCTTGTCAGGCATCAGAACGGCAGGATCAAACTCAGGCTGATCCTGGATCGTTTCAGTGCCGAGCTGTTTGTGAATGACGGAGAGCAGGTGCTTTCGGCGGCGATACATACGGATCGGAGGGCGGAGGGAATCTCCTTTTTCTGCAATGGTCTCGTCGATATGGATATCGTGAAATATGATCTGGCATAGACGGTATATATTGTTTTATTTCAATCTGCGGGACGCTGTTTCTTGACACGGCGTCCCGATTGTAATATTGTATTTTTATAAAAGAATATCCTGTAAAAACGAACAAAAACCGTAATGCCGGTTGATAAAAGCCGCGGGCGGGTGGAAGGGTAGTATGGTAAATTTTGTCATTGCATTGGAGTGTTTCGGCATATGTTTGACGGTGGTGGCGCTGCTGCTTCTGCTCAACGGGGAGGGAGCGAAGGAACAGAAGCTGCTGATCATCATTATGTGCAGTTCCCTTGTACAGAATGTGGGCTATCTGCTGGAGCTGACTGCAACTGCGCTGGAGGCCGCGCTGGCGGCGATCACCGTGGAAAATGTGGGTTCCGCCTTTGTGCCGATCTGTTATTGCTGGTTTCTCTATCTCTACTGCTATATGAAGCCGCCGAAGATTCTTCTGCGGACGCTTGCGGCGGTCAGTTTCTTCGCCCTGCCCACGGTCTTTTTCAACTGGCACGGCCTTTTTTACCGGGAAGTCCGCTGGGTGGCGGAGGCGGACGGGTTTTACCATGTGGACATCACCTACGGTCCGCTGTATGTGGTCTTTCTGCTCAGCCGCGTTATCATTCCCTACACACTCTGTATCTATGTGCTGGTGCGGGCTGTCAGTGAGCGCTCGGACCGACAGGTCAACCGCCAGTACTGGACGATTCTGGCGATCTCCACACTGCCGGTCATCATGCTGGCCGCCTATGTCCTGAAACTGGTGAAAGTGTTTGATTTCACGCCGGTGACACTGACGATCTCCATGGCTCTGGTGGTCATAGTAATATGGAGCCGCCGCAACTATGATTTCCGTCATCTGGCAGCGGAGAAGATCCTGGAGGGAATGGGGGACGGCGTGATCGTTGTGGATGACCATGACAGGCTTGTCAGCTACAACAAAGCGGCGGCGAAAATCTTTACCAGCCTGCCCTCCCACAAGCTGGGGGAGAACATCCGGGTGCTGGAGGAGTTTCAGGAAGAGATCTTTCGCGAGGATGCGGTCAGGAGCCTTGCGATCAACGGGCGGGACTATGAGAGCCACAGCAAATATATTATAGATGAGAACGGGAAAAGGCTGGGATGCGTCATCCTGTTTCTGGATATGACCGATATCAAGACTTATATCGAGGAGATCAAACGGGTACGGCTCCAGGCCGAGAAGGCCAATATCGCGAAAAGCGAGTTTCTTGCCAATATGTCCCACGAGATCCGCACTCCGATGAATGCGATCATCGGCCTGAACGATATTATCATGGAGAGCTGCGGGGATACGGAGATCTACGAGCATGCGAAGGATGTGCAGTCGGCGGCGAAAAACCTGCTGGCGATCATCAATGATATTCTCGACCTGTCCAAGGTCGAGGCGGGCAAGATGGAGCTTGTGTACACGGATTACTACATAAAGACCGTGGCGGATGAGATCATGGGCATGATGGATATGGCGGCCTCCCAGCGCGGACTGTTTTTGAGATACAGGTACGACGAGAATCTGCCCTGCCGCTACAGCGGTGACGAGGGGCGTATAAAGCAGATTCTGATCAATATCCTCAGCAACGCCATAAAATTTACAAGGAAGGGCTATGTCCATGTGTAGATCACCGTGGACCCCGTAAAATACTCGGGAGAGGAACTGCTCACCTTCCGAGTGGAGGATACCGGATGCGGCATACG
>ERZ779622.1022-NODE-1022-length-12769-cov-5.024540_pt1 | contig 12769 bp, 13 predicted proteins | sample MGYA00514188_ERZ779622 | MGnify/ENA primary metagenome ERZ779622 (study PRJEB29562, sample SAMEA4376702) | mouse gut metagenome | isolation source: Cecum | study: EMG produced TPA metagenomics assembly of the A DSS colitis mouse model was used to assess the...
TAAGAGAGAGCTGGTGCAAAAAACTGCAGGGGCTGTCGTTGAAAAATGTGGAAATAAAATTGTTTTTGGAAGGAACCCGGAAAGAGGATCGTCCGCACGCGGAGCGTAAACCGATATACAGAGGATTTGGGGAGATGCTGTTTACCCATTTCGGTGTCAGCGGACCGCTCATTCTGAGTGCGAGCAGCTATTGCAGCAAGGGGATTGCGGAAGGGGCGCATGCGAGACTTTTCTTAAATCTAAAACCTGCTATTGAGGAAGAGACGCTGGATAAGCGGCTTTTGCGGGATTTTGAGGAGAATTCCCACAAGGCGTTCAAAAATGCGCTGGGCGGGCTGTTCCCATCGAAGCTGATCCCGGTGATGGTGGAGCTTTCCGGCATTGACGGGGAGAAAAAAGTGTATGAGATCACAAGGCAGGAGAGGTTGTCTTTTGTGAAACTGATACGGAATCTGCCGCTCACAGTGACAGGGACAAGAGGTTTTGCGGAGGCGGTCATCACGCAGGGCGGCATTCCGGTGACGGAGGTAAATCCTTCCACGATGGAGTCGAAGATCTGCGGGGGACTGTATTTTGCCGGGGAGATGTTGGATATAGATGCTCTGACCGGAGGGTATAATCTGCAGCTGGCGTGGTCCACGGGGCATCTGGCAGGGGCGTGTATACCATTCTGAAGACATTTTCTGCGCTGGATGCCCTTGTTAACCGGGGGATCGCAGTTTTTTTGGAAGGGATCGGTAAATGACAGGAAACAGGCGGGGATATGGTGCCCGCACAGAAAAAACAGGAGGAGACATATGTACAATATTGCAATAGACGGTCCGGCGGGAGCCGGAAAAAGCACAATAGCAAAACAGGTCGCAAGGAGGAAGGGATATATTTATGTGGACACGGGCGCAATGTACCGCGCGATGGCGTTGTTTTTGCTCGAGAATCAGATATCGCCGGAAGAGCCGGAAAAGATCAGCGAAAAGTGCCGGGAAGCGGATATATCGATCGTCTATGAGAACGGCGAGCAGGTGGTCCTGCTAAACGGAAGGAACGTCAATGGGCTGATACGCACCGAGGAGGTCAGCAATATGGCTTCCGCCTCTTCCGTCAACGGGGACGTGCGGAAAAAGCTGGTGGAGCTGCAGCAGAAGCTGGCGGAAAAATCGGATGTTGTGATGGACGGACGGGATATCGGGACCTGTGTCCTGCCGAATGCTGACTTGAAGATCTATCTGACGGCGAGCACCAGTGTGCGGGCAAAGCGCCGGTATGATGAGATGGCTGCCAGAGGGGAGGAATGTGACATTAATGTCATAAAGGCGGATATCGAAGAGCGGGATTACCGGGATATGCACCGGGATATCTCCCCGTTAAAGCAGGCGGATGATGCGATTTTCCTGGATTCCTCGGATATGACGATCGAGGAAGTCGTCGGAAAGATTCTGGAATTATGTGCCGGATGAGAAAAGTTTGTAAAGTGATCTGTTTATCAGAAAAAAGGAAAATGAAGAGATGGAAGTAAAACTGGCGAAATCCGCAGGTTTCTGCTTTGGTGTGAAGCGGGCGGTGGAAACGGTATATGAACAGATAGAGCGACAAAAAACAGTGCGGAAAAAGCTGCCGATCTATACTTACGGCCCGATCATTCACAACGAGCAGGTGGTGAAGGATCTGGAGGAGAAGGGAGTAAAAGTGATTGGCACCAGGGAGGAGCTGGAGGCTTTGAAGGAGGGGATCGTGGTGATACGTTCCCACGGAATCGGCAAGGATATCTGTCAGCTGATCGAGGAAAAGGGTCTGATCTGCGTGGATGCCACCTGTCCTTTTGTCAAGCGGATCCACAATATCGTGGAGAAGGAGAGCGCCGGGGGAAAACAGATTCTGATCATCGGAAATCCGGGGCATCCGGAAGTGGAGGGCATCAGAGGCTGGTGCAGTACTCCGGCGATCACTGTGGAATCGGAAGAGGAAATGGAGAACTTGCAGGTAGAATATGGAAAAGAAATCTGCGTGGTTTCTCAAACGACATTTAACTACAATAAATTTCAAGATTTAGTTGAAATTTTAAAAAAGAACGAGTATAATAGTATTGTTGTGAATACTATATGTAATGCGACTGAGGAGCGACAGACAGAAGCGAAGGAAATAGCCTCTGAAGCTGATGTTATGATAGTTATAGGTGGAGCACATAGTTCTAATACAAGGAAATTGTACGAAATATGCAGTAAGGAATGTGCACAGACCTGTTTTATACAGTCACTGGCGGACCTAAAGTTAAAGCTTGCAAAATCAGTACGTCTGGTGGGTATTACAGCAGGGGCGTCTACCCCAAAGAATATTATTGAGGAGGTTCAAAGTTATGTCAGAAATGAATTTTGAACAGATGATCGATGCATCATTTAAAACAATACATACAGGAGATGTAGTCGAATGCACAGTCATTGATGTGAAAGCAGATGAAGCTGTTATTAATATTGGCTATAAAGCGGACGGCATTCTGACCAGAAACGAATATACCAATGAGTCCGGCGTGGATATGACAACGATGCTGAGCGTCGGCGATACGATGGAAGTAAAGGTATTGAAGGTAAATGATGGAGAGGGGCAGGTTACTCTCTCTTATAAGAGATTGGCAGTGGATCGCGGGAATAAGCGAATTGAGGAAGCATTTAACAACAGGGAAGTGCTGAGCGCGGTTGTGACGGAAGTACTGAGCGGCGGCCTGTGTGTTGTTGTGGATGAAGTGAGAATTTTTATCCCGGCAAGCCTTGTGTCGGATGTCTATGAAAAAGATTTGAATAAATATGCGGGACAGGAAATTCAGTTTGTCGTGACGGAGTACAATCCGAGGAGAAGAAGATATATCGGCGACAGAAAACAGCTGGTAGTGGCGGAGAAGGCGGTGAAACAGAAAGAACTCTTTGAGCGGATCAAAGAGGGCGATGTTGTGGAAGGCGTTGTAAAGAATGTGACGGATTTCGGTGCGTTCATCGATCTGGGCGGCGCGGACGGTCTGCTTCATATTTCCGAAATGTCCTGGGGAAGAGTGGAGAATCCCAAGAAAGTATTCAAGGTTGGCGAGACTCAGAGAGTTCTGATCAAAGAGATCTCCGGAAGTAAGATCGCGCTCAGCCTGAAGTTTGCGGATTCCGATCCCTGGAAAGATGCCGCTGAAAAGTATGCGATTGGCAATGTGGTGACCGGTAAAGTTGCAAGAATGACGGATTTCGGCGCGTTTATTGAACTGGAAACCGGAATTGACGCGCTGCTTCATGTCTCCCAGATTTCCAAGGAGCATATCGAGAAACCGGCGGATGTCTTGAAGGTCGGCGAGGAGGTAACGGCTAAGGTAGTGGATTTCAATGAGGAAGGTAAGAAGATCAGTCTGAGTATCAAGGCGCTTCTCGCTCCGGAGCCGGCACAGGAAGCTTCTGTGGCACCAGTGGAAGATGAGGATGCAGATGTAGTGTCCGTTGATATTGATGCGGTAATTGCAAGTCAGACAGACGAAGGCGATGAATAATTTATAAAAGTAAGAGGCTGTCTGAGTTCGGACAGCCTTTTTATATGGGCAGTGGAAATATAAAATATTATAATAAGGGGTAAATTCACTATGTTATACGATTATGAGTATTTCAAAAAGGCAATGTACGACCTGACGAAGATAGATTTGGACGCTTATAAGGAAAAACAGATGAAGCGCCGTATCGACACATTGATCAGCAAGCACAAATATAAAGGCTATCAGGATTACATTGCTGCCATTAAGACAGATAAAGATCTGATGGACGAATTTTTGGGGTATATGACGATCAATGTCTCCGAGTTCTATCGTGACCCTATGCAGTGGCAGTTTTTGGATAAGCAGGTGTTTCCGGAGCTGATCAGGAAATTTGGCAAAAACCTGAAGATCTGGAGTGCAGCATGTTCCACTGGTGACGAACCTTATTCCCTTGTTATGGCTCTTTCCAAACATATTCCGCTTGCGAATATCAGAATTTATGCGACCGATCTGGATAACCAGATTCTGGAAAAGGCAAAAGTGGGACTCTATGCGGAAAAGAGTCTTGCCGGTGTGCCGAAAGACCTGAGGGCGAAGTACTTCACAAAAGTGGGCAGTTCCTATCGCATTGCGGATGAGATCAAGAAGCGGGTTACGTTTAAGCAGCATAACCTGATCAAGGACAGATATGAGATGGGTTACCATCTGATCGTCTGCAGAAATGTGCTGATCTATTTTACGGAGGAGGCGAAAGACGAAGTCTTTGCAAAATACTATAAGTCTCTTGCATCCGGCGGCGTACTGTTCATCGGGAGCACAGAGCAGATCATGAATTATAAAGAGATCGGGTATGAGAGGAAAAGTTCTTTCTTCTATGAGAAACCCTGACGAAAAAGCGGGTTGTCTGTTTTTGGCAGGCAGCCCTTATTTTTTGATTGAATGATGCCGATATTCTTTATAATTAACAAATGTTATCCTGAAAAATATCAGACATGCGGAACTTACAGAGGAAAGGAATCTATGGGTATGGCAATGAGTACAAGTATAAACAGGAATGCGGGAATATCAGACAAAGAGCTACAGACAGGGATGTTTGGAGCAGTCAGTATTTCCGGCAAAAAGAGAGAAGAAAAAGAGAACCGGAAAGGGTCGGTGATGCCTGGCGGGCAGTTTGATCCAATCGAGCAGAAGAAAGCGATTGCGAAGAAACAAGCCTACAAGATCGTGAGGGACGCTCTGGCGAACGAATTGAAAATGGACAGCACGGTGCAGGAAGTGAAAGATCATGCGGACAGACTTCGGGCGGAGCTTGAAACAGCGCAGAATGAGATCGGCAGAATAGAGAAAGAAAAAGAAGCGTGGCGTGAAGAATGCGGCGTGGATGCGGATTCTCAGGAACAGAAAGATCTGGAACTTCTTGAAAAGCGGGAAGCTTACGGGAGAGGCGACCTGTCGAAAGCTTTGACGGAGGAGGAGGAGAAACGGCTGGCTGAGATAGACGAACAGGGTTATACGGAGTATCAAAAGCGCGCTCTGGCGTTGGAAAAACATAAGACGCCCTATGAAGATACCGTGAATAAAGCGGAGGCGGGAATTATGGCGGATAACGCAATGATCCGCGGGACGAGGCTTGCGAGGCTGAAAAAAGACCTTATCCGGAAGGCCCAGAACGAGGCGGAGGATGCTCTGGCGGCGGCCAGCGAGGAAGTCATCGGTATGCTGGTGGACGAAGCGAAAGGGCATATGGATGAGAAGTCGGAAGAGCTGCAGGAGAAAGCGGAGGAGAGAGTCGAGGAGAAAGAGCAGCAGCAGGAAAAGATCGATGCGGCAAAGGAGAAGAAGGCGCAGATGGAAGCGCTGGCCGATCCGGAAAAAGCGAAAGAAGACTGCCCGGCAGACACGCGGACAGGAGCCGCCATGACGGATCCTGTGACGGAAACGATGGTGAGGCTTGACAGCCAGAGAGCCGATTACCAGCAGGAAATCGAAGAGATGATGCGGAAGATGAGCCTGATGGCGGAGGATATCAAGGGAATTAAGGTGGATGAAACCATAAAATAAAGGTTGTGAGTGTTCGGCGGTTTATGCTATAATATTCTCAGAAAAAAACGATTGAAAGGACATCCAAATGCGTATTATCCGCCAAAAACTTGATATATCCAATATCCCGTATCCGGCAGAGCAGATCGCGCCGCTTCAAAATATCTTGTTTTTCGATATAGAAACTACGGGTTTTACTGCAAAGCGTTCGTCTATTTATCTGATAGGATGCGCCTTTTATGACGGTACTTATTTCCGCCTGACGCAGTGGTTTGCAGAAAAGTATCAGGAGGAGAAGAAGATCATAGCGAGCTTCTTTGATATGACGAAAAATTATACCCATATTGTGCATTTTAACGGTAATAATTTCGATATTCCTTTTATCCAGCAGAAATGTGAGATGTATGGATTTTCCTACAGTTTTGCCAATTTAAGGGGAGTCGATCTGTACAGGAGGATCGCGCCATACAAATATTTCCTGAAAATGCCTAACTGCAAGCAGAAGTCGGTGGAGGCTTTTTTGGGATTTCAGAGGAAAGATACCTACAATGGCGGTAATCTGATCAATGTGTACCATGACTATGTAAATAATCCCTCGGATGCCGCATTTCATCTGCTTCTTTTGCACAATGCGGATGATATCAGAGGGCTGATTCAGATTTTTCCTGTGCTGGCTTACTATGATATGTTTAATAAGCCGCTTCGCGCAAAGAAAGTGCAGGCAAATACCTATACGGATTATTTCGGGGTGGAACGCCAGGAACTTCTGCTGAAAGTTTCGCTTCCCGCACCGCTTCCGGCGCCCATTCGTTTTCACGCAAATTCCTGCTATTTTAACGGGGAGGGAAAGTATGCCACTTTCCGGGTTCCGATTTATCAGGAGGAGATGAAGTATTTCTACGCTTCCTACAGTGATTATTATTACTTCGCGGACGAGGATATGGCGGTCCATAAGTCTGTCGCATCTTATGCCAATAAAGAGTATCGAAAACAGGCGACGGCCGAAACCTGTTATACAAGGAAATTTTCTTCCTATCTGCCGGAGTGGGATCTGTTGGTACAGCCCTTCTTTAAAAGAGATTATAAGAGCAGAGAGATTTTTTTTGAGCTTACAGATGAAATCAAGACAAGTCGGGATACTTTTTCCCGCTACGCGGAACATATTCTGCAGATGATGGCGGATTCCTATTGAATATCGTAAAAAAGTAGCCGTTCTCCGGACGGCTATTTTTGTAATTTATCTCTTTCCTGTTTTGTATAAAAATAGTAGAATAGTATAGAAGAAAAAGTGAGAAAAGAGGATATCAAATGGCTAAATCAACATTTGTGGGCGGGATTCATCCTTTTGAGGGGAAGGAGCTGTCCAAGGACAAGCCCATCAAGGCGGTGCTGCCGAAGGGAGATCTGGTCTATCCGCTGTCCCAGCATATCGGGGCGCCGGCTGCGCCGATCGTGAAAAAGGGCGATCATGTACTGCAGGGGCAGAAAATAGCGGAGGCTTCCGGGTTTGTCTCGGCGCCGATCTATGCCACCGTGTCGGGGACAGTAAAAGCGATAGAGCCAAGGCGGGTGGTCACGAGCAACGAGGTGATGAGCATTGTCATTGAAAATGACGGCCTTTATGAGGAAGTGGAGTATCCGGTACATAAGCCTTATGAGGAACTGAGTAAAGAGGAGATCATTTCGATCGTAAAAGAGGCGGGTATCGTAGGTATGGGCGGCGCGGGCTTTCCGACCTTTATCAAGCTGTCGCCGAAGGAACCGGATAAGATCGATTATATTATAGCAAACTGCGCCGAATGCGAGCCGTATCTGACATCGGATTACAGGAGAATGATAGAGGAGCCGGAAAAACTGATCGGCGGCTTGAAGATCATGCTGCGTCTGTTTGACAACGCAAAGGGCATTTTGGCGGTGGAGGAGAACAAACCGGATGCGATCGCGCTCTTAAAGAAGCTGACGAAAGATGAGCCGGATATTATGGTGACGCCGTTAAAGACAAAGTATCCCCAGGGATCGGAGCGCTCCATCATCTACGCCACGACAGGGCGCGCCATCAATTCTTCCATGCTGCCGGCGGATGCGGGCTGTATTGTGGACAACGTGGATACGATCGTGGCAATCTATCATGCGGTGACGGACGGAAAACCGCTGATGTACCGTATTGTGACGGTGACGGGAGATGCGGTCAATGATCCGAGAAACTTTATCGTCAGAATCGGAACCATGTACGATGAACTGATAGAGGAAGCGGGAGGCTTTAAAGAGGAACCGGCAAAGGTGATCTCCGGCGGTCCGATGATGGGGTTTGGCATGTTCGATCTGCATGTGCCGACGACAAAAACCGCATCGGCGCTTCTTTGTCTGACAAAGGACGACGTATCGGAGATGGAGCCTACGGCATGTATCAAGTGCGGCAGGTGTGTGGAAGTCTGCCCTCAGCGGCTTGTGCCGAACAAGCTGATGGTGGCTTCCATCCACGATGACTCGGAGACGTTCTTAAAGCTGAACGGGCTTGAATGTGTGGAGTGCGGCTGCTGCAGTTATACCTGCCCGGCGAAGAGGCCTCTCACCCAGTCCATCAAATCCATGCGTAAGATGGAACTTGCAAAGAAGAAAAAGTAGAGGGAGGAAAGAAAAGTGAGCGATATGTTACATGTATCATCCAATCCGCATGTCAGATCCAAAGTGACGACCAGCTCCATTATGCTGGCGGTCGTACTTGCTTTGCTCCCTGCTGCCGGATTTGGTATCTACAATTTCGGGCTCCATGCGCTGCTGCTGATCTGTGTGACGGTGGCAAGTACGGTGGCTACGGAATTTGTCTATGAGAAACTGATGAAAAAGGAGGTTACCATCGGGGATTTTTCCGCGGTGGTGACGGGGCTTTTGCTGGCGCTGAACCTGCCGCCGATGGCGCCCTGGTGGATCGGTATGATCGGCGGTATTTTCGCCATCCTTGTGGTAAAGATGCTCTTTGGCGGCCTGGGACAGAACTTTATGAACCCGGCCCTTGGGGCAAGATGTTTTCTGCTGATCTCCTTTACGTCCATTATGACAAACTTTGACTGTGACGCCTATACCGGCGCGACGCCGTTGGCGCAGTTAAAATCGGGCGTGACGCCGGATGTGTTTTCGATGGTGATCGGAAAGACCGGCGGAACCATCGGGGAGACGAGCATGATCGCCATTGTGATCGGCGCCTGCTTCCTGATCCTGCTTGGTATTATCGATCTGAGGATTCCGGGCAGCTATATTGTCAGTTTTGTGGTGTTCCTCTGCCTGTTCGGGGGGCACGGTATAGATCCCGCTTATCTGTCCGCCCATCTTGCCGGCGGCGGTCTGATGCTGGGAGCGTTTTTCATGGCGACGGACTATGTGACAAGACCCATTACAAAGAAGGGGCAGTATCTGTTCGGCATCTTTTTAGGGATTCTGACCGGTATTTTCCGTGTGTTCGGCGCTTCCTCGGAGGGCGTCTCTTATGCGATTATCATCGGTAACCTTCTGGTGCCTCTGATGGAGAAGATTACTCTTCCGAAAGCATTCGGGAAAGGAGGAGAAGCGGTATGAATGATGAAATCAGGTCCATGTTGAAAGATGCGGGTATCATTGTGGCCATTACGCTGATCGCCGGACTGGTGCTGGGAGGCGTGTATCAGCTCACGAAAGAGCCTATTGCGGAACAGAAACGGCTGAAAAAACAGAAAGCCTGTCAGGAGGTCTACGCGGAGGCGGTGTCTTTTGCGGAGGCGGAAGGCTTTGATACGGAGGCCGCCGCTTCGGTGCTGGCTGCGGAGTATCCTTCTCAGGATATCGATGAAGTGATGCTGGCGCAGGATGGCGCGGGAAATACGCTCGGCTATGTGCTGACGGTAACCACCCATGAGGGCTACGGCGGAGATATTCAGTTTACGATGGGCATCACAAACGAGGGAACTTTAAACGGTATTTCTCTTTTGAGTATTGCTGAGACGCCGGGACTGGGCATGAGAGCGGAGGAGGTGCTCAAACCTCAGTTTGGAGGTAAGTCCGCCGGGAAATATGAATATACAAAGACCGGCGCTGTGGCGGAGAATCAGATCGATGCGATCTCCGGCGCAACGATCACAACCAATGCTGTGGTGAACGGAGTCAATGCCGGACTGTTTTATTTTCAGAATGAATTGGGAGGTGCGGCTGAATGAGTGAGATAAAATCAAGGCTGGTCAACGGCCTGTTTAAAGAAAACCCCACCTTTGTGCTGATGCTGGGGATGTGTCCCACGCTGGCGGTGACGACTTCCGCCATGAACGGACTGGGGATGGGGCTGACCACCATGGTGGTGCTGGCACTCAGCAATATGATTATTTCCCTGCTTCGGAATATTATCCCGGATAAGGTGCGTATTCCGGCATTTATCGTGATCATTGCCTCCTTTGTGACGATGATGGAACTTTTGCTGGAAGGCTTTATTCCTTCCCTTTACGATGCCCTAGGCATCTATATTCCGCTGATCGTGGTAAACTGTATTATTCTGGGAAGGGCGGAAGCGTATGCTTCCAAAAATCCGATACTGCCGTCTTTGTTTGACGGGATCGGCATGGGGCTTGGCTTTTCCTTCGCGCTGACCTGTATCGGCGCGGTGCGTGAGCTGATCGGCTCGGGAAAGATTTTCGGTTTTTCCGTGATGCCCTCCTCCTATGTTCCCTGTGCCATCTTTGTGATGGCTCCCGGCGCCTTCTTTGTGCTGGCGGTTCTTACCGCCCTGCAGAATAAGATCAAGATCGCAGGGGAGAAGAAGGGGAAAGATATGAGCAAAGTTGGCTCCGGCTGCAGCGAGGACTGCATGAACTGCGGGGAAGAAGGCTGCGGTAAACGAAAGTTTTATGATACGGATGTAAAGGAGGAACAGTAATGGAGACAGTAAGAGATTTATTGATTATATTGATCGGTTCCTCTCTGGTGAGCAATGTTGTGCTGAGCCAGTTTCTGGGGCTGTGTCCGTTTCTCGGCGTATCGAAGAAAACGGAGACGGCGGCAGGCATGGGGGCGGCGATTATTTTCGTCATCACGATATCATCTCTGGTGGCGGCGGCGATCTATCAGTTTATGCTGGTGCCGCTGCATATTGAATACTTGCAGACTATAGTTTTTATACTTGTTATTGCGGCGTTAGTACAGTTTGTGGAGATGTTTTTAAAAAAATTTATCCCGTCTCTGTATCAGTCGCTGGGGATCTATCTGCCGCTTATCACCACGAACTGCGCGGTGCTCGGTGTGGCGCTGACAAACGTGACAAAGCAGTACGGGATCTTAAAGAGCGTAGTCAACGGCTTTGCGACGGCGGTGGGCTTTACGGTTGCGATCGTGATCCTGGCCGGACTGCGGGAGAAGATGGCATATAACGATGTGCCGGAATCTTTTCAGGGGATGCCTATCGTGCTGATCACGGCAGGGCTGATGGCGATTGCGTTCTGCGGGTTTTCGGGACTGTTGTAGAGGAAAAGCCGCGGCGGTATTCCGAGTGATCGCATTGAGGTTTAGGCCCTGTGATAAAGGTAATATAACAGATGGAAGACAGGGGCATTTTTTGTCCCTGTTTTATTATATCTGCAAAATCAGTTAAGATTTGGTTCTGAAAAAGGTGAGGAAAAGAAAAATGGACGAGAGATTAAAAAAGCAACTGGACTTTGCGCTGGAGATCGATAAGGAGAAGAATATTTTCCGCCAGACTCATTTATCCGGGCACGGCAGAAATGAAAACGATGCGGAGCACGCCTGGCATATGGCAGTGATGGCGTATCTGCTGCGGGAGTATGCCAATGAAGAAGTGGACATCGCGAAGGTGATGCTGATGTGCCTGATCCATGATATCGTGGAGATTGAGGCGGGAGATACCTACGCCTATGATGCCGAAAGCCTGAAAACACAGAAGGCTAGGGAGGATGCGGCGAAGGAGAAGATTTATTCCATGTTGCCGGAGGATCAGAAGCGGGAGCTGATCGCGTTGTTTGATGAGTTTGAGGCGTATGAGACGGCGGAGGCAAAATATGCCCATGCGATGGATAATCTGCAGCCGCTGATCTTAAACAACAGCAACGACGGCGGAGACTGGAAAGGGCATGAGGTAAGCGCGAAGCAGGTGTATGAGAGACAGGGGAAAACAAAGCTGGGCTCCGAACGGTTATTTGAGGTGACGGATCAGATCATCCGGGAAAATATCAGGAAGGGGAATCTGAAAGAATGATCCTTTTAAATCGCCTTTTCCGGAAAAGAGGTAAGGATTGAGGCAGGATAATTTATATAAGTTGACTATGCGAAAAATAATTATTATAGGCTGCCCGGGGGCGGGTAAAAGTGCTTTTGCACGAAAATTGAATCAGAAATTATCTTTTCCACTGTATTATTTGGACATGATCTGGCATAAACCGGACAAAACGACCTGCTCGAGAGAAGTATTTGACGGCAAACTGCAGGAAATTTTGGAAAAGGATACATGGATCATCGACGGAAATTATCTGCGTACACTGGAGATGCGCCTGAAAGAGGCGGATACGGTGTTTTTACTGGATTATCCGATAGAAGTATGCCTGGCAGGAGCGAAAGAGCGGATCGGAAAAAAACGGAAGGATATGCCCTGGGTTGAGACAGAACTGGATGAAGAGTTCCGGCAGTGGATACTGGATTTTTCCGGGGATCAGCTACCGGTTATTTATCGTCTGCTAAGGCAGTATGAGTGCGGGCGGGAGATTTTTGTTTTTCGGTCGAGAGAAGAAGCGGACAGATTTTGTGACCGGATGTAGAAAAATGTTTTATAGGGATGAACGGTGATTTAACTGATATATGTAAAGCGGTTATGCGCAAAGGACAGAGTCCCTGCTTTGTGAGGAGGATTGATATGAGAAGGGCGAATGTCTGTATTACAGAAAAAGTCCGGGGGTATATGGGCAGGAGAAGATGAGGTTTAGTGATGGATAAGAAAGGTAATAAAAGATATAAAAAGCCGGAGGATAAACTGGAAGATATCCTGATATATCACAAAAGAAAATATATTATGCCGATATGTTTGATCTTATATCTGGCTCTTGTTCTGGTGTCCATAGTGCTGACGCTGGGAGTCGCGGCGTATGCAGGGGAAGAGCCGCCGGAGGTAGCGAAGGAGATTTTTCGGTTGTCCAACATGATATATCTGCTTCCGGGAATGGCAGTGTTGGGGATTCCGGCGCTGCTCATCCATATTTTGCTCGGTGTCGG
>ERZ779622.1023-NODE-1023-length-12753-cov-4.749094_pt1 | contig 12753 bp, 11 predicted proteins | sample MGYA00514188_ERZ779622 | MGnify/ENA primary metagenome ERZ779622 (study PRJEB29562, sample SAMEA4376702) | mouse gut metagenome | isolation source: Cecum | study: EMG produced TPA metagenomics assembly of the A DSS colitis mouse model was used to assess the...
GTTCATCTTGTGCAGGATATCCTTAAAATATCCGACACCTTTTTGTCTCACGGCCTCGTCTCCTGAGGCCAGGTCATACTGCTTAGCCGGGCCGCTGTTGGTGGTGAACGCAATTCCCCGCTTGTCTCCCTCTGCCTTTAAGGCATCAATCTCTGCATCCGTCATATGATACAGATGATCCGCACCGATCTCCAAAATGTCGAACCCGATATCTGCAACCCTGTTTACCATCTCAATATAGTCGCATTTCCACTGGGTTCCCCAGTAAGAATAGCCTGTTCCAAATTTCATATTCCCTTTACCTCCACTTTTTTGTGCTCGAGCTCTTTTCAGTCCCATTATACCCCCCCCGGTATGATTTTTTCAATATGTATTTTCCTACAATTTTAAATCTCTATTTTTGTGCATTTTAACCAAATATAAACTTTTTAATTTTTTCACTTGGAGCTCGAGCACAAAAATGCATTTATTTTTCTCTGGACACATGGTTATTTTTTTGATACTCTTTTTTTATACCCCGCCCTCTGGGGGTAATAAAATTTCAGAAAATCTACATTACAAGAAGCAGGCGGAATGAAACATGAGCGTTACCATCAAACAAATTGCCGAATTGGCCAATGTCTCCCGGGGCACTGTGGATAAGGTGCTGAACGGACGCCCCGGCGTAAAGGAAGAAACAAAACAAAAGGTCCTGCAGATCGCAAAAGAATTGAACTACCATCCTAACTTCCTGGGAAAAGCACTGGTTCAGAGCAAAACTCCACTGAAAATCGGCGTCGTCCTTACGCCGGATTACAATCCCTATATCCAGGCTACTTTAAAGGGTATCAAGCAGGCCGAGGAAGAATTTTCTCCCTTCAGCCTGTCTGTCACCGTGAAAATGCTGACTACCCTGGAGCCTGCGGAACTGGTGAATATACTGACTAATATGAGTGAGGACGGCTATGCAGGAATTGCCCTGCTGCCCATTGATGATGACCAGGTGAAACGGAAAATCAACCAGCTTGCAGAGCAAGGAATCCGGATTATTACCTTTAATTCCAAAATCGAGGGGATACGGGAGCTGTGCTTCCTGGGCCAGGATCACGTCAAAGGCGGAGAGACTGCCGCCGGACTTATGGGCCGCCTCCTGCCGGAGGGTGGCGATGTGGGAATCATTATCAGCTCCAACAACCTTTCCTGCCACCAATGCCGCCTGAAAGGGTTCCAAAAGAAGCTGTCCCTGCGCTATCCAAACCTGAACATTGTGGAAATCCGGGAAAACCAGGACCGGAAAGAAGAAGCCTTCAAGACTACGCTGGAATACTGCAACCGGTATCCGAATCTCAAAGGCATCTACATCACCGGCGGCGGAATCAAAGGTGTGGGGAACGCCCTGGAGCTTACCGGGAAAGACAAAGAGATAAAGGTCGTATGCCACGATTTGGTTCCTGACACCATTGCCCTCCTCCAGAGCGGAACCGTAGACTTCGCCATCGGACAGAGCGCTTCTCTCCAGGGCTACCAGCTGATTAAGCTTCTCTTTGACTATATTATCAAACGGCAGAAGCCGGAGTCCCGTTATATCAAGGTGCCGATTACCATTGCCACGGAGGATAATATTGACTCTATGGAAGATTGATGCAGGGCAGGCAGCCCTTTCGTTCCTGGGCCAACACTGCTGCAATGTTTACAAAAAAACAGCAGGCTTTACGGTTATAACCGCAAAGCCTGCTGTCTTTCTTCATTTTATGGAATTCTATTGTATTACCGGATGGTCTTGTAAAGAGGACCATACGCCTGGCAGGCGCGGTAATCCTGTCCCTCTTTGTCCATGCCGAAGGCATTCCATGCGGCCGGACGGAAAATCTTCTCCTCCGGTACGTTGTGCATGCAGACGGGAATTCTTAAGATGGAGCACAGGGTAATCAGGTCAGCTCCCACATGGCCGTAGCTGATGGCTCCGTGGTTGGCTCCCCAGTTGTTCATCACATCATACGCAGTCCTGAATGCGCCTTCTCCGGTACATCTGGGAGCGAACCAGGTGCAGGGCCAGGTATAGTCGGTTCTCTTCCAGAGCTTGTCGGTCACTTCCTCCGGAAGCTTCACGGTCCAGCCCTCTGCAATCTGCAGAACCGGTCCGAGGCCTTTTACAAGATTCAGGCGGATCATGGTGGCCGGCATCTCAGCCTCGGTCACAAAACGGGAGGAGAATCCGCCGCCCCGGAAGTAGCCGTTGTCTGCTGCATTCCAGGTGGTTGCTTTCAGGATCGCCTCCTGATCCTCTTCCGTTACATTCCACCACTCCTTCATGCAGGCGTTGCCGTCCGCATCCTTTGCCTGTCCGCAGGCATCCAGGCAGGCCGCACCGGAGTTGATCAGATGGATAAATCCGTCCGCATCCTTCGCCTTGCCCTCAATATCATAACCTGTGGCCTTCTTCACGGCATCTCCGCTCCAGTAAGTGCGGACATCCGCAAAGATCTGGGCCCGGTTGGTGAGAAGCTTCAGGAACAGCATGCCCAGCCCGTTCAGGGTATCGTTCTCCGTTGCCAGAACGTACGGCTCTCTCGCTCCGTTCCAGTCAAAGGAGGTATTGAGCATTGCCTCCGGGAAGTCGCAGTTGGGATAGAAGTCTGTCCACTGTCTCTGTCCCTGGAAACCTGCCGCAATGGCGTTGTGGCCGATGGCCTCTTCCGAGAATTTGGGATCCAGCTTGTCGCTTCCGCTCATCAGATCCTTGATGATTACCATCATCTTAACTACAAACTCCCAGTCCGCATCTTTCTGCTCTCTGGTCTTCTGAATCTCTTCCGGATTCTTGTCAAAGCCTTCCACGCATTTTTCTCTCGTCCATTTGAGGGCTTTCTGGAACTCTTCCTCGTCGTAGATGCCTTCGGTCATCCGGCGGATGATCTCCACCTCGTCCACAGACTCCACTCTCATGCCCAGGTACTCTTCTATAAAGGCCGGATCGATAATGGAACCGCCGATACCCATACAGATGGAACCAATCTGCAGATAGGATTTTCCTCTCATGGTTGCGGCTGCAACTGCCGCACGGCCGAACCGGAGCAGCTTCTCCTGTACATCTGCCGGAATGCTGGTGTCATCCGCTTCCTGGACATCATGTCCATAGATGCCGAATGCCGGCAGGCCCTTCTGTGCATGGGTAGCCAGCACGGATGCCAGATACACGGCGCCCGGCCGCTCAGTTCCGTTAAAGCCCCACACGCCTTTGATGGTCATGGGAGCCATATCCATGGTCTCCGATCCGTAGCACCAGCAGGGAGTTACGGTCAGCGTAACGTCTACGCCTTCTTTTTTAAACTGGTCCGCACACGCAGCAGACTCTCCTGCACGGCCGATAGTCGTATTGGAAATCACAACCTTCACCGGCTCGCCGTTGCTGTAGCGAAGATTCTCCTCAAACAATTTCGCTGCAGATTTCGCCATGTTCATGGTCTGCTCTTCCAAGGATCCTCTTACGTCCAGAACACCCCTGCGGCCGTCAATGGTCGGACGGATGCCGATAACCGGATATTCACCCACTAATCTGTTCTTTGCCACTTTCATATCCTCCATCTTCCTTTTAATTTTTAAAACCGGGAAACCTTCCCTTCCGGCTTTAGATGTTTTTATTATAAAACATTCCCCCAAAAATTGCACGCAAATTTCTGTTCTTATCTGGACATTTTTTGTACTAATTGTTATAATTTTTTCAAGAAACAGTAAATTTTTTGAGGATTCCCACAATGATAAAAGCGTTTCACGAGATCCGCAGCTATGACTCTGATTTCATGGTATGGCATTCCAGCTATCAGAATATCAGCTTTCTGGCCCACTGGCACAAAGAGATCGAACTGATCTATGTCCGCTCCGGCTCCTGCCGGCTGAATATCACCGACCGGACCTTTACGGCCCATGCCGGGGATCTGGCCGTCTGCGAGAGCGGGGAAATCCACTACAGCGACTCTTATGACATGAAAAACTGCCTGGATTTTATTATCTTCGATACCAGCATCATCGGTCCGATTTTTCAGAACCCCCGCTTTTCCCATCCCTTGGTTACAAGAGAACAACTGGAAGCCTACGGCTTAAACCATATCCTTCATTCCCTGATTCATACCGTATCCCGGGAGCTGAAGGAGAAAGCCCCCTACTACCAGGAGGTGGTCACTTCCTCCCTCCAGACCTTCTGGGCCCTTCTGAAACGCCACCATCCCAGGACAGAAAGCGGCGCTCTTCCTGATGGGAAGCGCTCCCGGATGCTGAACGACCTGCAAAGCCTTCTGTCTTACATTGACGAACACTATGGAGACAGCATCTCCCTGGAGTTTGCCGCCGGGTCCATGAATTTCAGCACCAGCTATTTTTCCAGGATCTTCAAAAAGCTTATGGGAATCAACTTCGTCACTTACTTAAACATGGTGCGCGTTGAAGGGGCCGCCTACGAACTGCGGCACACGCAGCGTAAGATTACGGACATTGCCCTAAGCTGCGGCTTCAACAATATCCGCACCTTTAACCGGGTCTTTAAGGAGATCACCGGGTGCACGCCCTCCGAATTTCTCCTCCTCCCGGACCCAGACACCTACAAGCGGACCTACTACAAGCGCCGCTCGGCAGAACAGGAATTTGTAAAGAATGATTCCCTGACCGTGGTACAAAACTCTCCCGCAGGGGAACCTGCGGAACTTTAAATCAGGAGGAACTATATGCCAAACGACACCCCTATTTTATACCGGAAGCGCCTGATTCCCGAAGAATGTATCCTCTTAAACAAGGATATCCTCCTCTACCGTGACGAACACATCCTGGTCACCAAATGGCAGACCATACGCCCTAAGAAGGATCTGGATCACGGAACTTCCTGTTACTTCCTGGACAAAGGCTGGAAGGTAAGCCGCTTTCTAAACCGCTTAGGCGGCCTCATCTGCTGGTACTGTGATATCGTTGAGCACACCTACGATCCTGCTTCGGATACCTATGTGTTCACGGATCTCTTGGCAGATGTCCTCCTCTATCCCTCCGGGGAAATCCGGGTGGTGGATCTGAATGAGATTGCAGACGCTTTCGAGGAAGGGCTGCTCTCTCCTGCCCAGGCCTGCGCCTGTATGCGCAAGCTGGACAGCCTGCTAAAGGAGATTTACAGCGGAAGGCTTTTGGCTTCCCTGCCAGAGTGCCTGGAAAGTTAATCCCAATCCGGAAACAAGACAGAAACAGACAGGAGTAATACGAAAATTCCCCGTATCTCTCCTGTCTGTTTATTTCTCTTGTCTTTTTCTTATTCGTTTCTTCTTAAACCTCCAGCTGAATCACTCTGCCTGTATGTTCATAGGGCACCAGAGCCACCCCGGCCGCACGGAGCATGCGCTTGGAAGCTATGGTGGCAGCCGTATCCGCATATTTGTCACAGGCGTACACCACCGTGCGGATTCCTGCCTGGATAATGGCTTTCGCACACTCGTTGCAGGGGAAAAGAGCCACGTAAATCTTAGCGCCCTCCAGACTGCCTCCCCGGTAATTGAGAATGGCATTCAATTCCCCGTGGGTGACAAAGGGATACTTCGTCTCATTGACTTCCCCGGTCCTGGCCCAGGGAAACTCATCATCGTCACAGCCCATGGGAAACCCATTGTAGCCCATGGAAAGAATTTTGTTGTCCTGGCTCACAATGCAGGCTCCCACCTGGGTGCTGGGATCTTTGGAACGCATGCCGGAAAGAATGGCTACGCCCATAAAGTATTCGTCCCAGCTAATATAGTCTTTCCGCTTTCCACCCATATAGGCCTCCATTTTAGTTCCGCAGATTCCCTTCCAGTGCTTTCTTTTAGAAGGGCTTTCAGACGCTCTGCGTCTGCAATCCCTTCTGGCTCTGTCCGGGAATCTGCTGTTTTTTATTTTAGTTCCGCAGATTCCCTTCCAGTGCTTTCTTTTAGAAGGGCTTTCAGACGCTCTGCGTCTGCAATCCCTTCTGGCTCTGTCCGGGAATCTGCTGTTTTTTTATTTTGTTCCGAAAATCCGGTCTCCTGCATCTCCGAGGCCGGGAACGATATAGCCGTGCTCGTTTAAGTGCTCGTCCAGAGCGCCCACGTAGATATCCACGTCCGGGTGGGCCTCCTGCATCCTCTTTACGCCCTCCGGCGCAGCAATGATGCAGAGGAAGCGGATATTTTGCACGCCCCGGTCTTTGAGCATCTGAATGGCCGCCACAGAAGAGCCTCCGGTAGCCAGCATCGGATCTACCACAAATACGTCCCGCTCACTGCAGTCCGCAGGAATTTTGCAGTAGTATTCCACCGGTTCCAGCGTCTCTTCGTTCCGGTACAGGCCGATATGCCCCACTTTGGCCGAAGGAATCATGGCAAGCATTCCGTCTACCATACCGAGTCCGGCCCGGAGTATGGGAATAATCGCCATCTTCTTTCCCGCCAGCTCTTTCACCACCGTCTTGCAGATGGGAGTTTCAATTTCCACATCCTGCAGTTTCAGGTTCTTTGTCGCTTCATACGTAATCAGGCTGGCGATCTCGCCAATCATGGCCCGGAAATCCCTGGATCCCGTTTCCACACGCCGGATTACCCCTATCTTATGCCGGATCAGCGGATGATCCATCACTACAACTTTCGACATCTCTTTTGTACCCCCTAGTCCTCGTCAATCCCCCGTACTCTGTTTACATGTCTCTCTTCTTTGGAAAATTCCGTATTCAAAAAGGTGTCCACAATTTTCACAGCCAGTCCCGGGCCAGTTACCCGTCCGCCCATGGCCAGGATATTTGCATCGTTGTGAAGCCTTGTGGCCTCCGCGCTGAAGCAGTCCCCGCAGAGGGCTGCACGAATTCCCCGGAACCGGTTGGCCGCTATGGAAATGCCGATTCCCGTTCCGCAAATCAGGATCCCCTTCTCACACTGGCCGGACTGCACCGCCCGCGCTACCTTCTTCGCATAGACAGGATAGTCCACGGCAGCCGTGCTGTCACACCCGAAATTCTGATATTCCAGGCCTTTCTTCTCCAGATATGCGATAACTTCCTGCATCAATTCATAGCCGCCATGGTCGCATCCAAGTGCTATCATATGTTTCCTCCTATTCCAGTTCCGCGCTGTACAAGATAAAGCCGTTTCTTTCTTCTGCACCATCCTATACCGCGAAGCGGCAACTGTTATTTACTAATTCTATTCTATCTCTCATGATACAGAATTTCAAGCGTTTCCTTTCCACTTGTCCCATATAAATTTTAATTGCCGGAAATGCAGAAAAAGCTGCCGCTGTCCAGGAATCGGCCAGAGCCACGGACTGGGACATGTCCTCCGTCAGAAGGAACAGCAGCGCAGCAATCAGGGCCGCTCCGATTCCGATCACTCTTTTCTGCCTTCTTTTCTTCTTGTCTTCCTCCTTTGATTTCCAACAAAATAGCTTCTGCCCCATTTCGGACAGAAGCCTTTTCTTTTACTATTTAGTATAACACCAGCCGGGGAAAAGTCAACGGATGGGCGCAAGATAAGCCTCCTTCGTCAAAACAATGGACATTCTGCCGCCATGGACGCATAATGGTTGAAAAACGAAGGAGCGTGCCTGTCTATGACTATTTTAAATGATTCTATTGCGGATTACCTGGAATACTGCAAATACCGGAAGCGTCTGGATGCCAAAACCCTGAAAGCCTACCGGATCGATCTGGAGCAATATGTAAATTATCTCAAAAAAATCTCGGAATCTTACTCCAAAGACAATCTGGACAAATACATTACCCTTCTTCACAAACAATATAAACCCAAAACCGTCAAGCGCAAACTTGCAAGCCTGAAAGCATTTTTTCATTACATGGAATATAAGGAAATTCTTTCGGAAAATCCCTTTTCCAAGCTGGACATCCGGTTTCGGGAAGCCAAGCTTCTGCCTAAAACAATCCCATTCCACTCCATCCAAACATTCCTTTCCACCTTGTACATCCAAAAAGAGCAGGCCGCCTCTGCCTACCAATTCCGGTGCTGTCTCCGGGACATTGCCGTCATTGAGCTTCTCTTTGCCACCGGTATGCGGATATCGGAGCTATGTTCCCTGAAGCCTTCGGATATTGATTTTGAAAGCAAGCGCATCCTGATTTACGGAAAAGGAGCCAAGGAACGGATTCTGCACATTGGCAACCCGGAAGTCCTCTCTGCCCTTTCCGTATATCAAAACGCCTTCCGGGACGACATTGCCGCCTGCGGATATTTTTTTGTAAACAGGCTTCGGAGGAAATTATCCGACCAGTCGGTCCGCTACATGATTGTACATTACGCGAAGCTTGCCGGTATTGAACAGCATTTGACGCCGCATATGTTCCGGCATTCTTTCGCCACCCTGCTTTTGGAACAGGATGTGGATATCCGGTATATCCAGAAAATGCTGGGACACAGCTCCATCAGCACAACGGAAATTTATACCCATGTGTCCAGCGGGAAACAGAAGGATATTTTGTTTCACAGGCATCCCCGGAATTTTATGCGGGTGAATGGAGGATAATACTCAATTATTTATGGTTATAAAAACGAGGTATAAGTATGAGTGAATTATTATCAAAAAACATCTTTAATGAAGAAGAAATTAATAATAGCAAAAGAATTTTTTCAGAATATTCCGGAAGTGTCGCTAACAATAATTTGCTGTTTCGGGAAGGTTACAAAGCTGTTTATGATAAAGATTACTCATTTCTTAGTTTAAAAAGATCTCGTCTGTTAAAATGTCAATGTAATGCTGCAAATTTTGAAGCCTCCGCATTAACTGGTTCAGATTTTCAAAATACTGACTTTTTAAACTGTAAACTTTCTAATGCAACATTAGATTATTGCACTTTTTTTAAATGCAATTTTTATGATGAAGAAAATAATTATCCCATTATTGGAGCTAATTTAGGAAATTCAAGTTTTATATCTTGTAAGCTTGATAATATTTCTATAGATAAAAGTACAGTTTCAAATGTTTTGTTTGAACATTGCACATTTAATAAATGTTCTATTAATTTTTCTTCTTTTGAAAATACTATGTTTTATAATTGTGTTATTAAAAAAATGGAATTTAGAAACCTTAATTTGGAATTTGTTGAATTTTCAAACTGTAAATTTGAAAACGTAATTTTGTCTTTTGCTCAAGTTCCATATACATTTGGACTTTTAAATTATATAAAGGACTGTTCGGATTCTGTATGGATTACTTCGGCGGGGAATAGAAAAAAAATATCTGTAAAAGAATACTTTGAACAGCTTCCAGGAATTATTCCCTATTATATTTCGGAGCAAGAGTATTTTCCGGTTGCAAATATATATATTGCTTTAGGTGAATACGAACGGGCATTTAATGCGGTGCAAGCCGGTATACAAAAAGCAAGTCTTGAAAAAAATTTTAGAATGTTAAAATATTTATGCAAACTATCAGTTATAAGTGGATGGTGTAAACGTCAAAGGCTAATACAATTATATAATACCATTAATGATATTAATCGATTTGAACCTCTTTCTGAATATCAGCGGCATAATTATTTTTTGCATTTGGGGGATTTTAGGAAAATTCTGCTTTTTAATGATAATGATAAAACAACATTACATTTTAATATGCAAACTAATATTTTACCAGAGGAAACAGAAAAAGTTGCCTTACTAATAGGGAGTATTGATAAAATTATCAATTCGGTTGAAGATCCAAATATAATCAATACAATAGAATTACGTCATGAATCTCCCTATGAATTTCTCATTCTTGTTATTGGTGCAGCATACCTATTAAAAATCATTGCACAAGGTTTGCACTACATATGTACTTCAGCAAAGGATTTACAGGAAATTATTTTAAATTGTCAACAAATAAAAATGAATAATCAAGAAATATCCATGAACCAGGCAAAAATAGCTAAAATGAATCATGCAAGCGAGGAGACAAAAGACTCCCTTGCTGGACAAAATATTTCTATAAACGGAAATTTTTACTTTACAAATTATCAGTCCAAATAAATTAAGATACTATTTTTATTGAGTCTTATATTATATGACATAGGGTTATCAATCAATGGCAACCCTATGTCATGTACCTATCTGGAATAGACAATGTATTATTTTGGCATTCTTCATTGTCGGGTCCGGGTTTTAGTCCATATGGCTGGCAAATATCGCGTACATTATAAAAAATTTGCACTAATTCTTCTGAACTAAGAGGTATTATATCTTTTAACTCTGTATCTGGCCTTGGGCCGAATGGTGAAAGAATTGGCTGAATACCATGTTGTGCCAAATATTTAACACCATCCAATAATGAATTTTTATTTTCTAATCCAACAATCAAGATACTTCGAACATGGCCATTTCCCCCAAAAATCTTTACAGCTTCTTCTAACATGGAATAATACAGGTTTAAAGGTATTCGACCTTTTCCTGGCATTAATAATTTTGCAACGCTTCTATCAAACATTTCTATATTAAAAGCAATTTCTGTAATGCCAGCTTCTTTTAGCTGGTATAATATTTCTTTTTGTGGAGGAGGCGGCGACATAAGATAGATAGGTTTTGAAGAATGTGAAGAAATATATTGCGCAATCTTTATAATAATTTCCCACCCGTCTGTATAAATATTAGAAGCTCCCCCTATTAAAAAACTTTTAAATTTAATTGTATTTAAATAGCAATCGATAACTTCATATATATCTTCTTCTTCAAAAAAGATTTCATCCATGGATAACCCGCAAAATTTACAACTAATCCCATGCTTTTTGTAAAAACAGACAGGTTCATGGTTGATTTGAAGACGTTCATTTGCAAAAAAAGCAATGGAAGAATATGGAACACCATTTTTTGTTTGTTTATTACATAGTGGATCTGGAAAATCATATTTAACCTTGCTTATTATTTTTCCGTAATGAGTCAATATTAACCCTGATTCTGTATCATACTGTACTTGAAAAGGGCTTAGCCCTAATAAACGTGTTTCATTGCAAACACCATTAATCCTCAAAGAGTCAAATAATATTAAATCTAAACCATTATTTATGGAAGTCCTTGTACCGCCACTGTTTTTTAAGTATTGTTTCGCCGAGCTTGTTAAAGAAAAGCCCTGATTCATTAAATTTATTTTTACTTTTAATATATCTGTCGAAGATAATTGGACATGCTCTTTAATATGATCATCAATGTTAATACCGCCGTCAAAATTTATAGATGTTATATTAATTTTAAATATCAAAGCGAAAAGATAAGCATCATTTTCAAAATAGTTACTTTCAGTGAAATTATCTTCAACAATTCTGTATACATTTTTATTATTTTGAGCCTTTTCAAATATATATTGATAACACTGCTTATAGCATTCACGATATGTATAAATATAATTACTATAGTTTACTCTAAAATTTGATAGATCTGAACTACATCTGGGAAGCGTAAATGCTTCTATATTCATTTTTTGTAAAGAGGACAAACCTTGCTCTTTCAGTGCTATATTAATAAGTGCTGATGAGGCTTGAAAGCGTTCGTTTACTTCCATAAAGTAAACTTCGTTTCCGTCTGTAATAAAATCTATGCCGCAAATACCAAGATAACCGAGTTTCCTTAAATTTTCACAAATTTTTTCTGAATATAGCCGAGTCTTATATTGAAGCTCCATATCAAGTGTTTCATATGCAATAAAATCCGCACCTTTATATAGTAACCTTTTATTATCTTCTACAATTATTTGAATAGAAGCTGGAAGCAGTACAATTTCCTGTTCATAAATAATAACTGTAACATTAAGAGAAATACAATTTGAAATATAAGGTGATACCATTAACATAGTTTTTTGTTCAAATTCAAGTTTATCAGCTTTGCCAAGCAAAAAGGTAGAGTATCCACCAGCAGAATAATTTTTTTGTACAACATATTTTTCAACTTTGCCCGGAAAAAGGCCGGAAATTTCTTGATAAGTGCATTTTGATGAGTTTATTAATGTTGATGGAACAATAGGAATAATTGTTGACAACCAAAATCGGGTAGTAATTTTACTCCGAAGCATTTCCAGGACATTTTTTTCATTTTGACAATATACCCGAGATGAGAATTTTTCAGGAAGGTAATATGAATGATAAGGACTATAGTAAATGAAATGAGCATCGTTATCTTTTTCAAGAATATTTTCAATGGACTGAGCAATAAAAGAGTTAACATTTTTATTGTCAAGGTTATGATTTATTCTCTGTCCGGATATGGCAGAAAAGGAACTATTGCTTTCTGTATTATTACCAAAAAAAGTAATTGACTTCCTGAAAATATTTTCTATATCCGCCAAATCAGATTCTTTTATTCCAATCCAATAAATTGATTCCAAATAAATCGCCTCCATCAATTTCAAAAAGATTTTTTCATAACCATAAATAATTGAGTATTATCCTTAATTTATTTACATTATACCTTCCTATCTTCTACATTTCAACCAATATTTACCATAGTCTATCAAATTTTACAAAATATGATACTTAAAAATTAAGTTTTTTCCGATCCCCCTGGCAATTACAAACTCCTAAATTAAAACAGTTAGGTCCTTTACTATGACTGTCCAAACTACTATTTTTACCCAATAATAAATGCTATGCCTTAATATAGCGTGCTGCTCTTGACGAACCGATTCGTTTTATTGTGCCGCTTTTTACCATGGCGCCAAGTACAGCCTCAACCGTTGTCGGACTTACATCAGGAAGAATTCTGCAGATCTCTGATTTAGAAAGCGGAGTCAGGCTGTTTAATACCGTTGCTTCTATACGGGCTT
>ERZ779622.1024-NODE-1024-length-12749-cov-4.783677_pt1 | contig 12749 bp, 12 predicted proteins | sample MGYA00514188_ERZ779622 | MGnify/ENA primary metagenome ERZ779622 (study PRJEB29562, sample SAMEA4376702) | mouse gut metagenome | isolation source: Cecum | study: EMG produced TPA metagenomics assembly of the A DSS colitis mouse model was used to assess the...
TTCCTCCGCTATGGCGGCGGGGAGATTCAAGGGAATCACATCAGCTTTGCCCCCACGCCATGGGGGATTGTTGCAATACATGCCGTAAGAGTTACCACGTATTTTCTTAAAACTGTCCGCTTTGGAGCCGCCAGCAAAAATGACTATCCGCTCCCGGCCTCCCGTGTATGGGCCTCTTATCCGCAGACAGTCATTGTCCTTATATTTCCCCCACCGGCACTGACCACGGAAGATATATTCCAGGCCGAAACCGTTGGCGTCACCGATATTCAGTTTTGCGTTCGCTATGGTGGAGCCCGTTGCCAGGTGGAACTTATCGGGCGTTGTCATGAGCTCATGAGCAAAGGCAAACACATTATCAATCGTCTTTCCGGAACGAACCGCCCCCTCCAGGATATTGAATGTGCAATACCGGCAGGCCCGGATGTATTCTTTGTGCTTATCCCCAAACCGGAAATTGATTGTCTTTCGCTTTTTGAGAGGCTTTCCGTCCTGGCTATTCTTCACCGTATACATCAGCCTCTACCTCCTCCAAATCCTCAACCTCTTTGTTGGTTCCTGAATCACGCTCCTTTTTATACTCGAACTCTTCACGCCGTAGCTGTAAGGTCTGCTGCTGTATGCTTTCTTCCCGGTTCATACGTTCAAGCTCCGTTGCCAGCCGGAGAAATTCTTTCACATCTTTTGGCGTCATTTCCTCCGGTTTAATCTTTTCCAGCGCCTCCATAGCTTTTCTCTGTAATTGCAACGACATTTTGATGTGGCGGTCTTGCATCTTTTTCCGCTCGGAAACCGCCTGTTTTCTGGCCTCTTCCGCTATGCTGGCATCATAAGCGTCTGCCCTGGCCCGCCAGTCATACTTCAACTTCCAACGGTGGCAAAGAGTACCACTTTTATTCAACTGTCTCGCAACCGCTGAAATTGTCCTCTTCTCCCCCATGTCACGGTACAGGCACGGTATATATTTCCCATGCAATTCATACAACCATTCTCCATGTTCATTTACCCTCCGTTGCCGTATAATTTACTTAGACCTGTAATTCAGCTCCTACATCCGGTATATGCAGATAATCACTGATTTTTTTTACGGCAATGGGGCTTGTTACCCGGCCATTCAGAATCGAGGTAACATAAGACCTTGTCAGATTCAATTTATCTGCAAGCTCTATGATGCTTATGTCCTGCTGAATCATAGCGATCTTTGCGCTTTTGCACCAGGGAGACAGTTTCCTTGCCATTGTGTAGCCTCCTTTCCTTTTACTTTACTTTTGTTCACTTTTGCGTTAAAATAAAATGAGTTTGATTTTGTTTTTGCGTTTTTGTTTCATTCTCAATTTTATTCTATATTTTATACTTTAACTCATAATTATGAGCCTGTCAAGTATTATGCGCATTTTTATGTGTTTTGGGGAGGATTTATGGTTTACGACAACTTTAGTGACGTGTGTAAGGAAAAAGGAACGTCCATAACTGCTGTATTAAAAGCATTAGGAAAAAGCACTGGAAGTACCGGGAATTGGGCTAAAGGTCAATTCCCAAGGTTAGATATTGTTATGGAAATGGCGAGTTATCTTGGCGTATCATTAGACAAGCTGGTTTACAATCGTGAACCTCTCCCTGCCTCCATATCCGAATCCGATCAGGAATGGCTAGATATCATTTGCCGGATTCCGGCAGAGAAACAGGAAATGTGCAAGGATTTTTTGCGCACTCATATGGCGGTTCCAGAAAAGTATGCTGACGAGAAAAAAGCGTAATCAGTAATGAATATCTGGAATGGCGGCGCAGAAACAATAAATCAGAATAGGGGGTATCTTATGGGAAATCAGGAAACCGGAAGAAAAATCATGATTGATCTGCTGAACAATCCAGCCGGAGACCAGGACGCATACGTTATGGAGCTTCAAAGGCTGCTGATGTGCTACCAGGTTGCAAGCCCGGACGATAGAAATGTGGTGTGGGCCGCACTCAACAAATACGCCAGCAAAATAGACAAGATATAGCCCCGTGCAGGGGCTTTTTCTCTTTGGGGGATAAAATATATGTCAAGAAATAGAAAGACCGTAAAATCGAAATCTGGGCTTTCCAGGGCAAAGAAAGTGGCTATCTATATCCGTGTATCTACCATGCACCAGATTGACAAGGATTCTCTGCCTATGCAGCGCAAAGACCTGATAGCCTATGCGGAGTTGATTCTGGGGATAAGCGAGTATGAGATATTCGAGGATGCCGGTTATTCAGGAAAGAACACCGACCGGCCAGCCTTTCAGGATATGATGTACCGCATCCGCAACGGTGAGTTTTCTCATGTGCTGGTCTGGAAAATAGACCGCATTTCCCGTAACCTGCTGGACTTTGCGGAAATGTACGAGGAACTACAGGAACTCCGTGTTGTCTTTGTCAGCAAAAACGAGCAATTTGATACCTCCACGGCCATAGGTGAGGCTATGCTCAAAATCATCCTGGTATTTGCGGAGCTTGAAAGAAATATGACGTCCGAGCGTGTGACCGCCGCCATGATATCCAGGGCCAGTAACGGCCAGTGGAACGGTGGCCGGATTCCCTTTGGCTATGACTATGATCCTGAATCCGGGGAGTTTTCTATCCGGGAGGACGAGGCGCAGGTCTGCCGGATACTAAAGGATGATTACATGGAGAATAAATCCCTGACTCATACATCCCGGCTCCTGAATGAGCGTGGGTATAGAACCAGGGCCGGTGTAGAATGGTCTCCTACTGCGGTATGGATAATTGCGTCCAGTCCTTTCTATGCTGGGATATACAGATACAACCGATACAAAGGAACTGACCACCGCACCGAAAACCCGGAGGATGAATGGGTAATGGTGCCGAACCACCACCCGGCGATATTCACAGTGGAAGAATATGAGGTTATGGCAAGTATGTTGAAAGACAATTCCAGGAACTTCTCTAATTATTCCGACCGGCAGCATACCTCTTCAAAGGTTCATCTTTTCTCTGGGATTGCATACTGCGGGAAATGTGGGAATAAAATGGTCTCTACTCCTGGAAAGCTAAGCGCTGACGGCTACCGTCCGTCTAACTACTCATGCCCCAAAAGGCGAAAAACCAAAGAATGTGACAATCAGACTGTAAATGATAGTGTGCTGGGTGAATTTGTGATAAATTACATCCTTAACATGTTGAACGCCAAAAAGGAATTTTCCGGTATCAATTCTCCTGGGGAACTGGAAAAGCGGCTCCTTTTTGGCAGCACGTTCTCCGGTGTGGAACATATAGAGGAAAACGGGCTCCATGAGTTTTATAATCTCCTGGCCAGGTACGGCTCCGACAACTCCTACAGCTTTTCTATCCGCAGGCCCAGGAAAAAGAAAGCCGCCGTTTCCCCAGAAGTAGAACAACTCCGCAAGGAAAAGGAACGCCAGGAGCGTGCTATGCAGAGGCTCCAGGAGCTCTATCTGTATTCTGAATCTGCAATGTCAGAAAAAGACTTCATCATCCGGAAATCAGAAATATCAAAACGCCTGGGTGATGTAAGCACAAAACTCGGCCTTGTCTCCCGTGGCACTGAATCCTCTCTGTCAGACGAGGATTTTATCAAACAGGCAAGTCACCTGCTAATATCCAGGCAACTAGCAGAGAGGAAATATATCTACTTCAAAGAATTTGCAAAATCGGTATCTCCGGAAATCCTGAAAACCTACCTCGATACCATTCTGGATTCCGTGACACTCACGGACGGGCATGTGGAATCAATCATATTCAGGAACGGGCTCACCCATAAATTCATATACAAGGCATAAGATAAGCCGGTAGGGATTCACCCTCCGGCTCTCTTTTTGATCTGTTTTCTTGTGAACAATAGTTAAATTTGGGTGTCATTTGATTAGCATGGCATCCCCAAAAGAAAAAAAACGATACCTCTCCCGCACCGCCTCCTCGTACGCCGCAAGCACCCTCTCCCTGCCTGCCAGCGCCGAGACAAGCATGATCAGTGTGGACTCCGGCAGATGGAAGTTTGTCAGAAGGCAGTCCAAAACTTTAAACCGGTATCCGGGATAGATAAAGATTTCCGTGTTGCCGCTGCAGGCGGCGAGGCGTCCGTCTTCATCCACCGCGCTCTCGATCGTTCTCGCGGAAGTCGTTCCCACACAGATCACTCTTCCACCCTTCTCTTTTGTCCGGTTGATCTTCTCGGCGGCTTCCGCGGAAACCTCATAATATTCGGAATGCATGTGGTGTTCCAGCACATTCTCCTCCTTCACCGGGCGGAACGTGCCGAGCCCCACGTGCAGCGTCACATAGGCGGTCTGTACGCCCATCTTCTCGATCTCCTGCAGCAGCTCCGTGGTAAAATGCAGCCCCGCCGTGGGAGCCGCCGCCGAGCCCTCATATTTTGCATAAACCGTCTGATAACGATTCTTATCCTGTAATTTGTGGGTGATATAAGGCGGCAGGGGCATCTCCCCGAGCTGGTCCAGCACCTCCTCAAAGATGCCCTCGTATGTAAAACGGATCAGCCGGTTTCCCTCCTCCACCACTTCCAGAACTTCCGCCCTCAAAAGTCCGTCACCGAAAGAAAGCTTCGCCCCCGGGCGCATTTTTTTCCCCGGGCGCACTAACGTCTCCCAGACGTCCTTCTCCCTCCGCTTTAAGAGCAGGACTTCCACCGCCGCGCCGGTCTCCTCCTTCACACCGAGGAGCCTTGCCGGGATCACCTTGGTATTATTCAGGACAAGACAATCCCCCGGCACAAGATACCGCAGAATATCCCGGAAGACATGATGCTCTATCTCACCTGTTTCTTTATCTAGCACAAGCAGGCGGGAAGACGCCCGGTCCGTTAAAGGGTCCTGGGCGATCAGCTCCTGCGGCAGTTCAAAATAAAAATCGCTCTTCTTTAATTCCTGCATGCTTAAAAATTCTTCTCCCCCTGCAAAAACGCCACATAACCGCGCATCGCCTCGTACAGATCCGCTTTGCTGATCGCCTCCCAGGGCGCGTGCATATTTAACACCGGAACCCCACTGTCGATCACATTCATTCCATAGAGCGCCAGAATATAGGCGATGGTTCCGCCGCCGCCCAGATCCACTTTGCCGAGCTCCGCCGTCTGGAAGTTTACCTTCGCCTCATCCAAAATACCGCGCAGATAAGCGAGATACTCCGCATTGGCATCGTTGGAGCCGGATTTTCCCCTCGCCCCCGTAAACTTGTTAAACACCATGCCACCGCCCAGGAAAGCCACGTTCTTCTTGTCGAAGCTGGATGCATAGGTGGGATCGTATGCAGAGCTCACATCGGAGGAAAGCATACAGGAATTAGACAGACATCTCCGGTAAGCCAGTTCCGAATACTGTCCCGCAAGGTTCATCACCTCCACCAGCGCATTCTCAAAGAATTTGGACTGCATCCCGGTCGCCCCCACGGAACCGATCTCCTCCTTGTCCACCAGAATACAGCAGGCTGTCTTCTCCGGCTCCTTCACCTCCAAAATCGCCTTCATCGAAGGATACGCGCAGACTCTGTCATCATGCCCGTAAGCCAGGATCATGCTTCTGTCAAAACCGGCATCCCTCGCTTTTCCGGCGGGCACGATCTCCAGCTCCGCCGAGATAAAGTCCTCCTCCTCCATATCATACTGCTCCTTTAAAATGGCAAGGATTCCCTTTGTAATGGCATCCTTCGCCGCCTTTCCGGGCTCATCCTCCTTTTTGTCATCCTCTTTTTCCGTCTCGATCACAATAGGTCGGTTTCCCACGATGATATCCAGCGCTTCGCCCTCGATCACCTTCGCCGCCTTCTTCTCAAGCTGTTCAGATGCCAGATGGATCAGAAGATCGGACACAAAAAATACCGGATCGTCCTCATCCTCGCCGATATTCAGCTCCACCGTCGTACCGTCCTTCTTCACGACCACGCCGTGGATCGCCAAAGGCAGCGTCACCCACTGATATTTCTTCACGCCGCCGTAATAGTGGGTATCCAGATAAGCGAAACCGCCGTCCTCATAGAGCGGATTCTGTTTGACGTCCAGCCTCGGAGAATCGATATGCGCGCCCAGAATATTCATGCCGGCCTCCATCGGCTGCTTACCGATCTGAAACATGGCGATGGACTTGTTCATGTGCACATGGTACACCTTATCGCCCGCCTTCAATGTCCGGTTCTCAGCGATCGCCGCCTCCAATTCCACATACCCTTCCCGCTCGATCTCTGTCACGATCTCATCGATGCACTCCCGCTTCGTCTTGCCGTTGTCCAGAAATTCCTTGTAGCCCTCGGCAAACTTCTCCGCCTCTTTTACCTGCTTTTCATCGTACAACAGCCATGTGTTTTTGTGTTCCATTGTTTTTGATCCTCCTGTTTGAACTATTTAAATATTTGTTTATCAATACTCCGGACCGGCAGCGCTGTTATCACCGCTTTGCGCTGCCTCTATCGGTTCCGATTCCACGATCTGGATTTCCTCATCCTCTCCTCCTACATCTGTCCCACAGGCAGTGAGAACAGACAACAAAAGGAACAATACGCCGCATATATATCCCTTTTTCATACTATATATTGATATAATTTTCATACTGAAATCTATCCTCCTGTGTTTATAACTCTATATAGTATGGACAGTTCCAGGTTGTACTAATCATAATACGATTATCCGTAAAACGCAATCCCTACACTCTCATTCTAATGAGAAACTTAAATTATCTTATGAAACAAAACCGTCTTTTCCTTCATCGATATCTTCCCGACCTCATAGCCGTATTCCTTTGCCTCTTTCTTATAATTCAAAAAAGAATGATCCAGCTCAAACCCCATAATCTCCTTCATCTCCTCATAGGACAGCTTATAATCATCTCTGTCGTTCTCCTTCAGCCAATTCCACAACGGTTCATACTTACTCATGATAGTCCTTTCTTAATCCTGTCTCTTATACTGACATCGGGCGCAAAGTTTCAAGACTTTGCGCCCAATACTCCCACACCCCGACGGATCACTGCCTCAACTCGATCCCCATCGACTGCAGTCCGTTCAAAATTTTCTTCATCGCCGCTGTGATATCACTCTCCTCAAGCGTTCGGTCTTTTGCCCGGAACGTGATATTGTAAGCCACAGACTTAAACCCTTCTTTGATCTGGCTGCCCTCATAAATATCAAACAGCTTATAGGATTCCAGTATCTTACCGCCCCTCTGGGCAAGCATCTTCTCGATCTGTCCCACCCGTATATCCTTCGGCACGACCATACTGATATCCCGCATCACCGCCGGGAACTTCGCAATCCCCTCATACTTCCTGTCAAAGGTCGCAAGAGGCACGATCTCAGGCATATCCAGCACCGCCACATAGGCCCTGGTCTTCATATCGTAATTCTCGCAGACCTCCGGATGCACCTCGCCCAGATAGCCGAGCACCTTCCCGTCATAACACACAAGCGCCTGTCTGCCGGGATGCAGAAAACTCTTGCCGGCCTCCGGATCATACTCCGGTTTTTTATCAAGCCCCACACTCTCCAGAAACTCTTCGACCACACCTTTCATCGTAAAGAAATCGCCCTCGCCGTAAAACCCTAACGTAAACTGCATTCTCTCCTCCGGCAGCTCCGTCAGAGGCAGGCTCTTCGGCAGATAGATATTCCCCAGCTCATACAGCCTGCACACTTTGTTCCTTCTGTTGAAATTGGTGGAAAGACTTGCCAGCATACCGTTTAGGGAAACCGTCCGCATAATAGAGAAATCCTCCCCCAGCGGATTGGAGATCTCAATCGCCCTTCTGAGTTCTGAGTCCTCAGGCAAAAGCAGTTTATCAAACACTTTCGGGCTCTCGAAGGAATAGCACATCCCCTGAGAGAAACCGCAGTATTCCGCGATATCTCTTGCCTTCTGCTCTATCCGCATCTTAAACTGCAGCTTGCCCGCCGTAGCGGAACCGCTGGGCAGCGTAGTCGGGATCTTATCGTAACCATAAAATCTTGCCGCTTCCTCCGCAATATCCGCAAAGGACAACAGATCCTGTCTGAAAGAAGGACAGACGATCTCGTTTGTCTTTTCGTCATACCCAAGTTCGATCGCCTTAAAGTATCCCAGCATATCCTCCGCCGGAATCTCCGTCCCCAGAAACTCATTGATTTTCTCCGGCTCAAAAGCCACCCGCACAGGCTCCTTCAGCGATGCATGTACATCTGCAGTCCCGGCAACAACTTTGCCACAGCCCAGCTCCTCAATGAGCTGACACGCCCTGTCGATAGCTGCCTTGGCATTATATGGATCCAAGCCTTTCTCAAATTTTCCGGAGGCATCCGTACGCAGACCGATTCTCTTGGCGGATTTCCTGATATTGGCACCGTTAAAAGTCGCCGCCTCAAACAGCACCGTCTTCACTTCATCGGTGATCATGGAATTTTCACCGCCCATGATCCCGGCAATACCCACCTCTTTCTCGCCGTCGCAGATCATCAGCACTTCGCTGTCCAACTTCCGCTCCTGACCGTCCAGCGTAGTAAACACATCCCCGTCCTTGGCCCGGCGCACGATGATCTGATGTCCCGCGATGGTGTCCAGGTCGTAAGCGTGCATGGGCTGTCCGTACTCTTCCATCACATAGTTGGTGATATCCACCAGATTGTTGATAGGACGAATGCCGCTGGCCGCCAGTCTTCTCTGCATCCACTTCGGGGAAGGTGCGATCTTGATATCCGTACATACTCTCGCGCAATAGCGGGTACACAGATCCTTATCCTGCACTTCTACTTTAATATAGTCATTCACATCCCCCGTCTCATTCTGAATCTTCACATCGGGCGCATGGAAGGGCTTGCGGAACGTCGCCGCCGCTTCCCGGGCGATACCGATAATACTGTAGCAGTCCACCCTGTTGGAGGTGATCTCATACTCAAACACCGTATCACGTAGTCCCAGCGCTTCGATTGCGTCATCTCCCGCCTTCACAGAATCATCAAAAATATAGATACCGTATTCCGGTGCCTCCGGATAAAAATTCCTGTCAGAACCAAGTTCCTCTATGGAACACATCATGCCCTCAGAGGGTACGCCCCGCAGCTTCCCGGACTTGATCACAATACCCTCCTCCGGCAGAGAACCACCGTCGTGTCCGCCCGCCACTTTTCCGCCGTCCAGTACCACAGGTACTTTATCGCCGACCTTCACATTGGGCGCTCCTGTCACAATCTGAATGGTTTTCTCCCCAATATTTACCTGACAGACGATCAGTTTATCCGCGTCGGGATGCGCCGCGATCTCTGTGATCTCTCCTACCACGATCTTCTCCAGATTTTTGTCCAGTCTTTCATATCCCTCACACTTTGTGCCGGACAAGGTCATCGCATCGCAGAATTCCTGATCCGTGCAGGTAAGATCCGGTACATATGCTTTGATCCATGATAATGCTGTATTCATTTTATCTATCTCCTATTCTGATATACGCTGTTTTATATTACATTGTTAAAACTGTTTCAGGAATCTCACATCGTTTTCGTAGAGCAGACGCATGTCATCGATCTCATATTTAAGCAGTGAGATACGCTCCAGTCCCATACCGAAGGCGAAGCCCGAATGCTCCTCCGGATTGATGCCGCTCATGCGCAGCACCTTCGGATGCACCATGCCGCAGCCCAAAATCTCGATCCAGCCCTCGCCCTTGCAGAACCGGCAGCCCTTGCCGCCGCACTTGAAGCAGCTCACATCCATCTCCGCGGAAGGCTCTGTGAACGGGAAATGATGGGGGCGGAATTTTACCTTTGTCTCCGGCCCGTAAAGTTCCTTTGCAAACTCCTGCAGCGTTCCCTTTAAATCCGCGAAGGTGATACCTTTATCGATAACCATGCCTTCGATCTGGTGGAAGGACGGGGAGTGAGTGGCGTCCACCTCGTCGGAACGGAACACCCTGCCCGGCGCCAGCATACGGATGGGAGGCTTTTTCTGCTCCATCGTGCGCACCTGTACCGGGGAAGTCTGCGTCCGCAGAAGAATATCTCCGTTGATATAAAAAGTATCCTGTTCATCCTTCGCCGGATGGTCCGCCGGAATATTCAGCGCCTCAAAGTTATAGTAATCCTTCTCGATCTCGGGACCTTCCACAACCTCGTAACCCATGCCCACAAAGATGCGCTCCACCTCTTCCATTACAATAAAGTTTGGATGCCTGTGCCCCATCTCGTTCTTTTTCGCCGGCAGAGTCACATCGATCACTTCCGCCTTCATCGCCGCCTCCCTGAGAGCGCGCTCCATCTTCTTTTTTGCCTGTTCCAATGCCGCTTCGATCTCAGCGCGGGCATCGTTCACCATCTGCCCGACTTTCGGACGATCCTCCGGCGCCACATCTTTCATACCCTTCAATACTGCGGTCAGTTCTCCCTTTTTGCCAAGGATATTGACACGAACATCATTTAATTTGTCCAGTGCGGCGGACGCCTCGCCGCTTTCCATCAGCGCGATCTGTTCAAGCGCCTTTGCCCGTATCTGTTCCAGTTTTTCTCTCATTTCATGCTTCCTTTCCCTGTGTTTTTTATTACGGTTGTCTTTGTTTTCGCCCTCAGTCAAAAAACGCAACGAGCTGACCGGTAATTCGCCCGTAAGAATAAACAAAAACAAAAAACCCCTGCATGAATATTCCATATCCGAAATATCCATGCAAGGGACGAAATTCTCTCCGCGGTACCACCCTGCTTCCTGCCAGAGACCGGCAGACTCTCGATCGGCGTAACGTGCCTTTTCCCGTTTTCTGCTACTCATGATCCGACAACTGCATCAGCCCTGTCATTTCTCCTGCATGCGGCACATCCACATACACCGACATTTCATAAGCTGTCGTCATCATTTTCCCAAAAACCGCTCAGGTGTGAAATTAAAGCTTCGTCGGAACCCGAAAAGGCTCTCAGCCGATGGCCTCTTCTCTCTGTCTGGAATAACTGGCTCTTTTGCACCGTCACAGCGTTTAAACTATCCTACATTCTAGTAACTTTTCCGCGGGCTGTCAAGTGTTTTATTGAATCCGGATAATGTAACCAAAATCAGTCCCATAATTCGACAGCCTCTTGTACATATCTGAATCTTATCGGAAGGATTTTTCTCCACAAACTTGTCCTTAAGCTACATGTCTTTATAAAATAGACCACTGGTATTAAAAAACTTCTTAAGTGGAAGCTCCTTTGCAATTCTACAGTGACTATCTTTTAGCACGCTTGGTATATCGACACTTCGGATAATTAGTACATCCATAAAATCTACCATATGGTCCGCTGCGTTCTTCTAATTTCCCACCACAATCTGGACATACTGTAGGATCGTATTTTTTCCTCTGTGTCACAATTTCCTGTACCGCCTTCTCTTTTACATCTGGATTATTAACTGAACACTCCTTACATGTACCAAGATTTATATGACCGGCACCTCCATAAGAAATAAATTCACTTTCTTTGGCGATCTTACCGCAAAACTCGCATTTTATCCACCGATTATCCTCAGCATCTCTAACTTGCGTTTCCTGTTGTACAAAATTGGATTCCATATTTCGCTTGAAATCTTCTTCACGCTGACGTTTTTCTTGCTCTAATTTCTCAGCTTCTATTCGCCGTTTTTCTTCAAGCTTTTTACGTCGTATTTCAGCCTCTTCCCTTTGTTGCTGGAGTCGCTTTTCATTTTTTTCTCGTTGCCGCTCCATCTCCTGACGCTTTTTCTCTTGTTCTTCAAGCTTCTGTTTATGGCGTTCTTCTCTTAAACGATCTTCTTGAATACGTCTTTCTTTTTCTATATTTTGTTCATTAGCGAATTGCTCTTTTGCATTTGATAATAAATTTTCTACTATTACTCCATTAAAAAATAACTTGTTATCTCTGATATCAACTCTGGATAATTTATCTGTTGCAAATTCTTTTTCCTTCCAAAATCCATCAATATCTTTTTCATAAAATACCGCACTGATAACTGCTTTTGAATAATCTGTATCTTCAACGTCGAGCAGTAAACAATAGCCTTGTTTTTCCTGCAATTTCATAAGCGCTTCCGGATACTGTCCGCCGGTCCCACCATTGGAGCCATCCACGATATACATAACATTAATACCTGACAGATTGCCTGTTAACACATCTAATTTATCATCTACAATATTAGCACGGGTTCTCCAATATCTAATTGCGAATTCCTTTGACTTAGACAAAAAAGTAAATTCCGGTCTTCTCTTGGTATCGTCTACCGTATTAATCGGAACTCGAGATTCGATATCGCTCGCTTGTAATTTATCGTCCAACCAACACTTCAAAACAATTTTAGAATCAACTGATGTCTTACCTTCTATAGGCATCAAACACTCACATTCACCAGTTCCTGTTTTTTCTCTAAAATGCTGCTCACGGAGATTTTTATCACCTGCAACAAGAATAAGATTTGTTCCACACCCACATGGACAAAACAATTCATTACTCTGACTCTTATCTCTTAAGTCTTTTAGCTTATCAGGAATGTTAATCTGCTGACCATTAATGACTGTATAAATTGTTTCTATTCCTATGTATTTACCATTGCAAAGAGCAACTGTTCTTTGTGCCATACGGTCATCACCACCTTTTCACTTATGATATGCATCAATGAGCTTTTTATCATCTAAGAGTTTATCTACAATCTTTTCCTCTGCGTTCTCGTGTTTAATATCATATAAAACAATGAATACACTAAAGCAATATCATTATAAACCATATTTGCCGCATGGTCTATTAAAGTTCGTCATTTTTTCATTATCTATTACTTGTCATAT
>ERZ779622.1030-NODE-1030-length-12696-cov-9.617673_pt1 | contig 12696 bp, 15 predicted proteins | sample MGYA00514188_ERZ779622 | MGnify/ENA primary metagenome ERZ779622 (study PRJEB29562, sample SAMEA4376702) | mouse gut metagenome | isolation source: Cecum | study: EMG produced TPA metagenomics assembly of the A DSS colitis mouse model was used to assess the...
GGCATCGACACAGAAGTCACCATGCTGGCCCACGGCGGGAAAGGCTGGGACTTCCCCCGTCCAGCTTTGTGATGTCCCCCCAGGTGCAGCATGTCCGGGAAGCGCCTCCTTGTGATGGGGACCGGGGCCTTCTCTATCTCGCTGGCCCACACCGGGCGTATGCCGCAACGTAAGGCCGCAAGGGGGAACACTCCTATCCGTCAAAGAGGCTCCCCAGCCTAATGTCCGCCGCCATCCTTCCTCTTCTCCTGTCTGGTAAGCCGGATCTTTGTAACGCAGATACTCATACAGCAGTCCTTTCTCTTTCAGGAAATCCATAAGGGTAAGCGGCATATCGCCTATTGCAGTGAGTACCACAAGGGGAAAGCCAGAAACCCGAAGTGCCATTCCCCGCACATCATGGACGCGGATTTACTCATGCAGACCATTGCGGAAGTGCTGAAAAAAATCGCGGAATGCTCCATTAGCAGCAGGGCGGATTTTGAAGCCTTAGTGAAAAAGAGCCTTGATGTACAGCAGACCGACCGGACGAAGAAACAGCAGAAGTGCGTACCGCAAGTCACAACACAGCTTGAACAAATCGAAAAGGTTCTGGATAAGCTGTATGAGGGCCATGCACTGGGCGCGATTGAGCAAGACCGTTATGAACAGATGTCGCAGAAGTATTCAGAAAAATACTATACACGGAAAGCGGAACTTGCGGAAATCAAAGAGCAGTTGTCCGCTTTTGAGAACGCGGGAGGACGGGCGCAGAGGTTTGTGAAGCTGACAGAACGGTATGCCGACTTTGCCGAACTCACCCCCGCCATACCCTAAGAATCCAACAAAGTATGGACTCAGTTTTCTCCGCACCCTCGATCCTGTCATTTAACGCATTCTCCTGATAAGAAAGCACCACATCCTTAACCATTTTCCCGTATCTGCCAAAGAAGCCGTCCGTCATTTCAAACTTTTTTACCAATTTCAGATCTCTCATTCTATAACCCTCCGCTTTGATTAATTATATGTATTATATTCCGATTTCCTAGATCCCCGGCACATACTCTTTCCGGTAATCCCGCGGCGAGCAGCCCTTCTTACGATGGAACATCTTGCTGAAATAGAAGACATCCGAAAAACCCGCCAGCTGCGCTATCTCCGCAACCGGCAGGTCCGTCTCCGTCAGCAGCTGCTCTGCCCTGTGCAGGCGCAGAATACACTGGTATTCCCTGATCGTCCTGCCGACCGCATTCTTGAACAGAGTGCCTGCATATTTATAGGATAAGCCGCAAAGCCTCTCGATCTCCTCCGCTGTAAAACCTTCCACATAATGTGCTCTGATATATTCCTGTATCTGCCGTACATATCTGTTTTCCGCAGTATCCTCCTGGGTATTATGCGCACAGGACAGAAAGATCTGCCACAGATTGACAGATGCCTGCGGTATATTGCCATGCATATGCGCATCCAGCAGTCTCTCGAAATCCTTACGGATGCGGTTTGTCCCCGTACAGTCCGTCAGCTTGGGCAGTGTAATATACCTCTGATCTGCAGTTCTGTCCAGACAGATTTTTGATTCGTGATAAATTCCTCTTTGCAGTTCCGTCATCTGTTCCCCCGGCTCCGCACAGTAGAAATGTGCATAGTACCAGGCCGAACCCTGTTCAAAAGGTTTCTCACCCCAACAGTGCACACCGCTTTTCAGGAAAAAGAGCTGATCCGGCAGAAGCCGGTAGGCAATGCCGTCCTCTATGATCTCCATGGAACCCTGCAGCAGATAGATCGCCACGTGGAACGGCGCCGTCCTGTCCGCATGATACATGGTGCCCAGATTAATGCTGTAGACCGCCTCACATATAAAAGGCATTGTGTTGCATGGTATTTGCAGCAGATGTTTGTCCATAATTCTTTCCATATCTTCCCTACACCAGCTTATCCGTCACGGCGCCCGATGAAATACGGTTATTATGTACGGACTCCGTCTCATTTCTCTTATAATATTCCCGGAAAAGAATATCCACCAGAAACAGCTGGCCAAGCTTCGTACTCATGGAGCCGCCGTCAAGAGGATCCTCATCAGAACCGCTCAACAACACCGCATCCGCGTAAGCGGTCAGCGGCGACTTGATAAATCTGGTAATGGCAACAATGCCGGCCCCCGCTTCCTTGGCCAGCTGTGCTACATGAATATTGTCCTTCGTCGCTCCGGAATAAGATATGATCACGATCAGATCCGTGGCATCGGCCATGGCCGCAGACATGGCCTGCATATGCGGATCCGTGATGCAATGCACCTTTCTGCTGATACGCATAAACCGGTTCGTGGCTTCCTGCGCCGTCAACAGACTGTCCCCGATTCCGAAGAAATAGATATTGCTGGCCCGCTGCATCAAAGACAACGTCTTCTCCAGCTGTTCTTCGCTGAGCAGCGCATTGGTCTCCTTCAACGCCAAAATGCTGCTGTCCATGATCCTCTCGGCAGATTCCATCACGGAAGTTCCTCCGCCGCCCTCCCTTTTGCTCTTCTCCTCGCTGTTCTGCTTCATATGCAGGCTGATGGATACCTTCATCTTAAATTCCTGATATCCCTTAAGCCTCATTGTCCTGCAAAAACGGTGGACACTGGCATCGGCAACCTTACAGGCCTCCGACAGATCCGTAATAGACATGAAGATCACCTGTTCAGGATGCTTTAACACAAAATCTGCGACCTTTTTTTCTACTTTTGTAAACTGATTGTATGCGGATTGTATATCCAACAATAAATTTTGCTGTTCCATCCTGATCTCCGTGTCCCTTCTAATGCATTACGCCGCCGCTTTGATCATTCCTGTATGCAAAACAGGATCCGTTCCCTTCCGCCACAGCTCCGATTCCGTACATACCGGCCCTGTTTCCCAATGCCGCCTTCCTGACGACAACATTCCGGAAAGACGGCATGATCTTCCTGTACACACTCTCCCGGATACCGTGAAATGCGTAATCCTGCTCCATTACACCACCGCCCAGAATAACCGCCGCCGGATTCAAAATATGGATTAATGTCACCATGCCGTTTACGATCTGGCCGATCCAGTCATCAACAATCGCCCTCACATTCTCCCGCTCCAGACTGGCAAAAACAGCTCTCCCGTCCGTAAGCTGCGGACAGACACGCCGCACACGTTCCACCAAAGCCGCAGCTGATGCGAATTTCTCATAACAGCCGCCAAACATATCTTCCTTCCCATGCCGCTGCCCGGGATACATTACCATTGCCCCAAATTCCCCGGCAGAAAAACTGCTGCCCCGATACAGCCTGCCGTCCAGAAAGACCGCGCCTCCGATCCCTGTCCCGATCGTCATACAAAGAAAATCCCGTTCCCCGACGCCGGCGCCGAATATGGCTTCTCCAATGCCGGCGGCATTTACATCATTCTCCACCACAACCGGCAGACCAAAAACCTCCTCCATATGTTTCCGCACACACATTCCCGTATAGCCCGGAACATTCTGATTCGCATAGAGAATCCGACCCTCCACAGGATCCACCTGACCGGTGGTACTGATCCCGATCCTGCCCAAAGAGTGTTTCTCCTGATAACATCTGACCACGGTTTCCGCCCTCTGCATCAAACAGCTTCCGCCACAGCCGGCATCCGACGCACACTCCTGCACATCTGACAGCTCTCCGTCCTGATAGACTGCCGATTTGATGGAAGTTCCTCCGATATCCAATACCACAGTCTTCATAATGCCACCTGTTCGGCAATCTTAACGACCGCTTTCCGGATCTTCCTGCTGTCGGAATCGTCCGGCATAATACCCGGCATATGATATTCTCCCGCCCGATACAGTACAAAACAACCCCTCTGCAATAGGCATCCGGCAGCGGGACGGCACTCTGCCAACCCGATATCCTGTTGATATTCCCGGATCTGTTTCCCAACATCCCCGCCAAGCAATATCCGTTCCTGACCTTCTATCCCAATCTGCAGATCCATATACTGTCTGTGGTATTCATAGCATCCCTGTGCCTCCTCTTTCGTGAAGGCATCCGATACCTGGATAAAAACATGTTCACCGTCCACCTCGGTTCTTCCCGTCGGCAGACTTTCAAGGTCGGTATGCAGAAGAAAGTTTATGGCCGTATCCAGATTTGTGTGAATTCCTATATAGTTTTTCAAATTTTCTATTCTATCAAATATCATAATATACTCATCCTAAATTTTCTATACTTTTTACGTAATATTTTGTGATCAGCTGCGGTCTGGTGATCGCCGCTCCGATGACTGCGGAGAAAGCGCCGCATCGAAACGTCTGCTGCAGATCTGCCCCGCTCCAAATACCGCCCTCTGCAATGATCGGCTTATCCGTCCTTTCCCGAAGCTGACTGATCAGCTCCAGGTTCGGAACTTTTATATGTTCCGTATACGGCGTATACCCAGCTAACGTTGTACCGATAATATCAAATCCAATCCTGTCCGCATGGATTCCTTCCTCTAAGGTCGAACAGTCAGCCATAAAAAGCTGCTGTGGATAGTCCCGGCGTATTTCTTTAAAAAAGTCATCCAGACTGACATTTCCCGGCCGCTTCCTGCCGGTCGCATCCATGGCGATAATCTCGGCTCCCGCCGCAGCCAGATCGTCTACCTCTTTTCTCGTAGGTGTGATAAACACATCCGTTCCGGGATATTGTGTCTTCACGATTCCGATCAGGGGCAGCTTCACACTTTCCTTGATCTCTCTGATATCCGCCACCGAATTGGCCCGAATCCCGACAGCACCTCCTTCCTGCGCCGCAACCGCCATCCGCGACATGATAAAAGAACTGTGCAGTGGTTCATCCTCCAAAGCCTGACAGGATACGATGAGTCCTCCTTTAATCTGCTGTAAAATATGATTCATATTTACCTCCATGCCGGAGACACAAACTCGCTCTCCCGCTTTTGTCTTATCTACAGTATCTTGAAAGCGTTTCTTCAATTGCCCTGACACAGCGATCGATCTTCTCTGTGTCCTGACCAATGATCGGCGGCAGTGGTTCCCGCACGCCGCCGATCTCCACACCCTCTCTTCTCCGAAGTATCTCTTTCATCACTGCATACAGATTGCCATGACAATCGCACATCCCGTAAATAATGCCGTCAACCTCCATCTGAATCTCCAACGCCTTCTGAAGATCGCCCTCTTTCAACAATGTATTCATTTTCAGAAACAGTTCCGGCATAACGCCGTAGGTTCCGCCAATACCACCGTCTGCCCCCATGACACATCCCGATATAAACTGCTCATCCACCCCGTTAAAAACGATGAAATCACTGCCGCCAATCATCTTCTGAATCTGGATATCCTGAACGGCCATACTGCTGTTCTTCACACCGACAACTCTCTTATTACGCAGCATGGTACGAAGCAGACTCTGCGTTAACGCCGTCCCTGCCAGCTGCGGAATATTATAGATGATGAAATCCGTATCCGGCGCGGCATCCGAAATAGCATTCCAATATGCGGCGATGGCATGTTCCGGTAACTTAAAATAGATCGGCGGAATGGACGCGATGGCATCCGCCCCCGCATCTTGTGCAAAAGCGGCAAGACTGCAGCTGTCCTTTGTATTATTACATGCCACATGTACAATCACCGGAATCTTTCCTGCCGTCTCTTCCATTACCCACTCGATCGTCTTCTTTCTCTCTTCCACATTCTGATAGATACATTCCCCGGAAGATCCTCCCACATAGATGCCATGGATGCCTTTGCCCATCAGATGCCTTACAAATCGCTTCGTGCGCTCTTCGGACACTTCGCCGTCCCTGTCATAACAGGCGTAGAGAGCCGGGATGATTCCTTCATATTTTTTGTATTTCATACTCTGTCTCCTCTTAAGTTTACATAGGCGCTGCGGAATCCCACCACGTTGCCGCCATGATAATATCTGGGATTATAGAAATGGAGCGCAAACTGTCCTGCCCTGTCAAAGCTGTCAAACTTTCCGCCCCTGACCGCGATTCTTTCCCCATAGTTTCGTACCACGAAAACGCCGTCCTTCCTGGAATTATTTTCAGGATAAAGACCCAGCGCCTTAAATACCAACGGGATCTTCACACCTTCCGCGGCGCGAAGTTCGCTGAATCGGCAGTCATAATAGCCGAAGTTACCGGTACTGTCTTTCTCTGCAAAAGCATAATTGTCGATTTTGATGTCATACTGCGGAACACCCAGCAGGTGATCGTTCTCAATATGATCGCCGGGAGACGATGAAGAAAGCTTCAATGTATTCTGCTCCCCATGCGCGGAGTACTCCCCTTCCTCAGTGATTGCATGCCACAAATGACTGTCGATCCTGTGGATCTCCCGGTCATACACGGCCGCCGATCCTTCCCGGATGACCTGCACTTCTCCGTTGAGCAGACGCAGTCCGCTCACCCACTCCCACACATTTCCGGTCATGTCTGCGATCCCTGAAACATTATGATTGTGAAACCAGGTCGCAGGACCTGTTCCTGTTGCGGTACGATTTACCAGATCCCGATACCGGGAAGAAGGGACACCTTTTTCATGGGGCACATAATAATTCTCCCCGTTATTGGTATTGCCCGCGGGAATCGTGCCGTTTTTCTTACTCCAAAGGCTGATGGCTGCCCACATGGCATTCGTCAGAAGGTGCCAGCCTTCCCCCTTATTCAGGCAGTAATCGATGGCCTGTTCATAATCAAAATAAACCTTCGGATCTTGTGCCGGAAGGGAATAGGCTCTGCCGTTCTTCACAATATTGATGTACTTGCTGACATAGATCACATCCTTCTCCACCCCGTCCACGATCCAGGCCGGATGCGGAATCCTCGGCGCATCCTCCAACAGGTCAGACAGATACATCTTGGGCATGGCCACCACGATACTGGGAAGCCCTGCATCATCCATAATTACCGTATTACTCCCTCCGCTGAGCGCCTCGATCGCCAGGCGCAGATCATTATAATCCTGCATAATCTATCTGTCCTCCTTTCCCAGCACTTCCAGCGCCCTGCGGATTCCTTCCGCCGCTCCTTCCGCATACTCTTTTATCTGAGCAGGCGCATTCTCCGAATAATGATAGGTTCTAAGAACTGCCGCTTCTCTCTGTTTTCGCTCATCCGATTTACTGATGATATACATATCCTTCTTCCCCCTTTCTTCCGCTCCCGCTCCCTGATTATTTTCCGAGACTTTATACTTTATGAAAATCTCTGCTCAGCGACAAGACCCGGAAACGGATTTCCTCAACGACAGGCGTTCCGTTATCCACTTCATAGAGAATTGCCACGCTATCCTCATCCAGCTGCGCCAGACAGGAATAACCGAATCCTCCTTCCGTAATCCTGCATACACTCTCTGCCGTCAGCCCGCCGTCCGTACTGCACAACACGGTTCCGTTGATCCGCTCTTTCTTATGCCATGGCCCGGACAGCAAAATCTGATCATCCTCCTTATGCAGACCGACCGCACTCAGCATACAGACCGGATTACGCAGGTACATCAACGGTTCCGGCGCCGTCCACGTTTCTCCGCCATCCGTGCTGTCCGCATAGCAAATCACTTCTTCCGGCATGGTATTTCTGATAAAGGCCCGGATCGTGCCGGACTGCAATTCTACCAACTGCATTTCCTGCAGAGAATCTTCCCGATCTATAACCAGCCTGCTTTCTTCCGCACACCGCACATCGTTTGGAGAAGCGCCCATATGCCAGGACATGCCCTGATCGTCACTGTACACTGCTGCCGCCGACAGCAGACCATACGCATTAGAATAGTAGACCGGAATCAGGTATCTTCCCTGACAGACTCCCCGCTTCTTCACGATGCCTCTGCCCGGTCCCGGACCGATAAAACGCATCCACGGCGCTTTGACCTGACTGGTCACATCCACCGGTTCCGACCATGTTGCGCCCTCATCGTCGCTGTAAATATACTGCAGATAGCAGGTCGGAAATTCCCGCAGCTCACCACCGGATAATCGAATATTTCCGCATTTTCTGCCATCTCTTATAATCTCTCCGTCCCTGTCCACCAGATAACCACCAAGTCCCCTGCCCTCATCAACCCTAAACACCGGCTGCACTTCACGAAGTCCATCCGTTCTGTCTGTACTCTCATCCGATACTGTATCCTGCCTATCATGCTCTGCCGGCTTTTGTTTTTCCATATAATAGACGTTATCCTGTCTGTCATACAGAAGCTTTCTTCCTCTCTCATCAAAGCCCGTACCCATATTGGCATTCTGCAGACCGATTCCTGCCGGAGAATAACAGTAGAACAAAAAGATTCGTTCGGTCTGTTCGTCATATAACATACAGGGATCGATTGCGGCGCATCCCTTTCTGCCTTCTCCCTGCATCTGCAGCGCCGTGATCATACTGCTCCAGCTGCTGCCCTTGTCAAAGCTCCGGCGAATAACCTTATCGATCCGGTTGGGATTGTCGCATCCCTCCTGTATTCTTGCATCCACCGCTGCAATCAGCGTACCCTTTTTTGTATACAGGAGTGATGGAATGCGAAAGCTCCTCACACCGCTATAGCCGGCATAGAATAATTTACCATCCATATCGTTCTTCATTCCTTCTGTTATTTTTTATCGAAAGGCTGTATCCCGCACTTTCTCCGTATTGGGCGCCTACCCCTTAACCGATCCCATAATCACACCCTTGACGAAATATTTCTGTAGAAAAGGGTAGATGAGCAGCATCGGCAAAGAAGTCAGTACGATCACTGCACACTTGATAGACATGCCGGGCGGACGCTGCATCCCGCCCACCAGTGCGCTTTGCAGAGCATAGACATCCGCACTCTGCACATATTTCCTCACGATCAACTGCAACGGCCACAGATCCGTCCTCTTATTCAAATAGATCGCCGCATCGAACCAGCTGTTCCAGTGTGCTACCGCATAATAGATACTGATCGTTGCCAGCGCCGGTTTCGACAGCGGCAGAACGATCATCCTGAAGATACGCCCCTGGGACGCCCCGTCTATGGTCGCCGCCTCCTTAAGCTCCTCCGGAATCGTTACAAAGAAATTCCGCAGGACAAACACATTCCATACGTTGACCAGATTCGGTAAGAGCATACACCAGATCGAATCCGTAAGTTTCAAATTGGATACGATAATGTAATTCGGTATCAGACCACCGTTAAATATCATCGTGATAAACAGAAGGGTAATGATCAGATTTCTGCCCGGCAGATCCTTCTTCGAGATCCCATATGCCAGCATGGCGCTGACAGAAATATTCATCACAGTCCCCACCAATGTCCTGAATACGGAAACTCCATAGGCATCCCAAATCTCTTTACCGGCCAGCAGGATCCGATATGTATCTAAGGTAGGATGCCGCGGCACAAACGCCATTCCTCTCGCCGCATATTCCGCTGGTGTCAGCAAAGAAGACCCCACAACCAACAAGAATGGTAGAAGAAAAGCCGCCGACAACACTGCCATAATGACCACGATCACGATACTCACCATTTTATCGCCAAAAGACCATTTCATTTTATCGTCTCACTCCTCTCTATGTGCTTTACCACAATCCTTCTCCGCTCACTCTTTTGCTTATAAAATTCGTGATCAGTACCATGATTGCCGCCAGCACTGATTTAAACAGTCCCACTGCCGTCGAAAATGAGTAATTCGCCAGCTGCAGGCCTTCCCGATACACATAGGTATCTATAATATCTGCCACGTCATAGACTGCCGGAGAATACAGCATTAAGATCTGTTCAAAACCTGCCTCCAGGATGCCTCCCATTCGCAGAATCAGCGTAATGGCTATCACTGTCCAGATTCCAGGCAGCGTAACATGCCAGATTTGCCTCAATTTCCCGGCGCCATCCATAGCCGCAGCCTCATACAACGCAGGATCGATCGACATGATAGCGGCCGAATAGATAATGCTGTCCCAGCCTGCATATTTCCATACATCCGAAACGATAATGATCTTTAAGAAACTGTCCGACTGGCTTAAGAAGGAAACTGCCGGACGTCCAAAAGAAGTCAGTACATTATTCACAGCGCCGTCAGTGGAAAAAATGGCAACGATGATACCGCTCACGATCACCCATGACATGAAATTGGGCATATAACTGACTGTCTGCGCAAATTTCTTGAAATATTTATTCTTCAGATCGTTGAGCATGATCGCGATCAGGATCGGAAACGGAAAGCCAATCAGAAATTTGGCAAAGCTGATAAATAATGTATTGCGCATGATCTCCCCAAAATAGTAAGATCCCATAAACTTTCTGAAATGCTTTAACCCCACCCACTTGCTTGTAAAGATCCCATCAAATCCCATACTGGGCTGGTACTGCTTAAAAGCGATCGTCAGACCTGCAAGCGGCAGATATTTAAACAGGATAAGATATAGAACTCCCGGCAGAATCAATAGATAAAAAAAGCCGTATTTTCTTAAGTTTTTCCGTATCAAATCTTCTCCTCCTCTGCATATTACAGGCGGGCGGATAATGTCCGCCCGCCTGCGCAATCCATTCTTACTTATTTTCATTATAGAATGTGGTGTATGCTTCCATATAAGCATCAAGTCCCGCTTTCTGCAGATCCTCATTGACAAAAGTATCCCACTCGGCCAGATCCCGCTGACCCGTTACGAATTTGACAACATTCTCGCTGATCATCTTGTCCACGTCGCTGACATTCGCATTCAGCGCATCAATCGCCGCCGCATTCCAGAATACTGACTTATCGAAAGACTCCTTGGTCGTATCATAGCGATACTGATCTTCCATCATAAATTTGGAATCCATCCGCAGCTCCCCGGTCTCGTTATCTACCTGACCGATCTGACGCAGATTATAATTATTCGGATAGATATATAATTCTCCTCCAAAAGATTCCGTATTCAGGATCTTATATAAACCTTTGTCTTTGTCCTGCCATTCCCAGCCTTCTCCTTCGATTCCGTACATCATGGTAAGGAAATTCGAGGAGTCGGATACTACCCAGTTAAGAAGTTTCATACATGCTTCGGGATTCTGAGACTTGGCCGTTATCATCATACCGCTGTTAGAAGCCTTCTCACGTGTTTCCATAAATCCCTTCGGTCCCTGAATGCCATCTGCAAATACATATTCAGCTTCCGGATTGATCGCCTGCAGATTTGCCAGGTTATTTGCCGTAACACCATAAGATCCTATGATCACACCCACACGGTCCGCCATAAACAAGTCCTCAAAATCCGACCATGTAAGCGTAAAGGAATCCGGATGGATATATCCATTCTCATACCAGCCGCTAACCTGTTCCAGACATTCTTTGAATCCGGGCTGCAATGCTGCCGGTTTGATCAGGCTGTCCTGCTCATCCATCCAATAACCGTATCCATACTCCGTGAATCCGGCTGTAATACCATAATCCAGTCCGCCTTCCGTAACGATCAACAGAGGAATCGTCTGTCCGCCGCCTGCAAAATCAGCCTCCTTAAATGCCGCAAGAACTTCTTCCAGTTCCTCAAAAGTTGTCGGCATGTCAAGACCTGTCTGATCCAGCCAGTCTTTCCTGATATAAGTAGGATTTGAAGTTGTCTCCAGCGCACGAGGCAGTGCCCAGATATTCCCGTCTGCATCTGTCATCGGATCCAGAAGCCATTCCAGTTCTCCACTGAATGCTGCCTTAATATCCTGACCATATTCATCCAAAAGATCGTTGAGCGGAATGATCTGCTCATTCTCCGCAAGTCTGCCCCAGCTTTCCCATGTCGGATTCATCATAATGATATCCAGCTGTTCGCTTGCATCCGCTATCATCAGATTCAGTTTCTCCTGCTCAGATCCGCTGGGCAGCAATACCGGAACCGGCTTCACGCCACATTGTTCGATCACATAATTCTGAACCTTCTCCATCGCCTCATCCGTAGATGCAACCTTTCCCGCACTTCCAATCCAGGGCATGAATCCCTCGAAGTAGATCGTCGGTACTTCCGCTGACTCATCAGATGCTGTCTCTTCTTTCACTTCCTCCGCATCCTCTGCCGCTGTCTCTTCATTCTTAACAGCATCCTTTGTTCCCGCACTGTCATTTCCCGTATTCGACGGTTGACTCCCACAACCTGCCAATAACCCCAGAACCAGTGCACCAGTCAATGCAATACATTCCAGTTTTTTCATACTCATTCTCCTTTGTCGTACTGATTACTATTTCCACCTCACGTTCGGTAAATTCATTATATACGATATGTATATTTTTTTCAATATAATTATATAAAAAAATATTTTTTCCAATAATTTGAAAATTTTACCATATGATTAACAAATGTATAAACAACTATATTTAAAAAAGCGATCTGAAAACGTCATAGCCAATGACTTTCCAAAATCGCTTTTTAAAAACAGATAGCAATACCGGTACTTAAATCAACCGCTTATCTGCCTGATAACTTTGTCTTCCTTCATAATGCCATGCGATAGATCGCCAGCATATCCTCCTCATACAGCTTCTTCGCAGATCCCTTACAGCCGCCTGCTGCCAGGCTGCACATATGCGCCATCGTCTGCAGCTGCTCCTCCGAGGGCGTAACGCCAAGCTCTCTCATACCTTGCCCCATAGCAGATAGCCGATATTTTCCGCCTTCATTTCCTCCCAGTTCGCCGCATAGAAGTGCGCCTTATCCATTTGGGGGCATTTGCCGTTGTCATTTTCAAAAGTCCACTGGCGCATGGCGGCGTTGGAAAATCCCCGGCGTTTCA
>ERZ779622.1032-NODE-1032-length-12667-cov-4.862750_pt1 | contig 12667 bp, 9 predicted proteins | sample MGYA00514188_ERZ779622 | MGnify/ENA primary metagenome ERZ779622 (study PRJEB29562, sample SAMEA4376702) | mouse gut metagenome | isolation source: Cecum | study: EMG produced TPA metagenomics assembly of the A DSS colitis mouse model was used to assess the...
ATTTCACAGAGTAATTGTTCTTGATTGTCTTTTATGCGCCAGACAGGGCTTGCATTTGTGAGCACAAAATGCGGACTTCCCTGAGAGAGGCTGTGCGCAGAAAGAGAGAAGAAAATGAAAAGAGAATTTGTGACAGTACTTATTTTGCTGATGTTTTTCGGGCTGAGCGGGCGAAGGGTACAGGCGTCGGCGGAACCGGGGGAGAGTCTGACCAAAAAGATCTTGTTAGATTCGGAGAGCACCACGCAGATTCCCCGGTACATCAGAGAGGATGGGGTCACTTACAGGCTGGATGAGTCCTCCATTGAGGTGGAGGAGATCGGGAGAAGCAGTTCGGAGGGCGCCAGGGTAGTGACGAAGAGCTGGAAAGTGGAGAATCTGCCGGACAACGATCTGGAGAGGATCGAAAAGACAAAGGCGGAAGAGGGGATTTCCTGGGAACTGCTCTGTGTTGTCTACGAGGTGACAAAAGAGGACGAGGACGGGATTCCCCTGGAGTACAGCGCGCTCTGCGAGTACGGTGGTCTGGAAAAGTATGGCACCTCCTACCCTTCGAAATGGCAGGCGGTGTGCCGGTATGATATGTATTCGCTCATGGAGATGCCGCAGCTTCTGACGGAGCAGCAGGAGTATGCCTATACGGATACCCTGCGGGAAGGCGGCGGAGCGGGGATGACATACGACGACAGACATGGACAAACGCCGGAGGAAGCCGGGGCGGAGGAAGCCCCTCTGCCTGAGCCGAAGATAAAGAGATATGCATGGAAAAAAATCACGCCCGGAGCGGGAGAAAAAGAGGAAGAGTTTCCCGATTTTCCCTATGCGCTCGTTGCGGTGATCGTGGGAGCGGGGCTTACTCTGCCGTTTATTATCTGGATATTCCTGTTGACGGCGCCGCTTTTTGCGAGAAAGGATAACCGAAAGTATCGCTGTATCGGAAGGATCCGCCTGAGGAAGGAGGAGGATCTCACGGCATATCTGACAGAGCGTCTTGCCGCCAGGGCGGACCTCCCTGTCTTTAAGATAAGACTGCGAAGGGGGATAAGGGAGAAACTGAAGGCGGGAGTTTTGCAGATCCACTGTCCGGATGGCAGGAGGATCACAGCAATAGCCGGGAGAGAAGTCAGATTCACATGGGAGAGGGAGTAAAATATGAGAAGAAAAACAGGAAAAAGAATAGGATGCTTTATATTGTGTATGATGCTTGTCCTCGGGGGTATTTCCGTTGACCTCCGCGCGGCGGCGGTATCCGGGAACGATCCGCAGGAAACGGAAATTTCTGAGATCGAGCCGGAGGAGCAAACAGAGGAGGAAGCGGCGGCGATCTCCGGAAATGATCCGCAGGAGGGCGCCCCGACGGAGCAGTATCATTTTGTGGAGGAAGACCGCAGGACGGTAGAAAAATGGCTGGAAACTTACTGCGCGGACGGATTTGAGGATCTTTTGACATACGACGAACGCTGGTGGAATAGTCTGTATGACTATGAGCGGGAATACGCGGAGTTTTTGCTGGGACTTATCGTGGAGATACCGGGGGACGTCTACGATGAGCAGGAACTCTCCGAGTGCATCGGGATTCTGGAGAGCGGCGTGAAGGCCGAGGACTTCTTTCGGGGAACGATCTTTCAGGGATTGACGCTGGAAGATCTGAAAAAGCTGCAGGAAACAGGCGGCATATTGGAGGAAATGCAGGAAAGGCAGGGAGAAACTGCGGCCGGAAGAAGGAAGGCCGCATCCCGCGCCATGCAGGATGGGGAGCAGGTGGCGAGAGTGCAGGTGACGCCGACGGGGTACTCCGGCAGGGGACACGGAACGATCTACAGGATCACGCTGGGGGGAGTTCCTGCTCTGTGCATCAGTTTCGGGAAATCCTGCCGCAATTCCTTTTTGTATCACGCGGAACCGGGCACCTATCAGAAAAAAGTCGGCCACATGGCTTATTTTGCGAGTCATGCCAGTGTGACCGGGGCGACTTATGTGGCCTGTCAGATCGCGGCATGGATCTTTATGGAGGATGAGAATCTAAACGAGACGAACGTAAAGAGTCGGGCGCAGGCCATGTTAAATATTTCCTCGGAGGAATCCATGGAGAAGATGCTGACATATGTCTGGAGTTTTTATTCTTCCGCGAGAACTTACAGCGCAGCCTACTATGAATACCACTCCGACAATCCGGCGGCACAGATTCTGATCGTATATAAGGAGGCGGCTTCGGATATCTACACGGCGCCTGTAAAACCGGTGGAGCCGGAGATACCTGAGATACCGGGTGTGCCGGACATCGAGACGATAACCGGAAGCGCCCGGGCGAGTTACACGGTCGAGGTGCGCAAAAGCGACTGGCAGACCGGAGTCGGGCTCGCAGGCTGCGAGGTGGAACTGTTTGAGAACGGGGAATACCTGACGACGGTCACGACCGATGAGAACGGCAGGGCGGAGTATTCCGTGGAAAAATCGGCGGAGTTTTCCGCCGTCTACGATGGCGTGACTGTGACGAAGGAGGAGGCCGAGGCATCCCTGAGGGAGCAGGAGGAAGCGTTTCAAAAGACAAGCTATACTTACAGCAGCGCTGAAGTGACGGCTCCCCGGGGCTATGTGTGGGAGGCAAACGAAAAAAGCGCGGATGTGGAGGGAGATGAATGGGCACTTCTCGAGCTGACCAACGAGAGGACGCTGGGGGCTGTGGAGCTCATAAAGTATGACATGGAAAGCGAGTCCGCCGGGACACAGGGGGATGCGACGCTGGATGGGGCAAAGTACGGCATCTACGCGGCGGAGGATATCCGCCATCAGGATAAAAAGACAGGTATCCTCTACCGGAAAGATGAGCTGGTTCAGACGGCGGTGGTGGGAAAGACGCCGGGAAGAGACAAAGACGGCTATCTTCTCAATACGGACGGGAGCAGACATATTGCCAATCCGGGAGGAGAGATCGCCTATAAGGATACGCCGGGGAAAACGCTGTTCGGAGATCTGGAGCTGGGAAGCTATTATATCAGAGAGATAGAAGCCTCCGAAGGATATATGCTGGACGAGGCGGTCTACCCTGTGACATTTACCTACAAATGGCAGATGGTAAAGGTGGAAAATCGGAATGAGAGGGCTGGGGAGGCAGATAACGGGCTTACGGTGGACGATAACAGCTCGTCAAAGGCGGTCTGCTCCGGGGACTATGCGATAAAACAGGGGATTCAGTTTGTCAAGACTTCGGACAACACGTACCAGACGGAGTTAAAACCCATCCAGGGGGCCGGATTTTCGGTCTATCTGATCAGTGAACTGTCCGGTGTGAAGGACGGCAGTATTGCGTCTGTGGGAGAAAACTGGACGGCGGATGATGTGATGACCTTCTATGACTATGATTTTACCGGGGAAAAGAGGGCATCGCTGTACAAGCGTACCGGTCACGAGGAGTGGACCGAGGGAGACAGACTCTGGCTGGAGGCCGGGGAAAAGCCGAACGAATATTATGTGAAAGAGATGTTTACGGACGGGGATGGGAGGGGCATCACGCCGGAGCTGCCCTTTGGCACCTATGTGATCGCGGAGACGACCACACCGGAGCACCATGCCTGCGCGAAACCTTTTATCGTCTATGTTACGGGAGATGGAGGTGTATTATACACAGATGGGACAAAGCAGAAAATAGAAAAGAGCTATACCGTGCAGGAGGGCATCCGCTACGGCGACCACAAAAATACGAAGGAGAGAGAGGGAAGGATACTGCAGAAGCAGCGCATCATCAACAACAGGATCACAAAAGCGTATCTGCGCGTTTTAAAGACGGACGAGGAATTTACGATCGTGCCGGGCGCCTATGTGGAGGCGGGGGAGTTTGTCAGGGGAACCGTGCTCAAGGAGGGGGCGGAGTACCGGCTGAAATGCATCACACTGCCCCTCAGCAGGGAGAGTCTGATCGCCCTGAACTGGAAATTCGATGGGGACGGTTACATGAGCTATTATGATCCGGGCGCAAAGACGCTGACCGGGACGGCGGAGCGTCCTTTTCGGACCGGTTTTTTAAAGAAGGACGGAAAGATACAGGATTGCTATATCACGCTGCCTCAGGAAGTGCCGATAGGAACCTATGAGCTGGAGGAAGTGACAGCTCCGGAGGGCTATGTGCTGAACGGAAAGGAACAGTTTGTCCTGGATGACAGCAGCGAGGGTGTGAACAGGTATGAGATCGTTGACACGCCCTTTCCGAGAGTGATTTTTACGATCAACAACGGGGCAGTCTATCCGGACGGGCAGATGGGCACCAACAAATATGCGCTGACAGATGAGTACGGTAATCTGACGGTGACCGTTCTGCAGGAAAATCAGGAACAGAAGGGGATCGTCGAGATCACGAAACACGGCGAGAAACTCTCGGGGGTGCACGAGGATGAGGAGACGCTTTCGGATAAGTTGAGAGGGGAACCTTTCCGGGAAATCGGGAGAGCTGAGGAGAGTGCGCATCGGGACATGGTATTTGAGTATGAGGATGCGCCGGTGGAAAACGCGTGTTTTGAGATCATTGCGGCGGAGGATATTTACAGCCAGGAACTGCAGAGAGATCTGCTGGAACAATACCGGGCGGATAAGAAAGAGTACCTGATCCACAAAAAGGGAGATGTGGCTGCGGCGATCACCACAGATAAAAACGGCTGGGGTTACGCGCCGGATCTCTATATCGGAAAGTACAGGATCCGGGAGACGATCGCGGGAGAAGGTTTTGTGTTGAACAGGGAGGAGAAGGAGTTTGAGATAACCGGTCATGAGCAGAATGTGAATTTCGATTTTTATGCGGCGGATTACAGGAATGAGCGGCAGAAACTGGAGATATCGGTAAAGAAGCGGGACGAGGAGACAGGAGAGCCCCTTGCCGGGGCGGTGTACGGCCTGTACACGAAGGAAGATATCGGTGAGTTCTGTCCGGCGGATACACTGATCGCCACCTGCGTCACCGGGGAGGACGGACGGGGAGTCTTTGACGAGGATCTGCCCCTGGGGGAATATTATGTGCGGGAGCTGGAAGCGCCGAGGGGATATCTCACGTTGCCCCTGGACCTTTCTGTAAACGGAAGCTACGACAGCGCGAAGGGAGGCCAGGAGACGGAAAAGCAGGAACATTGCGTGGTTTTTGAGAATAAGAAGACCCGGATATTTGTGACAAAACAGGATCTGACAGACGGCAGAGAAATAGCCGGGGCCACACTGGAAATAAAAGAGATCGAGACAGACGGAGAGGGCGGACTGAAAAAAGATGACGCCGGGAACTATCTCACAAAAACCGTTGCCTTCTGGGTATCGGGAGAGGAGGAGAAGGAGGGACACCTGATCGAAGGATTACAGATCGGAAGAGCCTGTCTTCTGTCGGAGCGGATCGCGCCGGACGGCTATGGATATGCGGAAGATATACTGTTTAAACTGCAGCAGGAAAGAGAGGAGGAAGCTTTGACTGACACGATCGGTCTGTATGTGATGGAAGAAGGCGAATGGCGCAGAGCTGCGGAAGACACACTCAGGATGTACGATGAGCGGGAAGCGCTGAAGATCGAGAAATCGACGATCCGGATGACGCAACATGGGGATGTGTACAGGTACAGAGTGGATGAGCTCAGAAATCTCACCGGGGAAAGTCTGGAACAGTTTACCGTGACGGATCATCTGCCGGAGTCGGTCTGTCTGACGGAACTTTGGACCGGGACTTACAATGAAAGCCTGCTCTACGACACAGAGTACATGACAAACAAAAGCGCGGACTGGGTAAGTTGGGAGAGCGGTCTGTCCACGGAGGAAAATCATCATCTGATCGTGCCGGAGGATCTGAGGACGGCGGAGGAACATGTGACAAAGTTCAGACTCTGTTTTGGCACGGTGGGAGGTGATTTTAAAAAGATAAAACCGCCCACATATATGACATATGTGTCACAAGAGGCGGAGGGAGTGCTTCTCAATGAGATAGAATTGACGGCGCAGCGCAACGGAAAAAAATGGAAGGATAAAGACCGGACGGAAACGATCCTCTACCGGAACGGATTGTCCGGTTATGAGTCGGAAGGAGGCGGAAATCCGCTGTATGAGGTGGTGGATGTGCCGCAGGATACGGCGGAAGGAGACGCTTCTATCCTGCAGAGAGCGATGAACGAAGCAGGGAGAACCGGAACCGGCGGACTTGAGAGACTGGAGGATGAAGGAGTACCGATGGGAAGGTATGGCAAGGGAGGCGGCATACGGACCGGGGACGATGCGCCGTTTATGTTTTTAACATGCCTGGCCCTGACGACCGGCGCCGGAATTGTCATATGTCTGTGGCGGAAAAGAAAAAAAGAATACCGATGAGGAAAGGGATATGATATAATGAAATACAATGAGTAGAAGAAAGTAAGGAAAAAGTCCTGGAGGGAATTGTGGTGAAAAAGATAGTATTATTTCTTTTTATCGGATTGCTGTTCGGAGCGGTATTCGGGACAAAACCGGTGTATGCGCAGGGGAGCGGTGAAGTGCGCACCCTGCAAAACCCCGGAGCGGGAGACGGGAGTCCGGTAACCGGGGATGAGAATCTTATGAAAGTATATCTGGCGGTAGCGGCTGCCGCGGGTTCCGGTTTTCTGCTTCTGTATTTATCGGATCACGGCGACAGCATGACGGAGGAAGCGAAGAAAAAACGTGTCGATAAATGGACGCAGTGGGCCCAAAAAGGGGGAAAAGCCCGCCGGATGATCGCCATTGCGTTGATCTTTCTGGTATTGTTGTACTATCATGCCATCGGCAAGGAACCGGAGAAGAAAGACAAAAAGTGGAAGGAGGGGCAGAATGGCAGCGATACAGGCGTATAAATGTCCGTGCTGCGGCGGTGCCATCGCTTTTGACGGTTCGATACAGAAAATGAAGTGCCCCTACTGCGAGACGACATTTGAGATGGAGACGCTGGCGGCCTACGACAGCGAACTGAAGAGAGATCGGCCGGATGACATGAGGTGGGAGACTGCGGAAAGAAAGGAATGGGAGGATGGGGAGACTGCCGGACTGCGCTCGTATGTGTGCGGGTCCTGCGGAGGTGAGATCGCATGTGATAAGAACACGGTGGCAACATTCTGTCCGTTTTGCGGAAGTCCTGTGGTGATAATGGGGCAGTTTTCCGGAGCGCTGAAACCGGATTATGTGATTCCGTTTCAACTGGATGAGAAGGCGGCAAAAGAGGCGCTTAAAAAACATTACGAGGGAAAACATCTGCTTCCGAAGGTGTTTAAGAAGCAGAGCCATATTTCCGAGATAAAGGGTTTATATGTTCCGTTCTGGCTCTTCGACGCGGATGCGGAAGCGAGTATGCGCTACAGGGCTACCAGAGTTCGGGTTTGGAGCGACAGCAGGTACGATTACACGGAAACCAGTTTTTATGCGGTCAGCAGGGAGGGGCGCATGGGGTTTGAAAAGGTTCCCGTCGATGGTTCGACGAAGATGCCGGATGAACTGATGGAATCCATAGAGCCCTTTGATTTCTCACGGACGGTGGACTTTCAGACCGCGTATCTGGCAGGTTTTCTGACGGACAAATACGATGTGAGCGCCGAGCGGAGTGTGGAAAGGGCCAATGAACGGATCAGAAGCAGTGTCGCGAAAGCGTTTGAGGCGACGGTACAGGGCTACGCCACAGTGGCCAGGGAGGCGGACAGTATTCAGCTCCGGAACGGAAAAGTGAAATATGCTCTTTTGCCGGTGTGGCTGTTGAATACCAGGTGGAGAGGGCAGAACTACCTTTTCGTCATAAACGGTCAGACCGGAAAAACAGCGGGCGATCTTCCGCTGGATAAAGGGGCGTTTGTGAAATGGCTGTTTGGTCTGACCGGCGTGATAGGGACGGCTTTGTTTGCGGCTTCTTATCTGATCTGGCTGCTGTGAGGGGGGATGCATTATTAAAAAAGGATTATTTACCATTTGTTTTATGATACTTCTGACAGTGAGCGCTGTTTTTCCGACGTCTGCCGACGGAAATCTGCCCAGGATGGTAGATGAGGCGAACCTGCTTACTGCCGCGGAGGAAGAGACCTTGCTGGAGAAACTGGATGAGATCAGTGAAAGGCAGCAGGTGGACATCGTAGTTGTCACTGTGGACTCCTTGGGAGGGGCGTCCCCGATGGCGTTTGCGGATGATTTTTATGATTTTTATGGATATGGTTTCGGGAGTGAGAAAGACGGAATCCTTCTTCTTATTAGTATGGAGGAGAGGGACTGGTACATATCGACGGCGGGCTATGGTATAACGGCAGTGACCGACGCAGGCTGGGAGTACATAGCCGAAAGGTTTACCGAGGATCTGAGCGAGGGAGATTACGCCGGAGCTTTTACAATTTTTGCCGGGCAGTGCGACGATTTTATCACACAGGCGAGAACAGGAGAGCCTTACGATGTGGGGAATCTTCCGAAAAAGCCGTTTGGTTTTGGCCTGCATTTCGCGGTCACCTTCGGAGCAGGTTTTGTCATAGCGCTGATCGTGACGGGAGTTATGGCAGGACAGCTAAAGACAGTGGGCAGTAAACGGGCGGCAGATAACTATGTGAAGCCGGGCAGTATGCAGCTGACAAAGCGAAGTGATCTGTTCCTCTATCATCGAGTGAGCCGCCGGGCGAGACCAACCGGGAGCGGATCCCGCAGCTCGGGCGGGTCGAGTACGCACAGGTCTTCTTCCGGCAGAAGACATGGTGGCGGGGGAGGAAAATTCTAAAAGAAGAAAGAACGAAAAAGCTTCCAGGCACATAGGATAAAAAAAGTGTGTTTGGAGGCTTTTTTATGCCTTCCTGTGAAGAACGGATCTACAGCAACGATTATTTTAGCGCATTGCTTGACTTTTGGCCCCTGGAGGAGGAGATCGGCAATATAACAGAGAGATATTGTTATATGAAAATCAGCGATATTTTGGGGGCGCTGGTCATCGACAAAAGATTACTGACATCATTGTCCTATACGGATTACACCTATCGGCTTTTGCCAAAACTGTACGCACCGATGCAGAATGTGTCCTTTCCGCTGCTGAAATCGGGCATTATTCAGGTACAGCAGCCGCCCCTCAGTCTGACAGGTCGGAGTGTGATCATCGGCATAGCGGATTCCGGCATAGATTATACGCTGCCGGCTTTTCGTCGGGAGGATGGCAGCAGCCGCATTCTGGCGATCTGGGATCAGACGATACCTTATGAAAGTACATCGGGGGCGGCGGAGCAGAGTGAGAATGCGGATGAAGCGGACCGCATGAGGAGATGGAACGACGACAGGGTGGAGAAGAGGGGGACTTTGGATGTCCCTTTCGGGACGGTTTACACCCGGGCGGAAATCGATGAGGCTCTGCGGAGCGAGAATCCTTTTCTGAAAGTGCCTTCCAGAGACATGACAGGGCATGGGAGCGCCATGGCAGGCGCCGCCGGCGGAAAAGTGGGAGAGGAGATATACGGAGGCGCGGTGGATGCGGAGTACCTCATAGTTATATGCAAACAGGCTAACAGGGATCTGCGCCGGATTTATTTTATTGCACAGGAGGCGGAAGCCTACAGCGAGACAGATATTATGCTGGCATACCGATTTATGGACAGCTATTGTGAGCCTTTCCGGAAACCACTGGTTTATTGCCTTGGAATGGGAAGCAGTATGGGGCCTCATGACGGAACCTCCCTGTTTTCCGAATTCTTGAACGGTATGGCGCTGAAGCGGAGCCGGGCGATCGTAGTCTGCGGCGGAAACGAGGGAAATCAGGCGGGACATTTTGCCGGGGAGGGGGATCAGGATGTGGAACTGCGGACAGGCGAGGGAGTGGACGGATTCACACTGGAGATCTGGGGCAGCGTACCGGAAATTTTTTCGATCATCATTCTGACGCCGGGGGGAGAGAGCACGGCGGTTCTGAGCAGTATCGTGAGCAACAGCAAGAGAATTACTTTTATTTTCGAGGAGACAGTGATCTACGCGGAGGCGGAGCTGGCGGAGCAAAGTTCAGGCAGGACGCTTATGGTGCTGCGGTTTGAGAGACCCACGCCGGGGATCTGGCGCATTAAAATGCGGAATGCCGGTATGTTTCACATGTGGCTGCCGGTGAAAAGTTTTCTCGGGGGAGAGGTCTTTTTTCTGCAGCCGGATCCGGAGATCACATTGACCGAACCAGCTTACGCACGGGAGGTCATTTCCATCTCCACCTACGAGGATGCGACAGGGGCATTCTGGGGGGAAAGCGGCAGAGGATATGCGGCTGATGGACAGATCAAACCGGATTTTGCGGCTCCGGGGGTGGATATACCGGTTCCCGGGAGAGCGCCGCTCGCACTGCCCGGGCCAGACGGCGCGGAGAATATGAATGACCTGGGGCGTTTTACGGTCACCGGCAGCAGCATGTCGGCGGCCATAACGGCGGGAGCGGTAGCACAGTTTCTGGAGTGGGCGATCGTGAGGGAGAACGATTTGTTCATTAAAGGAAGAGAGATCAAGAGTTATCTGCAGAGAGGAGCGGCGAAGGAGGCGGGAGTGGAGTACCCCGACAGGAGGTGGGGGGAGCGTGATATTATGTTGTCAAGTTAGCGGAAAACCAGTAAAGATTTGGGGTTTCTTCTGATTTAGTCCTATGAAAAACTGCAAAAATTGATTGGAATGGGCCCATTTTAAATTAAAAAACAGTAAAAACGAGTGACTTGACACTAAAATAACACATAGCATACATGACGGGTTTGCACCGTATGATGCATTTGAAAGAGGTGATAACTGAATATGGTGGTTTAGGTAGGACTAAATTAGCTGACGGAGTGATTTTCGTATGCTCTGGAGAGGCTGAAATAGTCCTATTTTGTTTCAAAAAATTAAAGAATATTTGAAAAGAAGGGAGATTGTATGCAGAAGAGTAGTACAGCGTCAGAGGCAGAGAGAGCGATTATTTTTATCAGCGAAGCACATGAAAAATTCTATAAGGAGAAATTGAAAGAGGTTAGATATCAGGATGTATATCACAAGGCGCTTGTGTATTGCCTTGGTATCTGCAATGACACAAGAAGAAATATCAACAGCATTTATGATTTTAAGACAGGGTGCGTGAAAACGGAGTGCCTGCAGGAAGGCTGGCAGACCAGCGGGAGCGTGAAAGTAGTCCGGGTGGCATTTAATCTTTATTGTAATGGGATACCGAGCGTTCTCAATCATGATGATGCAAAGGAACAGTTAGACGAGTGCAGACGGTATACAGTGGAAGAACTGTTCTGCTGTGCCTATGCGCCCTATTTTTGGCAGGCAGTGCAGATACGATATCCGGAATATGCAAGGTATAACCGTGAACTGCACACTATGCTTGGAGGACGGGATTGATGATAAAAGTCAGACTTATGGGTACAAAGAACGATATTAAGTGGTTCGGCAAGATTTTACGGAGAAATCCTAAGATTGAAGTGATGGAGTTTTCCGAGTTGTTCCCGAATAAAGGGACAAAAAGATATTACAGAGCTTATGTGGAAGTAAAGAAAAGTAGCGTAAAAAATAATCAGTAAAAAACAAAGGAGGGTATTATCATGTGCAAAGTGATAGCAATCGCAAACCAGAAAGGTGGCGTCGGCAAGACCACTACTACGAGCAATTTGGGAATCGGTTTAGCAAAACAGGGAAAAAGAGTATTACTGATTGATGCCGATGCACAGGGAAGCCTTACGGCAAGTTTAGGATTCAGAGAGCCGGACAAGTTGGAGGAGACGCTTGCGACAGTAATGAGCAGCATTATCAATGATGAGGAAATAGAACTGGATTACGGCATTTTGAAGCATGATGAGGGGATTGAACTTATGCCGGGAAATATTGAATTATCAGGTCTGGAAGTCTCACTGGTAAACGTGATGAGCAGGGAACTTGTGTTGCGTTCCTACATAGAGCAGATAAAGGACAAATATGATTATATTCTGATCGACTGCATGCCCTCTCTCGGTATGATAACGATCAATGTCTTTGCCTGTGCGGACAGCATTCTGATACCAGTGCAGGCGGCGTATCTGCCGGTAAAAGGACTGGAGCAACTCATTAAAACGATCGGAAGAGTAAAACGGCAGATCAATCCTAAACTTACAATAGATGGAATATTGCTGACAATGGTGGATAACCGGACGAATTATGCGAAGGATATCAGCTCTATGTTGGCTGAAAATTACAAAGATAGGGTGAGGATATTTAAGAACAGTATCCCGATCTCTGTGAGGGCAGCAGAAATTTCTGCTGAAGGCATCAGTATCTATCGGCATGATCCGAAAGGCAAGGTGGCAGGCGCATATCAGGCTCTGACAAAGGAGGTGCTCGGCGATGAATAAAACGGGGAGTGCGGCAAAAGTAAAACTGAGCAGTTTTGACGACCTATTCGGTACTTCTGATGGACAGGCAGGCACAGAGCAGGTGCAGGAGATACCGCTTTCCGATCTGCATGACTTTAAGAATCATCCTTTTAAGGTGTTGGATGATGAAAAGATGCAGGAAACCGTGGAAAGCATAAAGAATTACGGCGTGCTGGTTCCCGGCATTGTGAGGCCAAAGGCAGGCGGCGGATATGAGATAATCGCCGGGCACCGGAGAAAACATGGATGCAGGCTGGCAGGCCTTACCACAATGCCTGTATTTATCAGAGATTACGATGATGATGAAGCCACTATGATCATGGTATATACGAATATCCAGA
>ERZ779622.1035-NODE-1035-length-12617-cov-5.836889_pt1 | contig 12617 bp, 12 predicted proteins | sample MGYA00514188_ERZ779622 | MGnify/ENA primary metagenome ERZ779622 (study PRJEB29562, sample SAMEA4376702) | mouse gut metagenome | isolation source: Cecum | study: EMG produced TPA metagenomics assembly of the A DSS colitis mouse model was used to assess the...
TGAGGAATGCCTGCAGACAGCACTGCGCATGGAAAAGGAAAATCCGAACGTCTACGTTCCGCAGCAGTTTGAGAACCCGAACAACACCAAAGCGCACAAGCACCACACCGCACTGGAAATTCTGGAGCAGGTGGCAGGACCGATCGACGGTTTCTGCTCCGGCATCGGGACCGGTGGTACCATCACAGGCATCGGCGAAGTGTTGAAATCCCAAAATCCCCGGATGGAGATATGGGCCGTGGAACCCGAACACGCGGCAATCCTCTCCGGCGGTGCCATCGGCACTCACCTGCAGATGGGGATCGGAGACGGACTTATCCCGGCAATACTGAACCGTAAAATCTACAATGACATCTATATTGTTACCGACGAGGAGGCCCTGCAGACCGCGAAGGATCTGGCAAAGAAGGAGGGCATTCTCTGCGGTATCTCCAGCGGCACAAATGTGGCAGCCGCCCTGCAGCTGGCAAAAAAACTCGGTCCCGGAAAAACGGTTGTGACCGTACTGCCGGATACGGCGGAGCGGTATTTTTCCACCCCGCTGTTTGAAGAGGAATAATCCTTATTCCCGGTGAATTTTCGGATATAAATCTTTCACTTTGCAGTATAACTCCCTGAATATCTGCTGCTGTATTCTATACCGCTCAACATTTTGGGCGATGGGCTCCACCGGGTGCTCGTTCAGCTTCACGACTGCCCGGCACGCCTCCTCTATATCTCCGTACATGCCGCATCCTACCGCCGCCAGGATCGCCGCCCCCTGACAGGCTTCCTCCTCCGTGCTGGTCGTGTATACCGGCATCTCCAGAATATCCGCCTGGATCTGCTTCCAGGTATTTCCTCTGGCCGCCCCGCCGGAAGAAATCATCCGGTTTCTCCGAATCCCAATCTCATCCAGTATGGCGATACATTCTTTCAGATTGTAGATGACACCCTCCATCGTGGCGCGGATGACATGGCACTGTTCATGCTTCATGCCCATCCCAAAATAGATGCCTCTGGCGTATGGATCCATAAACGGCGTTCTCTCGCCGGCAAGATAAGGAACAAACAGAAGTCCCTCCGAACCTGCCGGGGCAAGCGCGGCCTCCGCATCCAGCTCCGCGTACGATCTCGCATCCTTCAGAATCTTCTTTTTCAGCCACCCCAGCGTACTTCCGCCGTTCAGCGTGCCCCCCTGCACATACCATTTCCCCTGCGCCGCATGACACCATGTCTGCAGGCGCATCTGCCGATCGTACAACGGCGCATCCACCACCGCCGCGATCTGGGAAGCCGTTCCTATATTGCAGGCTATCGTTCCGGGCTCTGTCACACCGTTTCCGGTGAGCTGCGCCGCCGCATCGCCTGCGCCAAACACTACCTTCGTGCACTCCGCAAGTCCGGTCTCCTCCGCCGCCGCTCTGCAGACGCTGCCAGCCACCTGAAAGCTCTCCCCCGCCTCGGGCCAGATATCCTCCTTTAAGCCGATCCTGCCGATCAGTTCCCTGCACCAGCATCTGTTTTTCACGGAGAATGCCAGCGTACTGCAGGCATCCGAATACTCCGTGCCGATATTTCCGGTCAGACGATAACGTATATAGTCTTTCGGCAGCATCACATAACGGATCTTCTCATAGGTCTCCCCCGCATTCTTTTTAAGCCACAGCAGCGAACAGATCATCATCCCCGCTCCCGGCTGATTTAAAAGTTCCGCATCCAGAAACTCCGCCGCCAGTTCTTTGATCTCTCCCATCTCCACCGCGGATCTCTGATCCATCCATATGATCGCAGGCATCACCGGCTTTTTTTCTTTATCCAGCGCCACCAGACCGTGCATCTGCCCGGAAAAACCTATTCCGACCAATTCCTCCGGACGTATTTGGGAGACGGCCAGCGCTTCCCTGACCGTTTTCACCGTGCGCTCCCACCAGATCTGAGGATCCTGCTCCGCATATCCCATCTTCGGCGTCATCACCTCATAATCTGCATGACTCACCGCCAGCGTTTTTCCCTCCGGCGTCATGATCAACGTCTTTACACTGGAAGTTCCCAGATCGATACCTGCCAAATATCCCATAATTTTCTCCTCCCATTCTCTGTTGTTATTTTGTTTATCCGCATGGTCTCCCACGACCGAATTATAGCAAAAGTCCACAAAATATACAACTATTTTGCCGAAGAGGTTCTAAATTTAGTTGACATTCTCCGCACCAGGTGAGAGACTGGAATCAGGAGGATAAAATAATGGACAAACAAACAATTTTGAAACATGTCGATCATACCCTGCTTCTTCAGGATGCGACCTGGGGAGAGATCCGCCAGATCTGCGATGACGCGATCGCATACAAAACGGCGTCCATCTGCATTCCGCCGGGCTATGTAAAGCAGGCGAAAGAGTATGTGCAGGACAAAATGGCGGTCTGCACGGTCATCGGTTTTCCAAACGGCTATATGACCACTGCCGCGAAAGAATTTGAGGCAAAAGACGCTCTGGCAAACGGGGCTGACGAGATCGATATGGTGATTAACATCGGCTGGGTGAAAGACCGTAAATATGACAGTATCGAGGAGGAGATCCGGACGCTGAAAGCAGCCTGCGGCGACAGGATCCTCAAGGTCATCATCGAGACCTGCCTGCTGACAGACGAGGAAAAGATCGAAATGTGCCGCGTTGTGACAAATGCCGGCGCAGATTATATCAAAACTTCCACCGGCTTCTCCAAAGCGGGAGCAACCTTTGAGGATGTCAAGCTGTTTTCCGAACATGTCGGTGAGGGCGTAAGGATCAAGGCGGCCGGCGGCATTTCCACCATGGAAGATGCAGAAAAGTTCATGGAATTGGGCGCGGACCGTCTCGGCACAAGCCGCATGATCAAGCTCGTAAAAAATGAACAGGCGGAAGGATATTGATTTTCGGAGGTTAAAAAAGCTTTGGTTTTGTGCATTTTCCGCAAAACCAAAGCCTCTTTTTTATCACATATGCTCCACCGCTCACCCATGCAGTTTTTTCTTCAGGTACTCCTGCGCGACCTCCAGCTGATTGTCTATCTGTTCATCCCCATAATAGGCCTCCGCGTCAAATTCCACCACCACATCCGGTTCGATTCCCTTTCCGTGGATATTATTTCCTTTCGGCGTAAAGTAACCGCTGGTAGTAAGCTTCACTGCCGAGCCGTCCGAGAGCGCAATGATCTTCTGCACGATCCCCTTACCGTAAGTGGTGGTCCCCATGACCGTTCCCACACCGTAATCTTTGATCGCTCCTGTCAGCACTTCCGCCGCGCTGGCAGAACCTCCGTTGACAAGCACTACCATCGGCATCTGTATTTCCCTTTTTCCGTCGCAGGTGTATTCCACCCGCTCTCCGCTCTTATCCTCCGTATAGACGATGAGACCTTCGGGCAGTATCTGCTGGCCGATGCTGACTACCGCATCCAGCAGCCCGCCGGGATTCCCCCGCAGATCCAGCACAAGGGCCTTCGCGCCGGACCCCCTTATGACCGCGTAAGCCTCCGTAAACTGGTCCACCGTGATGTCCTTGAACTCGGTGATGCCAATATAGCCGATCTCCTCATCCAGCATCCGGGATGACACGGTAGGATTGTTGACTTTTCGCCGCACCACGTCCTGCTCAAACGCCTTTCCGTCCCGCACGATCGTCAGTGTGACAGCTGTCCCCTCCTCCCCTTTGATCAATCCGGTCACATCTTCCAGCGACATCTGGAAAGTCGCCGTGCCCTCCACCGCGTAGATGATGTCCCCCATCCGCAGCCCGGCTTCTTCCGCAGGAGTTCCCTCGATCACGCCGCTGATATAAGGCGTCTGCGTCTCCGCATCCATCATAACATAGGCGCCTATACCATAATAGACCCCCTCATTCTTTTCCAGCTGAGCCATCAATTCTTCCGCCGTATAGTACGCAGCGTATTTGTCATCCAGCGCTTCCACCATACCATTGTAGATACCGGTCTGCAGCTCTTCCTCCGTCATATCTTTCAAATAAAAATTCCTGTTTATCGTCTCCTCGATCGCAGCCATTTTGCTGAGCGTTTCACTGTTTACGACAGATCCCGCACCGTCCTCCGAGACGGAAGTCTCCTTCACCCTTCTGTTTTCATACAGACTTTTCCCCGTCCACGCGCCGCAAAAGATCAGCACTGCCGCCAATACGCCGGTCAGCACGCCGAGACCGTAGCCGTTTGATTTTTCTACCTTTAACTTCAAAATTGATACGCCACCTTTTTCTTACTTCTTTTCGACAAAAAGTTATCCCAGATATCCCCAGGGACTCACATAGCTTCCATTCTTCCGCACACTGAAATGCAGATGCGGACCGGTCGATCTCCCGGTGGATCCCACCGCCGCGATCTTCTGCCCTTTTGCAACAAGATCTCCCTTCGATACATAGAGCGCGGACGCATGCATATAGATCGTATAGAGGCTGTCCCCGTGATCGATCATGATATAATTGCCCATGCTGCCGCTGTACGCGGCTGCCACCACTTCTCCGTCGTAGGCCGCCAGAATCGGACTGCCGTTAGGCGCCGCCATATCCACGCCGTTATGAAACTGTTCCACGCCGAGGATGGGGTGCATCCTGTTTCCGTATTCGTCGGAAATTCTCGTCATGGAAGGCGCCGGAAACGCAAACATACCGCCGTCGTACGTCAGTTTTCTTCCGCTCTCCTCCGCTATCCGCTTCCGCTCCTCGGCCACCGCCGCCTCCAGCGAGGCAATGATTTCGTTCTGCGCCTTGATGTCCGCCTCATACTCGGCGATCGCCGCCGCTTTATTGTTGATATCCCCCTGTTTTACGACGATCTCCGTCTCCTTGGCGGAAATCAGCTGCGCCAGAGAAGCTTCCTCCTTCTCCACACCGATTTTCGCCTCATCCAGCACTTCCTTTTCCGCATCCAGCTCTTCCTTGCAGACTTCAACGTACTCGCGGATCAAAATATACTCTTCCAGCTTCTGGTCATCGTAATCCACGACCATCTGGATATAATCCAGTTTATTCAGAATATCTCCAAAAGATTCTGCACTCAGTATCGTCTCCAGGTAATAATCGTCATTTTGCTCGTACATCATCTGGATCCGCTGTTTCATAGCGGCATACTGCTCTTCCTGTTTCAGCGTGGCGGCCTCCAGCTCCTCCTCCGTCTCCCGAATCTCCTCTTCCTTCTCCTCGATCAGGCCGTTCAGTTCGGCAATCTTTTGCTGGATCTCCTCCAGATTGCTGTCCAACGCCACCACATAGCTTTCCAGGCTCGCCTTCTCTCCCTCCAGCTGTTCTTTCAGAGCCTTGATATCTGTCAGGGCGGACTGCAGCTGCTGCTTTTCACTCTGCGCCTCTGAAATCTGACCCTCCTTTTCCCGTATGCTCTCGGAGGTGATAGATGAAAGGGAGACGGCTTTTGCCGCCCCTGTCCGCGAAAGTACCACCGCCGAGAGCAGCAGGATACCTATGCACTTTTTCATATGTCTGTTTTTTTTCATTCCTTACCTCTGCCGTACAGATATCTGAACCAAATTATACCCTGAGATGCTTCCTCACCGTGATAAAACTTCCCAGGAAACCGATTCCCACGCCGATGCCCAAGGACAGCGGCAGCAATATGTGATAGATCTCCGACACCGGCAAAAACGCCAGCAGATTGGTCAGTATCGAAAACCGCTCCAACACATAAGTCACGGCCTTATTATACACAACATAGATGATCGCCAGCGGGATTCCAGCCCCTACCAGTCCGATCAGGATCCCCTCCACCACGAAAGGGAACCGCACAAAAAAGTCCGTAGCGCCGATGTATTTCATGATCGTGATCTCTTCTCTCCGCACATTGATGCCGATGGTCACGGTATTGCTGATCAGAAAGACCGATACGCCCAGCAGGATCGCGATCAGACCGATGGACACATATCCCAGAAGGGAATTAAAGCCCGACAGTACGTCCGCCGTCAGCTGGGAGCGATTTATCTTTCTGACTTCCGGCATGGACTCCAGATAAGTCACCAGAGAATCCTGCATGGAGACATCACTCAAATACACTCTGTAATTCGCGCAGTTTGCCAGCGGATTTTCCGTAAATCCTTCCGCATACTCCGGGGGATAGCCCGCCAGCCAGTCCTCCCATGCCTGGTCTGCGGAGATATACTCCACATTGGAGACTTCCATTCTTCCTGAGATCTTCTGCCCGATCTCCTGAATGACCGCATCCTCCGTGCCATTCTCGAAAAACACCGTGACGCAGACTCCCTCCTCCGCATTTTTCACCATGCTTTGCAGATTCACCACCACCGAATAGAAAATACCGAACATAAACAGACAGGCGGTTATCGTCGCTATGGAAGCAAGGGAAAAGAGTTTATTGCGAAAGATATTTCGGAAGCCCTGTCTGATCGTATAAAAAAATGTACTAATCCTCATCGATATACGCTCCCTTCTCCTCGTCGCTCACGATCACGCCCTTTTTCAGCGTCACCACGCGCTTTTCCATCTGGTTTACGATCTCCTTGTTGTGCGTGACCACAACCACCGTCGTCCCGGACTTGTTGATCTCATCGAGCATATTCATAATTTCCCAGGAGTTCTTAGGATCCAGATTTCCGGTGGGCTCATCGCACAAAAGCAGCGTCGGTTCATTCACCAGCGCCCTGGCCAACGCCACCCTCTGCTGCTCACCGCCCGAGAGTTGTTTCGGCCTCGCCTTATATTTTCCGGCAAGTCCCACTGCGGCGAGCACGGCTGGTACATTTTTCCGCATCTGCTTTGTGGGTGTCAGCACGATCCTCTGCGCAAAGGCCACGTTCTCATAGACGTTTCTGTCCTTCAGCAGGCGGAAATCCTGGAACACAATACCGATATTGCGCCGGAATTCCGGTATCTTTCGATGCCTGATCCGATTCAGATCATATCCCAGAACCTTCACATTCCCCTCTGTCGCCGTCAACTCCCTGAGCAGAAGCTTGATCATCGTCGATTTACCCGAGCCGCTGTCCCCCACGATAAAGACAAACTCTCCCCGCCTGATCCGCAGATTGATATCGTTCAAAGCCGGCGAGCCCGTCTCATAAGATTTGCTCACGTGATCCAGCACGATAATGTCCCGATCACCGCTTTTTTTCTTTCGTTTCCTTCTTACTGCTTTTTCCGCCACTATAGTATCCCTTTCCTTTAGTACTCAAGCGTCTCCATGTATTTCATGTACTTTACAACCATCAGCGCCATCTTGAACGTAATCGCGTCCTCAAATACGCGCAGGTCCAGCCCTGTCGCCTTCTGCAACTTATCCAGTCTGTAGACCAGCGTATTCCTGTGGATAAAAAGCTGCCTGGAAGTCTCCGATACGTTCAGACTGTTCTCAAAAAACTTGTTGATCGTCGCAAGCGTCTCATCATCAAAATCATCCGGGCTCTTTCCGCCGAAGATCTCCCTGATAAACATTTTGCAGAGGGGGATCGGAAGCTGATAAATCAGACGTCCGATGCCGAGTTCACTGTAGGCGACCACATTCCTGTCGCTGAAAAATATCTTTCCTACATCCAGAGCCATGCGCGCCTCCTTATAGGAACGGCTCACATCCTTGATCTCCTTTACGACTGTACCGTAAGACACCCTGACATTCCTCATGCCTTCCTTCACCAGAAAGCTTTCCAGCGCCTTTGCGCCCTTGTCTATCTCTATCGGAGAATCGCCCTCACTCAGATCCCTCACCACGATCACGTTATTCTCGTCCACCGCCGTGACAAAGTCTCTGGCATTAGTATTGCTGCCTCGAACGATCTCCAGCACATTGCAGTCTTTCGTGCTGTCCGTCTCGATGATCATCACCACGCGGCGCACGTCCGCCTGAATATGCAGTTTCTTTGCGCGGCTGTAGATATCTACCAGAAGCAGATTATCCAACAACAGGTTCTTTATAAAGTTGTCCTTATCAAAACGCTCCTTGTACGCCACCAGCAGATTCTGGATCTGGAAGGCGACCATCTTGCCGACCATATAGACGTCTTCCCCGGAACCTCCCGCGATCAATATGTACTCCAGCTGCTGCTCATCGTAGATCTTAAAGTACTGATATCCCTGGATCTCCTGTGAGTCCGCCGGAGACTGTGCAAACTCCATCGCGGATCTTTCACATTCATACATATTCACTGTCGCGGCCACTTCCTTGCCGTCGGTATCCATAATGCAAAGTTCCACTCTGGCAATGGCTTTTAATCCTTCGATCGTATTCTGCAAAATCTGATTTGAAATCATCCGTTCCCTTCCCTCCTGCTTTATACATTTTTAACAATATATTTCCACCCCATAAAAGGCTTTTCCTGCAACCTATTTCCTATTTTAAAACAAATGCACAAATAAATCTACCTCTTTTCAAATATTTTTTGTCTGTTTTTTAACGGATATTCCAAAATTTGTATATTTTTCATAATAGTAAACCTACACAAACAAAAAAGACGGCCAAAATGGACCGTCCTACTTTTTTTCATCCTGCCTGTTCGCGCCCTGATATTCCGACAGTTGCTTCTGAAACAGGAGATGATACCACTTACTCAACAGCTTCTTTAAAAAGGGCTCTTTCTCTCCTCCCGACAACACACGATGGTCCAGCGCAAGCCATATCTCTGCATTCAGGATCCTTTTCATCCCCTCCATCATCCTCATCTGATGTTCAAATCCTATTCTGGATATCACCGCCACCGGCGCAAGCTCATTCACCCGGTTCGCGATGTCGTCCCACTCCTCCTGAACCATACCGTCAGCCACACTCCTGCCGATAATATTCAGGCCTTCACGGACCCCCTTCAAATCCGCTTCCAGTTCCTCTAGTTTCTCCTCCGACTCCGCGAGCAGATACAAAGATTTCTTTCCTCTCCCGAGGCGTTTCAAAACTTCCCTGATATAGCTCTGGTCCTCCACCTCATGGATGCGGTCCTTTGTCCTGATTCCGGCCTGCTTTACGATCTCCGCATCGGTCCAGACGATCAGATCCGCATCCGCCATCCATGCCTGCTGTTCCTCAGAGACTCCGACCCCCACCAGAATCTTTGCGGAAATAAAAAGAATCGTATTCAGAGAACCGCTACCCAGAAAGCGATCGGTAATACCGACCGCCTCCCGCACAGAGTAATCCGTCAGATTCATCCCCAATATATTAATTTTCTGCATACGACTCCTTCCGCAAAAAAACTCTCCCCTGTTTTTTCACGTCTATACATGTTCAGTATACCAGATACTGACCTTTTTATCAAGATTGACAAAAATCCGTCTTACCTCTATACTGGTATTACACAAAACATATGCGTATAAAGGAGAGATGTCAGATGGATATTGCCAGCTTGTCAACTGTTATGTCTATGTCCAATCTTCAGACCGACTGGGGAATGAAGATGCTGGATAAGACGATGGATACCGCTAATGTACAGGGTTCGCAGTTAGCTCAGATGATCGCATCTGCCCCGACTGCACAGATGGAACTTTCCGTCAATCCCTGCATCGGAAGTCAGTTTGATGTCCGCATATAGTTGCGGTAAACGAAGACAGACAGGATATTCTATGTTCTGTCTGTTTTTCATTCCTGTCAAGGAGGAATAGAAATGTTTTCCAGAAAACACTCGACGATAACCAAGGGGATCCTGATATTCCTCATGCTGGCACATCACGCCTTTTCCCCGGATATGATGTCGCTCTACCAGGTGAAGACCCTGATTTCAAATCCTGTTCTGGTGACCCAGATCATCACATTTTTTAAGATCTGCGTCGCCGGCTTTTCTTTTCTCACCGCTTTCGGTATCACACGGACCCTGAAGAGCAAAAATCCGCAGACTGCCGCGGAAGGCATATCCGCCGTGGCCAGGCGGCTGCTCAAACTGGAATCCGTCGTTATCATCATCTATATCGCGGCGGTTCTGTACAAACAGTTCGTGATGCGGGAGTCCATCGGTCTCTTTTACGCCGAAGCCGACATGGATCCCGCCCATATTCTGCTCAGCATGTGCATCGACGGCCTGGGGCTTGCCACGTATATGGGCATCGTTCCCCTGAATGTCACTTGGTGGTACCTTTCCTACGCCGTTCTGCTGATCACAGTGATGCCCTTCGTATACAAGGCCTACGAAAAGTTCCGGTATCTTCTGCTGCCAGCCGCCTGTATGCTGTCCTTCGCGATCCCCAATATGCGGGTGGAATTCTGGTGTTATCTGCCGACGGTTTTTCTGGGATGCGCTTTCGCCTACGAAGACTGGTTTGAGAAATGGAGAGACTGGCACTCCGGGAATAAAACAATAAAGACAGGCAAATTTATCGCCTGTCTGTCTCTGCTGTATCTGTCCTACCTTCTCAGCAAGTACACCGCCCTGGAGTTCAGCTATCTGTTTGTATTCGCGATCCCATATATGGTCTATGAATTCATCGCCTCTGTCCCGGGGCTTAACCTGTGCCTGGAATTTCTGGGAAAGCATTCCGCCAATATCTTCCTGGTACATACTTTTATCTACTATTATTTCTATCCCGATTTTATCTACTCCTTCGGGAGCACCTGGACAATACTGCCCCTGCTTCTCCTTCTCTCCCTAGGGATTTCCGTTCTGATCGAACTGTTGAAAAAATATACGGGCTACAACAGACTCATAGAGAAACTTTACATCAAAATCTGAGCCGCCGTCTCTATCCCGATATAGACAAGCGCCAGAGCCACGCCTATCGCCAGGCACACGCTCCACAGCCTCCCGCTCCGGTTTTTTCTCGACGCCCAGATCGTCCGCAGAAAGTTCTGTTTCCCCTCGTTGGAGGCGATCCAGGTCACCACACAGAAGGCGATCGAGGTGCATACCACCGCAAGCAGCAGGTAGACCGCTATCGCAAACATCAGCTCGCTTCCGCCAAAGCTCTCCAGCTCTTCTTCCATAAGCTCCGGAACTAATTTATCCTCCAGAAACAGCAGACACACGCTCTGTCCGTTGAAAATAAAATGTACGATAAACGGAGCCCAGGTAGATCCGGTCGCCTCCGCAAGCAGCGCCATCATAGTTCCCAAAAGCAGCGCATACGCCGCCTGATTGAGATTCATATGCATCAGAGCAAACAATATCCCGGATATTACAATGGCTCCGAAAATATTGCCGGTCTTCCGAAATCCCCTGAAGAACGCTCCCCGAAAGACTACTTCCTCGCAAAACGGTCCGAAAACTGCCATGATCGTAAACATGACAACAAAGGGGACATTCAAAATGTCCCCCGAAAGATTTGCTACTGTATTATCCACGAATATCATGGATATCGCATTGGCCAGCGTTGTCAATGGCATCAGTAAAAATGTATAAAGGACTGTCATAAGGGCCGTAGATATTTTTATGCGCCGAAACCCCAGTATATCCCTGAAAACTTTTTCATCCCTGAACTTTCTGCGCCCGATCAGCAGCATGAACGCCAGAGGCAGGACATTCACAGATTGCGACACTATCAAATTTTCTACTATCCCTAAATCCTTTCCCGCCGGATTGCTCGCATAATATACCGTTATACCGAATACCAGCAAAAAGAAGCATAACATCTGAAGCAGGAAAGTAACTCCGATCCTTCTACTGTTCATTTATGTTAGTCATTCTCCATCATGAAGTTTACAAGTTTACCGATATCCTCCGCCTCATATGCGATGATCTCCAGCTCAGGGATCTCACCGTTGGAGAAGATGTTTGCCATGGATACATACTGGGACAGTTTGGATTTCAGATTTAATCTGTCTCCCTCACCTGTAACCAGCTCCACCTTGCCTGCGCAGCTGTCAACTACCTTGAAAAACTTTTCGATGTCCTTAATGTTCTGTACTTTCATTTTGTACTCCTTTCTCCCTGCGTGTCTTTGCAGGAACCAAAATCAATCATTTCTGTTTACAAGATTGATTTTACTCAATTTTTTCCAAAATGCAATAGTTGGAAAACGTTTTCTCTCTTTTTCTGTTATTTTATTCAAAAATAATTTTATCCCTTGGCAATAATGTATAGTTTATTTCGTTTTGCGGATAACTTTTTCACCAATTTCAATACGGTGCTCTCTGTACAGGCGGCCTGCCGCGCGCTTAAACTCATTTTTGCTCATACCAGTCTCCCTGCGAATCAGCTCGGGATCCGCCTTATCCGAGAAGGGAAGCACGCCGTCAGCGCTTTCTATGATCTTCATCAGTTTCTCCGCATCCTCATCGATCTGGAGATACGCCTTCTTCCGCACCGAAAGATCCAGCTTGCCGTCCTCCTTCACTTCCGTGACCCGCGCAGTGATCACTTCCCCCACCTGAAACTCCTTCTCTCCATACATCTGCTTTTTAGGAATCAGTGCGGAATATCTGTCGTCCACAGCCACAAACGTACCAAAGTTGCCGCTGATCTCGTAAATGCGCCCCGTCACCGTATCCTCTCTGTGATACGGGCTGTCCGACTTCAGGTAGTGATAGAGCTTCATGGTGGCGCATAATCTTCCGCTCTTATCTATATACAATGCCGCCAGACAGTCCTCCCCGGGCTTCACACGGTATGTCTGTTCCCGGAACGGCAGCAGAAGCTCTTTCTCAAGTCCCCAGTCCAGAATTGCGCGAAGATTCTGCACATCCAACCCCTTAAAAAGGCCCCCGTCCCCCAGG
>ERZ779622.1038-NODE-1038-length-12587-cov-4.337376_pt1 | contig 12587 bp, 8 predicted proteins | sample MGYA00514188_ERZ779622 | MGnify/ENA primary metagenome ERZ779622 (study PRJEB29562, sample SAMEA4376702) | mouse gut metagenome | isolation source: Cecum | study: EMG produced TPA metagenomics assembly of the A DSS colitis mouse model was used to assess the...
CAGGAGCACTACTTGAATAACATTTCAACTGCCTCTATCATTCTAATGCCATCCTTATACCACGCTTGGCCTATGTGGCGGGACGTCTGCTGCAGACAGCCCGCAACTTAGGCGAAGCCTGGAATCAGCAGGGCTATGGAATGATCGATCCTGTTGCAATGTTATTCTCCTAGTGCTCCGGGAACAACACTCTTCACCTCTTCCGGAAGCACAGGATTTCCCTCACTGCCGCGATAGGCAAGCAGTATGCCATCTCCGACAATGAGAAAATCGGAAGAACCTGAATTTTCTGATTCGTTTTCACTCTCATCTCCTCCCGCCATCCAGTTTTTGAGCCAGAGTGTATGGGAAAAAGCATTCTCTTCGATCGTTGTGACGCTGTCCGGTATCGAAACCTCGGAAAGTGAATCACAATGATAAAAAGCACCGTAGCCGATGCTGGTAACACCCTCCGGAATCACCACACTGCTCAGATTACTTCTGGCAAAGGCAAACTTCTCGATAGACGTTACTCCTCCCGGAAACTCAAATTTCTTCAACATGGCTTCTCTGTAAAAAGCCCACTCGCCGATCTTCCCATTAGATGATGCTTTTGCCGCCTCATTTTCCACCTTTAAGGCAAATGCATCCATCTCCTGCGGTTCATAATCTCCCTGATACGTTTTCGCATAACTGCCATCCAACAGCACGATAGCACTTCCGTTGACGATCGGCACCATCCCCATATTATTTACAGCTGACGTTTCAATTCGATAAAGAAGCCCTTCCTCCGAATCGTCCGCCACGCTGTTTTCACCGACTTCTGCGGCTTCCTCTGCCGCTTCCAGTTCTTCCAGGGAGTCCTCCGGTAATTCCTCTATTGAATCCCCTCCCGACGCAAGAACGGAAACCACATTCTCCTCATCCGTGATTTCTGTCTCCGCCGTCGCATTTATATTTCTTGCCCCAATCCATACCGCAGCGGCCAGAACCAACACGCCGCAGCCTATCCATACTTTTCTCTTCATATTCGGCCCCCTATTTTGAAACGTTCAAAACAGGAAAGCTGAATGGACCTCCAGCTTTCCTGCACAAAAATCATCATGCTATCCCAGGATTTGTCTTCTTATCCTTCTTCAGGAACAATACCGCCGAGAACATTGCCAGGCCAATCGCCAGAAACCATTTCGGATGGATAGCATCTCCTGTCTTCGGCGTGATATCGTAAGCCCCCTCTGAAAGATTTGCCGTATCTACATAAATCGTATACGGTGAGAAATGCGTCGCCGTAAACGTCACACAGGGAACACCGTTTACCGTGGTAAACCGTGCATTCAATTTCTCCAGATTATTTCCGCCTGTCACTGCACCCACTTTATTATTTCCGCCATACTGCCGCAGTTCATCCGGCAAAGGCAGGGTTACTGTCACGGAAAGACCATTTGTATCCGTTATTTTCTTTGTGCCCGTCGCGTCGTACAGTGAGATATCCATCGCAAAGTAGTGAACGTTCTCCAGGCTTCCATACTCATTCCGGAGCGCCTCGGCCACTGCCATGGTAGCCTGCCCATCCTCCGTCACCTTGACAACAAAATTATCCGTGGAACCGTTTACCGTTGCCGATGCAACATTTGTATCGGAAATACCGGGCCTGCTCACCTGCACCGAGCTTCCGCTGTTGCCTCCGGTATTACTGCTATTACTGCTGGTGTTCGGCTTATTCACTGAACCGGTGTTGGAAGCCGGCGACGAGGTTATCGTTCCCGGTGTCCTCTTAGAAGTAATACTGTTGCCTGTCTCGCTCTTCACCCTGTAGTTCGCAGTAACCGTCAGATTTTTCTTCGGCATGGTAAAGGATGTCGCAGCCATCGTCTTGCTGGCAAAATTCGTATCGCTCTCCGAGGACGTCCAATTGTAAAACTCATACCCTGTATTGGCTGAATTTGCCGCTATTACCACAGTAGTTCCTTCTTCATAAGTACCGGAACCGGAACCGTTTACAACGGTAAGGGTATATTTCTCCTTATTGGAATTGTTGTTATTGTTATTATTATTGTTGTTATTGCCCCCGTTGTTCCCCGGATTGTTCAGATTGTTTGGATTATTCGGGTTATTCGGATCATTCGGGTTGTTTGGGTTGTTTGGGTTATTCGGATCATTCCCGCTCTGCGATCCGCCTCCACTGTTATAGCTCGCCATAAACGTCACGTCGCAGGTGATCGGATCATAGGGGCTCTGTCCCTGGGGATCCGACAACCATCCTCTGAAGGATGCACCCGGATTCTGAGCCGATGTCGGTGTCTGCGGAATCGGCGTTCTCTTGCCGCTCATCACATCTTCTTCCATAAGAACCGACAGATTATCGTTTACAAATCGTACATGATAATACGTCACCTCATCGGAAAAAATTGCCGTCACATAATTTTCTTCCTTGCTTGCAGGCGTATAATTGGCGGGAGACCATCTTGTAAATATCATATCCTTAAATTCAGGATATTTTTCAAAATACGCTACCCACTCTTCTTCCGTAGGCTCTTCTACCGCTTCACCTTCTTCGACACGCCGCTCTGCAATTACATTCCCGTTCTCATCCTGGAACACAGTGACGCAGATCATATTAATATAAGCATCCGAAACCCGCCAGCCATACTTGCTGTATATCTTCGCGCGCTCTTCCGCCGTAGAACCCTTCATCGTCCGAACTTCCACATCATGCTTCACGTTCCCCGCTTCATCCGAATCATAAAAAGCAAAGTTTGTGAAGATCGTGTACATATTTGGTACGCGCAGCCTGCGCAGCAACGTATCTTTAAACGCAAAATCATCCACCCTGGTACAGGTCGGCGGAAGAGATACGTTCCATAAATGATCCGAATCGCTGAAACAGAACTCCGGAATATTTGTAACATTCGAATCCGTCAGATCTATCAGCTCCAGATTGTCACAGTTCATAAAAGCTTCTTCCGCAATGCTGTTAATTCCGGCCAGCTCTTTCGCCTCTATATCGGAGGATCCGATACCGTTCTCAAAAGCGCCTCTCGCTTCCAGGCATTGTACTATAGAATCCTTCGTGCCGTTTTCCAGTTTATAGATAATACCATACTCGCTGAGATAATTGTCGCCTCTGTTCTGCGCCGGATTACCACCGGATGCAGCCGTCTCGCCCACAAAACCTATTCCTGTCAGCTTCGGAACCGAAGCAAAAGGCCGCTTTCCAATTCCTGCCGTGCTGCCCGGCAGATAGACACCGGTCAGTTCCGGACAATGGCCAAAGGCGTAATCTCCGATATTTTCTCCGTCCTCTTTCTCCGAAGAGTACATTGTCACACTCTCCAGATTCTTACACCCATAGAAAGTATATGGCTCCAATTCCTCCACATCGTCCATGATAATATTCCGGACGGATGTATTCGCCTTAAAGTTACCGGTAGCTGCATCATTTACCGCCGGGACCGTTATGGAATTATTGCCCGCATCTATCGTTGTCTTTTCCGTATTTTCCTTCGTCGCCTCGGAGAACAGTTCGCTCCGAATGCTCTGAATACCGGGCGGCAATTCAATATTAAACGCTGTCCTTAAGATTCTCATCACATCTTCTGAAGGTTTGGATGATGTGATTTCCCCGTTCTCATCATACTCCTTGACCAATGTTTCCATATTACTGTCAACATCTGCTTCCGCATATCCGCTCTCGAGCATTGCCTTTTTCAGAGACTTATAGTAATCGTCATTATCCTTATTGGAAGCTGTCGATGCTATCTTTGCCACGTCGATGGTCGGAACCTTCCACACTTCACGCTTGCCATGTGAATAATCCGGATTGCTTCCTTCTATTTTCCCAGGATTATATCGAACATGAATATTCGTACCGTCGCCGGAACAAAAATCAATGTAGGAACGATCCTGGTTCGCATTATTATAGTTGCTGTCCCACTGCATCGCATACTGGAACGGTATGGACTCCAGATCGATATCACCGTAGAAAGTCAGTTCCGTAACAGTGGCTCCAGCCCCCTCCTGCGTTTTGAAGGCATCCAGACCGATAGTCTGAATATTGTTCGGCTCCAGGAAAATTACCTCCCGCAAATTATTACAGCCCTTAAAAGCGTTGTCTCCTATCACAGTGATCGTATTCGGGATCGTAACGGATTTCAGATCCTGATTACCTCTGCCGTCATCACTGAACTCGCTTCCGATAGAAGTGATCGGATATGGTCCGATCTTTGCTTCTATGATAACCGTTTCCGGCGTGCCGCCTGCAATATCGATATCCAGCAGTTTACCATCCGGACTTACAAGATAGGTATACCGGATCTTATCATCTGTCTGATCATGGACAATCTTCTCAAAATTTTTGCTGACTCTGTACTGAAACGCAATCTCATGCGCCGCTGTCACGGCATGGATCGCACAGCCGGAATCTTCTCCGATAAAATAGAAAGTATCTTCCTCATTCTTCCTGACATCCGCCTTAAAGCTTTCCACGTTATACTTGTAGTCCGTATCTTCAAAAGTCGATCCGTACCCCAGCACATCGATCCATTCCAGAGCTCTGCAGCCCTCAAAGGTGGAATATCGCATCGGCTTTAAAGACGAATTATCCGGCAGCGTCACGAACCTCAGCGACGAGCAGTTTTTAAAAGTATTGTACCCGATCGTATTCATGGAAGAGGGCAACACGATCTCCGTCATGGAACTGCAGTTTTCAAACACGTTCAACCCCACCTTCGTCAAGCCGGAGGGGGAAGCAAACTGTATATTTTTTAAACTCCTGCAGTCTTTGAATGCCTCATCTCCAATCTCTGCAATGTAGATAGGCAATGTAAAACTCTCTAACGACTGACAGTTTTTGAATACATTCTCCGGCAGCACCTTGACAGTAGCATTACCCGGAAAGGTAAAATTCACCATACTTCTGCAGTCCTCAAAGGCGGACGGCCCAATCTACTGGAGCTGTGAATTTCTCGTAAAGGAAACTGACTTGAGTGACGCACAGTCATATAAAGAATATGTATCGATCGCGCGCAGTGAATCCGGCAGGCTCATCTCCTCGATGGAAGCGCTGGTCGCAATAAACTTTTCCGTCAGATAGGCATCTGGATCCCGCAGCTTCCAGCTCTGCGCCGCATTCGGATCCGTGTTGGGTTCCACTCTTCTGGAAGATATAGCTCCCACGCCCACACTGTTCAGCCAGCTGTTATCGTCGTTCGCCTCGGTATAATATGTATTCTGCTCACTGTTCGGATGCCTGTTGGCATCGCCGCCTGTGAGGATAATGATGTTCGATGTCGCCTCGCTGAATCCTGTCGGCAGATCATAGTACAGATAGTTTTCCAACACCCCCGACGTCGCACTGGTGCCAGTGCGGTAATAATATTTCAGGTTGCCGGTACTTTTCCAGGCATCCTCCCTCTCGTAACAGGGTTTCATCTGAAAACGGTAGTATTTTAACGTCTGTGTCCAGGTGTCTGTCGTACCGTCGCTGGAAGTAGATGTAAGCGATTCCGTATAGGTTGGACTGGTCAAAGCCGTATCCTTCTGCTCGATAAGCGTTGTGCCCTGCACTTCGCTTCCGTCGGCGTTGGCCTTTGTCCAGTCAGGAGAATCTCCTTTTGCCACCGTGGCAGTCCTCGTATAGGTGACTTCCGTAATTTCTTTATAAAATAATACGTCACCATTCTGATTCGCAGCCGCATAACCGCCTCTGCCGCCCTGGCTTAGAGTATACTGCACATAAGCCTACAGCTGGCTTGGAATCGCAACCCGGCCATTCTCAATGTTGTCCGCCGATCCACGGAGCAGAATCGCCATGTAATCACCGTTTATCTGTTTATAGACATACTGAAAGCCGTTATTTGCGGAAGTATATATCGTATCCGCTTCCAAAATTTCAGGAATAATGGAAGGTCCGGCAAATTTCACATGATCCGTATCCTGGTACGTCTCCTCTACGGTTCCGCCCACGGTATCGGCAAACGCCATAACATCTCCATCCGCCGCCGCCGCATCCGGCACCGGGATCGCCGCCACAACGATCGCAGAGATCAACAACATCACCGCCGATGTCCTTCTGATCCGTCTCCTCATTTTTCTGTCCAATCTCTTTTTCTTTTTTCCAAACATAAAAATCTACCTTCTTCTGTCATTTTATTTTGGCAACACCAATCTCTGATTTATCTTATGCGATTCTGACTCCAACTACCACAAAACGTCCCTCTGCCCCCTGAGAGCGGTCGCAGGTGGATAGCGTCACAAGTTCATCGCCGAACACCGGCGTGATCCCCGTATCGTACAGGGACATCTGCGCCATCGCCGCCATATTGGAGTTGAATTCCTCCTCGGAATTGGCGTCTATAAACTGATAATATTTAAATGCGATTTCATCTTCGGGAAGCACCTGTGCCTGAAAAACATAAACAACCTGATAAGTCCCTTTTTCATATATCGTATCAAACTGGAACGTCTGATGCTTTTGATAAAAGGACTCATCGGCATATTTGTCAAGGCTTCCAAACATGGCTCCCGACTTCATATGATGCCCGTAAATGATCAGATTTGTGGAACGGTCGACCACGTCACAGTCCTTATCCATAAAGATACAGCCGTTTTTGTCGTAATTCTGGTCAAAATCATGATCCAGATAATACTCATTGTCCACAGTCTGCATTACCGGGTAATCTATATCTATATCGGCGATTTTAACCCAACCGATTAGCTTTTTATTCTTATTATATAAAATTTCGTACTCCGGAAGAACATCCGGCACTTCTATATCGCCTGTCTTATGTATGACAAGCTCTTCCTTTTTGTCCGCTGTCTTTTTCCCGCCGCTTTCTTTGAGCTGCGCCCAGTTTTCACTTTCACTCTGCGTCCTGCGGTTCATATAGGTATACACCGAAAAATAGCCAATACAGCAGGTTGCAACAACAATACACAGAGCGATCAGTCTTCTTCTTCTCTTTTCGCGCCTTTGCAGCTCTCTTGCCACTGCAGCTCTCAGCTTCTCATCTTCTATATCCTGCAGTCTGCCCATTTCTGCCCACACTCATCTCCTTCCATTTTCTATTTTACTATATCTTGCCCGAAATGCAAGTGTTTTTACCATATCTGGTAAAACAAATAATTCCAAAATACGAACCCTTTCTCTCTCTCCGCATATGATAAACCATAATCAAACAAATGGAGGGAACTATCATGAGCGACTTAACAGCTACAAACTGCGGATGCGGTAATGTGAGCGGAAAAGGAGGCGGCTTCGGCAATAACTGGTGCTGGATTCTCATTCTCCTGCTTTTCTGTGGCGGCAATAACGACGATTGCGGGTGCGGCGGAAGCGGCTTCGGCTTCGGCGGAAACGGCGGCTGCGACTGCATCATCTGGATCTTATTGCTGTCCTGCCTTTGCGGCAACGGCAACGGATTCTGCTAAAGCAGACAGACGGGGCGGCTTTCAAAGCTGCCCTGTACTTTTAGCCTGTTTCTCCCGCATCCGCCGTGACATCAGGTATAAAGTATATTTATGGCGCATAAATTGATATAAGATTTTCAGACGGGAGCAAGCCTTGTGTAATTCCATGGAAACGATAAAAAACGAACAAATATATGCCTTTGACAGTTTATATACGACCAACCATATCCAAATGCTTAAGATACTGTTACCATGTTTAAATCCTCCCCTTCAAAAAAACCTGGCATTATATATCAAATTTCTGGAGCTTCGTTACACAATATCGTTTCTCAATACACACCCTTATGTCATCAGCGGATGCGGTTTCGATAAAGAACACCGGGGGCAGGATATCCCGTTTCAGGATATCCTCCCCTATCTCACGCCGCAGGAGGCCGAGAATTTCCGGCAGCTTCAAAAGAGTATGGACATGATGAAGCAATTCTCCAATATGCAGAAAAACATGGAAGCGTTGAAGGGTATTCTTCCGGAAGGTATGGATATGGAGACACTGTTTCAGAACAGGAAGTCTGACGGAAACGATATTTTTCAAAATATGATGCAGGGAAACTCTTCCGGTGATGTCATGAAAAATATGATGTCGGATTCCCAAAAAGAACTCTATGAAAAATTTAATGAACGATTTCAGAATCTATAACAAAATATCTGCAATTTAAGAAAGGATCACTATGGGCAGCACAGCAGACAATTCAAACGAATATTTATCCTCCGGCGAATGGACCCGTGACAAAGCGCTCTCTCACATTCCGCATGCCAAACTGGAATTTCTACAGATCATGCTCTTTGAAAGCCGCAAACTGAAACAGGATGAAATGCTTCCTTTTTTCATGTCGGTCATCAAGGTGAGCCGTGACAAAAACATTACTTTCACGGAAGCGGAAATGGACTCTATTTTAGAGGTGCTGAAAGAACATTCTTCCCCCGAGGAACTGACACGCATAAATCAGATCATGCAGATGCGCAGATCCATGAGCTGATTCAGGATACACCATACCTTTATGCTGAAACTGCCGCACCGAATAACTTTCCGTGCGGCAGTATACTGCATATAATCTGTCTGTTATTTCTGTACGATATTCACAAGCCTTCCCGGCACATAGATCTCTTTCACGATCGTTCCGGTGAGCTTCTCCGCCATCATCTCTCTCGCCCTGGCCAGGATCTCCTCCTTCGGATCATCCTTCCCAATATTCATCGTTCCGCGAACCTTTCCATTGATCTGCACCGCGATCTCTATCGTCGCCTCGATAGTTTTTTCTTCCTCAAACTCCGGCCAGCTCTGAACATAGAGATGTCCCTCTTCTCCGATCGCCTGCCATATTTCTTCTGTCATATGAGGTGCAACAGGATTTAACAACGTCAAAAGAGCCTTATATTCCCCCTTCGTCACAGCATTTTTCCGGTAAAACTCATTGAGTAACGCCATCATAGCCGCGATCGCCGTGTTGAACTTCAGATTCTCGTAATCGCTGCCCACCTTCTTGATGGTCTGGTGCATCTTTGTCTCCAGATCCGCGCTGTAGCCCGCCTCATCCGTCATAATATCCTGCAGCTTCCAGACACGCTCCAGAAATCTGCGGCAGCCCTTTACGCCGTCCTCGCTCCAGCCCGCACTCAGATCAAAGGCTCCGATGAACATTTCGTAGGTGCGCAGCGTATCCGCTCCGTAATCTCTCACAATATCGTCCGGGTTCACCACATTGCCCAGCGACTTCGACATCTTGACAACGGGATGATCAGCCATCTCGCCGAATTTTTCCCGAAGAACGGCTCTCGCCGCATCCTCGCTCCCGCATTCTTCCAGCAGCTTCTTCTGCTCCTGCGCGGGCAGGTTCGAGAAACTGTGGGGATTCAGCCCCAGAATCATGCCGTGGGAAGTTCTCTTCTGGTAAGGCTCCGGACAGGGCACCACGCCCTCGTCGTAGAGGAACTTATGCCAGAATCTGGAATATAGAAGGTGCAGTGTGGTATGCTCCATACCACCGTTGTACCAGTCCACCGGCATCCAGTATTCCAGAGCTTCTTTACTGGCGAGCGCCTTATCATTTTCAGGATCGGTATAGCGCAGGAAGTACCAGGAAGAACCCGCCCACTGGGGCATCGTGTCCGTCTCCCGCTTTGCCGTCCCGCCGCAGCACGGACAAGTTGTATTGACCCAGTCAGTCATAGCAGACAGCGGTGATTCGCCCGTGTCGGTGGGCATATAGCTGTCCACTTCCGGGAGCTCTAACGGCAGCTCGCTCTCCGGGAGCGCCACATAGCCGCACTTCTCACAATATACCACCGGGATCGGCTCACCCCAGTAGCGCTGTCTGGAGAATACCCAGTCGCGGAGCTTGTAATTTGTCTTCTCCTGTCCGATGCCCTTTTCTTCCAGATACCGGATCATGCGCGCCTGTGCCATCTTCACGGGAAGCCCATCCAGGAAATCGGAATTCACTAAGATACCGTCCGCAACATCCGTATATACTTTCTTCTGTACATCCTCGCCGCCGGCCACAACTTCCACGATCGGCAGATGGAACTTTTTCGCGAAATCCCAGTCCCTCTCATCGTGGGCGGGCACCGCCATGATCGCTCCCGTGCCATAACTCATCAGGACATAGTCCGACACAAAGATCGGAATCTCCTTTTTATTTACCGGATTCACCGCCGCAAGGCCGTCAAGCACCACGCCGGTCTTTTCCTTAGCCAGCTCGGAACGCTCGAAATCCGACTTTTTCGCCGCCTGTTCCCTGTAGCACTCCACATCATCCCAGTTTTTGATTTCCTCTTTATACTTGTCCAGGATCGGATGTTCCGGGGAAACTACCATATACGTCGCGCCGAACAGCGTATCGCATCTTGTGGTATAGACGCGCAGCTTGTCCTCTTTTCCCGCGATGGAAAAGTCCACTTCCGCTCCTTTGGATTTTCCGATCCAGTTTTTCTGGGACACGGCGATCTTCTCCACGTAGTCCACGCCGTCCAGACCTTCAATCAGCTTCTCGGCATAATCCGTGATCTTTAACATCCACTGACTCTTGACTTTACGGATCACTTCCGCGCCGCAGCGCTCACAGACACCGTTCACCACTTCCTCGTTTGCGAGTCCCACCTTGCAGGAAGTACACCAGTTGATCGGCATCTCCGCCTTGTAGGCGAGACCCTTCTGGAAGAGTTGCAGAAAGATCCACTGGGTCCAGTGATAATAGTTTGGATCCGTGGTATTGATCTCTCTGTTCCAGTCAAAAGAGTATCCCAGAGAGTGAAGCTGTTCTTTAAAACGCTCCACATTGTTTTTTGTCACGATCTTTGGATGGATCTTATTGGCGATCGCATAATTCTCCGTGGGCAGTCCGAATGCGTCCCAACCCATCGGAAATAGCACATTATACCCCTGCATCCTGCGCTTGCGGGATACGATATCCATCGCCGTATAAGGCCTCGGATGGCCCACATGCAGTCCCTGTCCCGACGGATAGGGGAATTCCACCAGGGCATAATATTTCGGTTTGCTGTAGTCCTCAGATGTGGCAAAAGCCTGCTCATCATCCCAGATTTTCTGCCATTTTTGTTCCACTTCTCTGTGGTTATAAACTTCTGACATAATACTCCTCATTTCTAAGCGTATTTACTTGCTCTTTAACAATTCTTTCTAAATATTACCTATACAAAACCTTTTTGTCAAGCAAAGAATCTCTCAATCGCTTTATTGCGTTGCCGTCGTTATGACATCGAAAAAGCACCCATGCCATACACAGGTGCTTTTTCTTTCCCCCATAACCGATGTAACTATACCCCCTTTGTTACTCAGCGTTTTCAGACAGTGCTGCCGCTCTCGCCGCAACCTCCTTCTCCTGAATATCGGAAGGAGCCTGTTCATAGCGGGCAAACTCATAAGCATATATGCCTCTTCCGCCGGTCATGGAACGAAGATCTGTACAGTAGCCGTAAAGTCCGGTCATCGGAATGTCCGCTTCCACGACAGTCTTTCCGCCGGGAGCCGGATTCATACCGAGCACACGGCCTCTTCTCTTATTCAGATCACCCATGACATCGCCGGTGTAGCTGTCAGGCACGGTAACCTTCAAATTCGCGATCGGCTCCATCAGCACAGGCCCCGCATCCATAAAGCCCTTCTTGAACGCTTGGCTAGCCGCCGTCTTGAATGCCATCTCGGAGGAATCTACCGGATGGTAGGAACCGTCGTATAAAACGGCTTTTACACCCACCACCGGATAGCCTGCCAGAGGTCCCCTCTGCACGGAATCCGCAATTCCTTTTTCCACTGCCGGGAAATAATTCTTAGGAACTGCACCGCCCACAACCTCCTGGTCAAAGGCATAGGCCGTCTCTAAATCGCCTGAAGGCTCAAAGCGCATCTTGACGTGGCCATACTGACCGTGGCCGCCGGACTGCTTTTTATACTTGTACTCCACATCGGATTTTTTGCGGATCGTCTCGCGGAAGGCAACCTTGGGCTCCGCCATCTCGATCTCCACTTTGTATTCATTTTTCAGACGGCTCGCCACCACATCGAGATGCAGATCACCCATGCCGTAGAGCAGCGTCTGTCTGTTTTCGGAGTCGTTCACCACTTTCAGCGTCAGATCCTCATGCATGATCTTCTGCAGGGACTGAGATATCTTATCAATATCGCCTTTATTCACCGCATTGTAGCGCTTGTATGTATAGGGAACGGAAACATCCGGTTTACCGTATTTGATCACATGCTGCTTTGTGGACAGGGAATCCCCGGTTCTCGCCGCAGTCAGTTTGGAGATCGCTCCGATGTCGCCGGCGTGCAGTTCCGGTACTTCGATCGCTTTATTGCCCTGCATCACATAGAGCTTACCGGCCTTCATCTCCACATCCTTGTCAAAATTGTAGATCATATCATCCGGTTTCAGAACACCGGAATTCACCTTGATCAGCGAGTACTTGCCGATAAACGGGTCTACAATAGTCTTCCATACCACTGCGGATTTCGCCTTGGAAAAGTCATAGTTCGCCTCAAAAATCTCATTGGTCTTCATATCCACGCCGGCACATTTTCTGTTCTCCGGGCTGGGGAAGTACTTGATCACATCGTCGAGCAGCGTATAAACGCCCTGACAGAGCACGTTGGAACCCATCGTCACAGGAACCACGCTGCCGTC
>ERZ779622.1041-NODE-1041-length-12560-cov-4.865254_pt1 | contig 12560 bp, 16 predicted proteins | sample MGYA00514188_ERZ779622 | MGnify/ENA primary metagenome ERZ779622 (study PRJEB29562, sample SAMEA4376702) | mouse gut metagenome | isolation source: Cecum | study: EMG produced TPA metagenomics assembly of the A DSS colitis mouse model was used to assess the...
TCAGCATGCTAAAATCACAGATATATGGTGCCTCCTTAAACTCCTGATAATCTTTTACATAATGATAGAATTCATGGACAGCAGTAAAAATTTGATTAATCAGAGGTTTATTAGTATTGAGAATAATATAGGCACGCTCCTTTCCTGTCGTAGGAATATACAGCATGCCATCGATCTTCTCCGAATCAAAAGAAACTGATTCAAAACGAATATTTCTGTTCTGTTTCAGTATCCAGTTGAATACATTTACTCCCATTGGAGCCAATGCATAATCCACCCTCTTTTCTCTTGCCAGCCTCTTTATATCAATAATTTCATCTGTTGAAAGTGAAGCTGTATTAAAATCATATTCATTTTGATAATACTGTTCAAACAGCTCATTATGATCAATCGACGACATATACACCCCTTTTTGCCAGCAGTTCGTATTTTTCCTTTATTTGAATTCGCTCAGCCATTTCCTCAATTTTTACCTTGTCAGCCTCATCAAGGCTCCCCATAAGATATACCAAAGCGTCCGTTGTTGATTCCACAAAATACTCATCTGTACTTCTTCCGGATAAATTGCAAATGCGGCTCAAAATATCGATTGACGGTATCTGTTTTCCGTTTTCCAGCAAGGAAAGTGTTGATCTGTTGATTTCCAGTTTTTTTGCAAACGCGGCCTGCGCTTCTTTTCCCCGTAATTCCGTTAAATCTCTGCAAAATTTCTCTGCATTGAATTCCCTCATGTTTCTCCTCCTGAATAATATGTGTTAAATATTTTAACAAATATTATATATTTAGTCAATGATTCGTCTGTATCTACAACAACAGTATGCCTCATTCACAATAAACTAATCTATAGGCTACCGGAAGCATATCAATTTCATTATTCTATCCCTCACCTATACCCCCGTATAACCTCCATCGCCTCCCTCGAAAGCTCTCTCCCCTCATACGTAACAATCAGCTTCCCCGGAAAATGTTTCTCATACCACTTCTCCTTACTCTCCCAGTGCGCTCGATAATCCGGCAGATCCAGTCTCCCCACATGCTCCCAGTAATAGGTTTCTCCCCGGAATTTCACTGTAAAATCGGGCAGGAACATCGTGCCGTCCGGAGCGTACAGCGGCTCTTCATAGACAAACGGAACTTCCTCCGACACTAACATGTTCGCTATGATGACTTCGGACTTGGATCTCACAAAGTATTCCGACAGGGTAGCCAGTTTCTTCTCATCCGCATACCAGTTCTGGATATAGAGCAGTTCTTCCGGGAGTGGATGGAAAGCAAATACGGATGAGTTGATCCTCCTCACCGCGGACTTCTCAATATGCCCGAGCGCGGCCAGTGTACCGATATCCTCCTGCAGAAGAAGCGTAACCTTCTTCTGGGCTCTGGTGATCGCCGTGTACAGCAGTTCCATGGACAGCAGATGACTGTCCCTCTTTGGAATCACGATGTACACATAATCGAATTCCGATCCCTGAGATTTATGTACGCTGATCGCATAGGCAAGTTCCAGATTTTCCTGTACTTTCTGTTCCGGAAGATACCGGCCTCTGTCGTTCCTGCCATATTCACGGCCATAGTTGTATCTCAGTTTCTGCCGGTTCTTATTGGAAAAAGCGACCTGGAATCTTTCGATGGTGTTGATACGGCGGTATCTCTTATCCTTTAAATCAAAGGGGTGCATCAGCACCAGACCGATTTCGCCATTGTACACCTCATGCTGCTCCACGGCTCTTGTCTCCTGATTATACGCATAGGCCATATCGGACTTCGGACGGTTCCTGAATTGAATCACCTTATCGAAATAACTGATGCCATCCAGATGATACCGATGACTCCAATACGGATTAAAGTTATTTTGCATCCATACGTTCAAAGCATTTGTACCGTAAAATTCCCCACGGTACGGTGAGATGATCTGAATGGCATCCGGATTGGATGTGCCGTCCTCCCTTCGTATCGCCTGCTGCCACAGCTTATCTGGCCCGCTATAATCCCTCATATCGGTCATGGTTTCCATGTCCTTTGTGAGGACATCTCTCAGCACATTCTCCAGATCAGCCTGTTCCCGCCAGAAATATACGGCGAGATCCTTATCGATATCTCCATTGCCGTTCTCCATGATTTTAGTAAACAGTTCTTCCTTTTTCCGTTTCAGCGCATCCGCTGCCGCTGTATCCTCCATATCAGACTGTTTCTCCTGAATGAAGAGCTCCGCCAGATCGAGAATACCGCAGCCGTTATCCTCCGCACGGTTCACCAACTGACGGATATTTTCGCTGAGTACCCCCACATTTTCAGGATATTCCCGCTTCAGCCATTCGATGGTGTCGGAGAAAACCTTTCCCCGTCCAATCGGCGGAAGCTGGTTCGGATCGCCCACTAAAATGAGCCTTTGCACGCTGTTCCAGTTGATACTCCGAAGCAGCGTGGCAAACAGATTCAGATCGATCATGGAGCACTCGTCTATGATAATCGTATTTACATCCTGTCCCTTACTCCCGCCCTTTCGCTTCATTGTGAAATTCTTATTCAGCCATCCATTGCCCGCAAGGAAAGAATGGATCGTCGACGAACTCTTTTCCGTCTGTGTCTTCATTCGCTCCGCGGCCTTTCCCGTGGGAGCCATCAACAGAAAACCTGCCGCCTGCCCATGTACCCTCTCAATATTTTCTACTATCGCTTTAATCACTGTCGTCTTTCCGGTGCCTGCCGCCCCGGACAATACGCATATTGGCTTGGAGAAAATCTGCATACAGACATCCGCCTGCTTATCCAGAATATCCTCATATTGTCTGGCCGCGGTTTCATTTAATTTCGATTCCGGATTCCTGAGTCCGCTCTTAAACTTTTCTTTTGTGATAGCCATTCTCAGAGAAATGTCCGGTCTCTCCGCGAGCATCGTAAAAACGGATTCCACCTGGCGTTCGTCTTCATATACCCATCTCAAATACAGGTAGAGATCCTTCTTATCATCCTCCCTCAGATACAGCGCTTTATCGTAAATATCCCTGTCGAGTCTGAAATTTTTGATCCGGAACGTATACCGCTTCCATTCCGGCATACGATCCAGCCTGTGATTGACTGAATCCAGGATAGTCTCCGCCCTGCCGAAGGAATGAGCGGCGACGCGATTGAGTTCATCAACGCAAAGCGCCCTGAGCCTCTCCGGATCCCCGGCGTCAAACAGATTTTCCAATCCATATTCCGGCGACACTATGATCCCGTTATCGATCTTGTAAAACGGGATGGTATCATCCGAGTCCATCCCCTGGTACTGTTCAAAAATGATATATGGATTCTGCACAATTTCTTCCACAGAAGCCGTCATGGACACATCTTCTCTCTCCTCGCTGAGAATATATCCCATCTGATCTGCCGAGATATCAAACCGCGGCAAAATGTCAAACAACAGCCTCTGCTCTTCCTCCTTGCGGAGCAGAAATTCCCGACGCGCTTTGCGAAGATCAGCTACCTTATGGCCAAGCACCTCATCCTGATCTCCCGCCATGAGTCTTCGCACTTCATCGCGAAAACACTTCATATCCCGCTCGTCCGTCAATGCGATGTAATGCTGCACCAGCTCTTCCAACCCCATATTGACCATGGCAGCCGCAAATCCCGGATAGGGGCCTCTGGCTCTCCACAGTTCGCTGAGCACGCCGCCCAACCATTTCTTCCGCTCCTCCCAGTTTTCAGTGTCGTCCCCGATCTCCATCAGTGCATCCACACTGTTGATAAGCTGATGGATGATCTCAATGGCGTCATCGTTGGATACTTCGCGGCTTCCATACTTAAATGGCGAACGGTGGAGGGGCTTAATGGCAATGCGGTCCAGTACAGACTCATCCTTCATGTATTTCCAATAGGGGATCGCCAAACCCTCCTCCGGATAATTTGATGTGACAGGTTTCTGCCAGATCACGCCGCCGGCATACTCATTCTTTATCTCTTCCGTTGTATTCTCGTAATAATGAAAATCGTCGATCTTCTTAATACGTGATACACCGACGATGATATAGTTGTCCTCTTCATTCTCGGAAAAGGGATTACTGTACCCGGCATAATAGAATACCAGAGATTTTCCCTCCTCAAACTGTGCGAAATACGCCTCTGCATTCCGCTGCCGTTTGTCATAATCGTACGTCTTTCCCTTTACCGCGGATAACACATCTTTCTTATACATGGCCTCATAACACCATGTACAGGCAGTGTAAGGAGGCAAAGTCAAAACTGTCGCATCCGCATCTTCCTTCCCCCACCAGGACGGCGGCGCGACCTGAACCTGAACTGCCTCCTTTCCAAAAGCATTTCCGCTCAAAGCGCATACAGCCCTGCAGGGATGCGCGGCATACGGTTCGCCCGCGTGGGCAGTCTCAAAATCCAGATCCCGCTGCTCCGCAATCATCTCCCCCGGATAGGAGTGCTGTCCCACACAATAAACATTTTCACACGGCCTTTTACAGATGTGGCCATTCCATCCGTCACTGTGCCATGCGAGCCTTAAACTCATATGTACTGCCATAAGTTACCTCCTGTCAGGCTTTTCATAAGAAGATTATACACTGCCTGCTCTGTTTTATCCAGAGCGACATTTCTCTCGTGGAAAACATTGTTCAGACCATCAACCATAAACATAAAAATAACGGCTCCCACTAATCATATCACCAGAGAACCGCTATACATCAATTTCCACTATTAATCCAACTCTATATCCTTAGCATACGCGTAAGAAATGATTTCACCCTTCTTTGTCTCAGTATAACCTCTCTCCTTATGCGAATAGTTGGAGATATCGACTGAGCCAAATCCAGCAAACTTCTCATAAATCCGCTCTAATACCGCTATTTCATCCCCTGAGAGTACGCCATCTGGCATCTCCGCTTCCGGAATTACCTGATGCTTCTCATACCCGTTATCATAGAACACTTCAATATGAACGATATAATCTGCCGCCATAGTGCCCAACAGAATGTCGAAGTTTTCAGGTACAGGTCCGTATGGCAAATGTGTATATCTTACGCCTGAAATTGAAATACCATTCTCTTTGTAGAATATCATGTCAGAATAATTCAAAAGTTTCATGAGCTTTGTTTTTAACAGTTCTCTGCTTTTATGTGCAAAAAAGAGAACCATAGCGCAAAACTTCTCATAATCAAATGCTCTGTATCCATTCTCCTCACATGGTACTTTCGTAAAGAAAAGATTAAAGAATCTCCTGCCCACTCGGTATTCCTCGTTTTGCTCCAGTTTTTCTACTATTGCCAAAAGCTTACTTTGCTGTTTTCACTTAGAGTGACTTCATTCTCTGTCAGATAGGTCCTCATATTCTCCGGCTCACGCAGGAATAACAATAAACTGTTATACGCCTTATCCTGTATTGAACCATTCTCATATCTGCAGATCGTCTTATCTCCCCAGTTCAGCAGCTTGGCAAAACTTCTCTGGCTAAGACCATACTGTTCTCTTATCTTTTTAATCTCCTCTGGCAGAAGGAGTTTATGCCTCCTGCGATATTCGCTGTATGCCCGTACTAACGTAGCGTTATCCAATTCTTCAGAATAGAACTCTCCACCGCAATCAGCACACAGCAATATCTGTACATCAACCTCGACAGGCTCTCCGCACACATCATAAATTTCTTTCTTTGCAGTTATTGTCGTCTCAACTTCTCTTCCGCATTCATCACAATACTTTCTCATTGACGCTATCTCCTTTCCTAAGCGAAATCATCCTCATGGAACCCAAGACATTTTAAAACATCTTCTCCATTTTCCTGTACAATTTTAACTTTCACATAAAATTGTATGCCATCGATGTTTTTCTTAAATTCCCATATCTCTCCTGGACGATCAGGATCAAAATCCCGCTTGAGACCTTTGTAGTAATTACCACCAACACCCCCTAAAATCTCATTCTTTACATCAGTGATCGTAAAGCCATACTGCGCCAACGCCTGCATATTCTTCCTTCTTGGAACGATATCATATTTCCTGGCAGACAGCAGCTTCTTAACTTTGGCAAGAAACGCTCCTATATCTAATGTGCTCGTTTAATTGCTCACCTGAATATCTCCATGTACTTCATATTGTACCCGACTAGAGTTATTTGTCAGGAAAAGCGGTCATATGACCGCTTTTTCGATTTCACTTTCCATTGCAATTACTCCTGTAGGATATTTCGGTAAATTTTAACCAAAATATCTTTTAGGCTTTTTTAATTCCTATTAAACATTTTGCGTATTTTCACAGTTTTATCACATAGAAACAAATATGACATCATAACTCAGCCATTTTCTACTATACCTTTCCCATAGATTAAAGCATCTATGCGTAATTGTCCCATCATGTTTCCTGCCATTTTTACCATGCATTCTCCAGAGAAAAATCCATATAAATCATCCATATGATCCATATTTTGAATATCCTCAGCAGCCACATCTCTCCCTCACAAAAACTCCCCTCACATCCTCTCACCTTCTCGACCGTCCCGCAGACAACAACCCTTCCACCGTCCTCGCCTCCCCCGGTCCCATATCAATAATATAGTCCGCATTCCGTATCACATCCAGATCATGCTCGATGACGACGACCGTGCCGTCGCACGCAGGGCACCTGAGGTCGCCTGTGTTGTAGGAAAAAAAACCCGCTTTGTACCCGAGCCTTTTCACCTCCACCGTCCGCGCGTAAATTTTCCTCAGCTCATCGTGGACGCCCGCATAAGTAGTCACAGTGGAGCGCACATTGATCCCAATCGGCGTAGCGTCGCTCAGCTTCATATGCCCGATCCCCGCCGTGCCAACCGCCCTCACATGAGCCGGCAGTTTCCGTCCCTCCGCACACCGCGGATCTGTATTTTTTGGGGAGCTTCTCGTTCTTTATCCATCGAATGAATGCCTTTCGTTCGTAACAATTTAACTGTTCCTGTAAATCCTTCACTTTCCAAGTATCCTGATTTGTCACTTCCTTTTTCTCAGTTATTCTAACGCCTCCAATTCCTTGATGCTCTCTATAAAATGCTGTTCAACCGGCGAGAACAATTCATCCTGCTTCTTCCGGTACTTTCCATATTCCTCATGAGCTTTGTCAATCGCCTGTTTATGCGTCACACGCCCTTTTGTCGTCAAAATATCCCGTCTGGTCATTTTTAGATAATCGTCGATCGTCTCCAGCCAGTCCTTCATATACATCGGTTCATGCGCCAACGCCCTCACTTCCGCAATATCAAGATACGCCGACACGATCTTATTCAAAGCATCCAACTCTGTCCGGGTCAGATAATTTTTAGCGATTTCCGTATCGGAACGCCTGATCTGCTTCCCTTCCCATGAGGTCAGCCCCATATGCTCTTTTTCGGCATCCGCCCGTTGGTAAACAATTTCTGCCGCTGTATGTTTGTGTGCCGCCCAATGCATTTTATTTTGTACCTGTTTGAAGAATAAAGCAGACGCTTCTGCAGAGGGATCGTAATCAATGCTTGTAGCATAGATTTCCAACACCTTTCTCCAAAAGACTTTCTCCGAAGAACGAATATCCCGTATACGAGCCAACAACTCATCAAAATAGTTCCCTCCGCCCAATCGTTTCAGACGGTCGTCATCCAGTGCAAACCCTTTTTTCATATATTCTTTCAGGATGGAGCTTGCCCAAATACGGAACTGTGTGCCACGCAAAGATTTCACACGATAGCCAACAGAAATGATCACATCCAGATTGTAATAATCAACCTGATAGGTTTTTCCGTCTGTCGCAGTTGTTGCAAAATTTGCAACAACTGAATTTTTGTCTAATTCGTTTTCCGAAAATATATTTTTTATATGCCTTGATATCGTCGATTTATCCCGCTGAAACAACTCTGCCATCTGATCAAGCGACAGCCAAACCGTATCCTCATCAAAGGTGACTTCAATTTTTGTGAGTCCATCTTCGGTTGTATACATAATAATATTTGAATCATTCATTTTCCGTATTCTCCTTGCGAATGTTTTCATGCCGAATATAATGCTCCAAAAGATGGAGCACATATTCCAGTGCATGGCGGTTGTCTGATTCCCAATCCGTCACTGTCCGATAAAATATTCTAAAAACTTGTACAACGCGTAAGACCATTTCCTCAAACCATATCAATATCCCATCCCCGGATATTGATGCTTATGCATAATATTCTGAGAAATTCAAAGATCAACATCCCGAAACAGTATCTTCTCCCCCTCGCGGACCACCTCTATATAATGATGCTTACTGCTCTTGGCATACTGCAAGCCCATATAAGTATCCTGCGTATTTTTCCCGATGGCAAGAGAATAACATATCCGGTTTCTTTTATTTTCAACAGCTACATATTCAGATACGATCTGCGCGCATTCCCTGGTGCATTTCGCAAATATGTTGTCCCCGCCATGCATATAGACAACAGCGCTATGCTTCTCCAAAATTCGGACAAAACTGAGCAATGTATCATGGATCGAATTGCTGAAAGACTTCAATTCCTCTAATCTTTCCTCCAAAATAAGTTGTTGTAACCGTATCCCGACGGAATCCCCGTCTATTGCAATATACATATCTTCCACTCTACCTTCTCCTTTTCATAAACTCCCAGAAACCAGCATTTTCACGGATACACTTTATCACTTCAATACACAGATTGATGACGATCCTCCCCTGATCCTCCGTCAGCTCGATACCGTTTTCCGAATAATGTGCTGCAATATTCCGATATTCCCTCAATGCGGCGACAAGACTGGGCACCGCCGCCAATGCCAGTATCTCCTTTTTTCTCCCGTCTTTCACATATTTTCTTGAAAAATAGGTCAGTATCCCGACCGGATCTTTATTCGCTGTAATATAAATATTGTTCTCCGAACAAAACTGCCGGCAATCCCTGTCATACTGTAAAAAGGAAAGCAGCGAATTGATAATGCTCTCATTTCCTATCGTCACATTTGCCACCACGCTTCGGAAATCCGTACCGGAAAAGAATTCTTTGATCCCGCTGTTCAATCCCTCATATATCACCTTTAACGGTCCCTTTTTCGTTCTCTCACTTTCGGAAAACAATTCCTTTATCCCATCGTTATAATAGATCAGATCAAAATAACTGATCTTAGCCAATTTACTTACACAATCTACCTGCCTCATTTTTATGTAATCATAGTCCCGCCCGGCAACCATATCCTTTTTGGGCGCAGTCTTTAACATCAGATAGTAAATACGGTCTATCTGACATAAATTCGCCGCCATAAACAGCAGAGAGGATGTAAATTTCTGTCCGTTGCTCAGATCGAAAATCTATTCTTCCTCATTTGCAAAAACATAAAAAAGCGATGAGGTGTAGATACTCCCGTCATGATTAAGCCGTATTCCCTCTCTGATAAAATTGCCGAAATATCTTCTGTAGATCTCAACCTGCTCATTCTGCAGTTTTTCACTCTCAGGACTGTCAAAGATCACCACTTTGTGAATGCTGATCTGCGGTTCCGCTTCTCTGACCGATCTCGCCACCAATTCTACTGTATGTAAATTAATATTTCCTATTGTATATAATATTGCCATATTTAATCCTCTCAGTATGTATAAAGTTCCGGAAGAACTCTTTCTTCTCCAGGTTCGTCATCTTAGACACAATTTTTTTGCCCATTGGCCTTGCAATATATGATCACATCAGCCTTTTATATATATCCAGCATACTTTCCATCTGATACTGCAGAAGCCATGCCGCATCACCGTACTCCGTGGTCGATTTGACCGCTTTCAACAATCCCGGATAGTATTTTTCTGTTTCAGTGATCATCCGGTAAATCCTCTCCCTGCTGAGTCCCCAGGACATCGTAGTCAGATTGTTGCACCGATCTATACACTTGACCAACGCCGCTTTTGTATTTGCAGCGATCACGTCATAGTAGGAATCCATGACTGCCTCCCTGTCCGCATCAGTCGTCTTTTTATGTGTCACAAGAACCACTATTCTTTTTGCCTCCTCGCCGACCGGCAGATCACTCTCAGTCTTATTGCAATCCTCGATCACATCATGAAGAAGAAGCGCGGCGATAACAGCATCTTCTTTAATTCCCATAGACAGGGCGTGACAAGCCATATTAAGCGGATGATAGATATATGGAGTGTCTGATCTTTTCCTTGTTTGCCCCTCATGTGCCGCAACGGCAAAGTCCACTGCTTTTAATGTATCCGGCATCTGAAAATTCCTGGCAGTGGTCTTTACATAAGTCTTCATGTGCTCCCAATTATATATCGCATCTCTGGTCTTAAAAACCTTTCGCTTTTCTTCAGCCAATGCGGAGACAGAGACGTCAAAGACTTCAGCCAGCTTCAGCAGCTTGTCAATGTCGGGCTTATATTCGTCTCTCTCCCAGGACGATACGGCCTGGAAAGAGACATCCAGCTCATCGGCAATCTTTTCCTGCGTAAATCCTTTTTCCTCTCTTAATCTCCGTATGTTTGCACCTATACTCATTGTCCCCCTCCTAATCGATAAATCCGATACTGCGGATATCTGTGGCTCCATGCTCTTCCAGATCTTCACTGATATCCGCCTGGATCGTTTCCATAAATCCCTGATCCCAGCAATCATGAGTCAGTCCGATGTCAGTCGGAAACAAACTGTACTTCACGCCATTCAGTACAAACTTTGTTTTGACAAGTTTCGCGGGCCACCCGGGATTTTTATCCCATTCTTCTTTTTTCTCTGCAAACTCTGCTTTCCACTTACTTTTCAGTGCATCTATAATCTGCTGATTCAAAATAGAGATGTCTGTCTTTTCTTTCATCCTGCACACCTTCCTTCCACGATCATCATACAAAAGAACGTGCAAAATGTTCAGCAAGCCCGTATAGAGATTATAATTTTTTATTCAAGCTGTACTTGAGTTGCTGTATTGCATTCTGTCTGCATGGTTGTAAATACATACGTATAGACATAACATTTTTTCTGCTTTTCACTTGATATTACCTCCCGGAAGTTGCTTAATCCTCTCCACTATTTTAATACTCTCCAGTAACCGGATTTGTTAGAGCCTACTCTTTCAATATATCCATATTTCTTCAAAACTGTTATTCCTTTATCTATCGTAGTCTTCCCAAATTTAAGTATTTCTGCAAGACGTGGCTTCGTAATATTCGGATTGTTCCGTATTTCTGCCAAAATACGGGCCTGTGTATGATTTAGAATCGATTCTGTATTTTTATCATTCACTTTATCGTTGCTTTTATCACCCATAACATTAATCCAATTAAAAGGGATTGTAACTACAATAGAATTTTCTCTGAATTCATAAGCTTCTTTTCCATATCTTTGTGTAATTTTAGGCACACCTCTTCCAGTTTTCTCACTGATATGAAGCTGTAATAATATTTCTGACAGCTTCTTATTTACCGGTACGGATTCTCCTGCAAAAAAGCCCTCCATTGTCTGCTCCGGTGCAAGGGAACCACGGGACAATATCTCAATCCTGTCAGAAAATACTGTAATCATTGGTTCATTTCCACTGACCCATTTATTATGAACGAAAGCATTAATTATTGCCTCACGAAAAGCATCATTTTCAAATAACGGGACTTCTCTTCTTTCAACAACACGATCTTTTTCATCTGCCTGAATAATATTCAACACATCACCATAACGCAGCACTTCATCTAAAGAATATAATAAGCACTGATTACCAAATTCACGCACAGAATACATATTATCAGCTTTTGTTTTTCCGGAGAAAATTGCCACTCGAATTGGTATATGGGAATTATCAGCCAGCAGTTGTGCTAAAATGTTATATTTTCCGTCCTCTGTGTAGAATGACAGATTCTTTTTAAAAGTGTCCAAATTTAACTTTAGACCCTTAGCGCCATAATAAATGAGCAGTTTTTCAAATGTAAGATTCTGATAATCTGACGGCGTATTCTCTATCGTAGGAAAGCCATGCTGGAGTATTTGAAATAAAAAAGCTTCCTTTTCAGGATATTTTCTTAAATTCTCCTTGCTGGATCCTATCCGAATGTACCGTTCTCTCGCATAAGATGTAGGGACAGACTTCGCTGCGGGAATTGTTAAAAGAACAACCCTTTTTTCTTCTATTATCAATTCTTCGAATATAAAGTTAATATCTGGCCTGAACTGCCTTGCAAGATAATGTTTTAGCGGTTCATGGTTCACATCTTGATGACAATCAAAAACGGTTCCGACAATTTCATGAGTCTGATCATTGATTCCCCAGACAAAATATGCAAATTTTTTCCCTGCAACGGCTGCACTATTAGATAATGCCGATACATATTCCCCTAATTCGTCAACTTTAAACCAATTTTCTTTAAATTCAAACCACTCTCTTTCGGAATCATACTTCCGAAGTTCTTCTATTATATCAACTGAACTTCTCACATTAATTTACCTGCCTTTATGAGTTTATCACCCACCTATTATAGCACAGGTGGGTGATAAAGTGGGTGATAAAAATGTTTTTGCATTGAAAAAACACATTTCGGATGTTGTTGAGGCTCCTATCAAACGGGGGGAAGTAAAAATCCATTTAGCTCTTCTTCTGGAGTTTCCGCACAGTC
>ERZ779622.1047-NODE-1047-length-12517-cov-3.966458_pt1 | contig 12517 bp, 13 predicted proteins | sample MGYA00514188_ERZ779622 | MGnify/ENA primary metagenome ERZ779622 (study PRJEB29562, sample SAMEA4376702) | mouse gut metagenome | isolation source: Cecum | study: EMG produced TPA metagenomics assembly of the A DSS colitis mouse model was used to assess the...
GCTCTCCCCGTTTCCCTGGCGTACCTTTTGGAACAGCTTAACTAACTGACATTGTTATCTGAACTGTTACTAAAATATTGTATTTACCGAGATTTGTCGAGAAATAGCTCTTGACAAATCCGATTTTCTTTTATAGAATAAGAATAAATATTTTGATTATCAAAACATTTGAGATTAAAACTAAATTTAATAATAATTTTGAAGTTTATGGGAAGCGACTATGACAAGCAGAATAATAGGGACCGGCTCATACATGCCGGCGCAGATTGTGACAAATGATGATTTGGCAAAGGTAGTAGATACCAGTGATGAATGGATTGCCGGAAGGACAGGGATCCGCCAGCGGCGGATCGCCGTCGGAGAGAGCGCCTGTGGCATGGCAACCGAGGCAGCCAGGCGGGCTTTGGAGAGTGCCGGGATCGATCCGGAGGAGCTCGATTTGATTTTAGTGGGAACGACTTCCGCTGACCATTGCTTTCCCAGTGCGGCCTGTGAGGTGCAGGGAGAGATAGGGGCAGTGAATGCATCGGCTTTTGATGTCAGCGCCGCCTGTTCCGGATTCCTGTTTGCCATGAACACCATGCAGGCATTCATTCAGTCCGGTATGTACCGTACCGGTCTGGTGATCGGGGTGGATTGCTTAAGCAAGCTGATAGACTGGAAGGATCGCGGCACCTGTGTGCTGTTCGGTGACGGCGCGGGAGCAGCAGTGCTTCAGGCATCGGATACGGGAATATGTCATACCATGATGAGGTCAGACGGAACGAAATGGAGAGTGCTTTCCTGTGTCTCCCGCACGAACGGGAATCTGCTCAACAGAAAGACGCCGGAGCTCGGATATCTGTATATGGATGGCCAGGAGGTATTTAAGTTTGCGGTGAAGAGGGTACCGGAGTGCATTGATCAGGTGCTTAAGGAATCCGGGACAGCTGTGGAAGAGGTGAAGTATTTTGTACTTCATCAGGCAAATTACCGGATTATAGAGTCGGTGGCAAAGAGGCTGAAACAGCCCATGGATAAGTTTCCCATGAATATGGAGCGTTATGGCAATACCTCTGCGGCAACGATTCCGGTTCTTTTAGACGAGTTGAATCGGTCAGGAAAACTGAATTTTGGGGATAAAATTGTATTATCCGGTTTCGGAGCAGGTCTTACCTGGGGAGCCACTTTGCTGGAATGGTAGATTTTCTTATCAAATAAGAAAATTTATATAGAAAAAAATCAAAAAAGCAACTATAATGGGATAGGCAGCCTTGCCAAAAAAATATCAAAAAGGAGAAAAGATCATGTTAGAAAAAATGAAAGAGATTATTGCAGAGCAGCTGAGCGTTGAGGAGGAGATCGTTACAGAGTCTTCTTCCTTTAAGGAGGATTTGGGTGCGGATTCTCTGGATCTGTTTGAGCTGGTGATGGCGCTGGAGGATGAGTACTCGATTGAGATTCCTTCTGATGATCTTCAGAATCTGCTGACTGTCGGTGATGTTATGAATTACCTGAAGGATAAGGGTGTAGAGGCGTAATGCCCTGCATCTTTGACTTCTGTAATTACCAGGGAATAAAGTGTTGTGACAGGAGATCCGGGAAAAGGAGCAGTCAGACAGGAACAGATTCTGAGATCCTGTCAGAGGATGATTGCTGTTTTCCCGGATATGTAATAATAGCCGGAAATATCGGGCAGGGATCAGGTGTAACTGGAGGAGAATTATGAATACAAGAATCACGGAACTATTGGGAATCGAATATCCGATTATTCAGGGAGGCATGGCCTGGGTGGCGGAGAATAACCTGGCAGCTGCTGTATCTGCGGCAGGAGGCCTCGGACTGATCGGCGGCGCCAATGCGCCGGGCGAGGTTATTCGTGATTATGTCCGTAAGGTTAAGGAAGTGACGGACAAGCCATTTGGTGTAAATGTAATGCTGATGAGTCCTTATGCGGATGAAGTGGCAAAGGTTGTAGTGGAGGAAGGCGTCAAGGTAGTGACTACCGGCGCCGGTAATCCGGAAAAATATATGGATATGTGGAAAGAGGCAGGGATCCGGGTGATTCCGGTGGTGTCCTCCGTGGCTCTTGCCAGACGGATGGAAAAGTATGGTGCGGACGCTGTGGTTGCCGAGGGAACAGAGTCCGGCGGCCATATCGGAGAAGCGACGACAATGACTTTGGTTCCTCAGGTAGTCGATGCGGTATCAATTCCGGTGATTGCGGCCGGTGGTATCGGGGACGGCAGAGGGATCGCAGCAGCTTTTATGCTGGGAGCAGAGGCAGTACAGATGGGAACCCGTTTCCTGGTAGCAAAGGAGTGTGTGGTGCATCAGAAATACAAAGATCGAGTGCTGAAGGCGAAGGACATCGATTCGGCAGTGACGGGCAGAAGCCATGGACATCCGGTGCGTTGTCTGCGCAATCAGATGACCAGAGAGTATGTAAAGCTGGAGAATGAAGGAAAAAGTTTTGAGGAACTGGAATATCTGACATTGGGCGCGCTGCGCAAAGCGGTGCAGGAAGGTGACGTGGTGAACGGAACCGTAATGGCAGGACAGATTGCCGGCATGGTCAGTAAGGAGCAGACTTGCAGGGAAATGCTGGAAGAGATGATGGAGCAGGCGAACACCTTGCTGCATAAGAACTGGTAATAGAAAACAAACCTGGTTGGAAAACCTCAGCAAAGAGAAAGAAGGAATACGATCAATGAGTAAAATTGCATTTATTTACCCGGGACAGGGTGCGCAGGTCTGCGGAATGGGACAGGATTTTTATGAACAGACCGAGACAGGAAAGCAGGTATTTGACCTGGCCAGTAATTTGCTGGGATTTTCCGTGCCGGAGTTATGCTTTACGGAGAATGACCGGCTGGATATCACGGAATATACCCAGGCAGCCATGGTCACGACCAGCATTGCCATGACAAAGGTGCTGGAGGAAAAGGGAGTGAAGCCGGATGTGACGGCAGGTCTCAGTCTGGGAGAATACTGCGCCCTTTATGCGGCCGGCGTGATGAGTGAAAGGGATGCGATTGCCACAGTACGGCAGAGAGGGATTCTGATGCAGGAAGAGGTTCCCGCAGGACAGGGCGGCATGGCGGCGATTCTGGCTATGGATGCCGCTTCGATCGAGGGAGTGATTGCCGATATCGAGGGAGTGGAGATTGCCAATTACAACTGTCCGGGACAGATCGTAATATCCGGGAAAAAGGCGGCAGTGGAAACAGCCTGTGAGAGGCTGAAGGAAGCAGGAGCCAAACGGACGGTAATGCTGAATGTCAGCGGCCCGTTCCATTCCCGGATGCTGACCGGAGCAGGAGAAAAGCTGGGAAAGGTACTGGAACCGGTAGAGGTATATACTCCGGCAGTGCCTTATGTGGCGAATGTAACTGCGGGCTATGTAAAGGATGCGGATCAGGTGAAGCCGTTGCTGGTGCAGCAGGTCTCTTCTTCTGTGCGTTGGCAGCAAAGCATGGAGCTTTTGCTTGCTGACGGAGTAGATACCTTTATTGAAATCGGGCCAGGGAAGACCCTGGCAGGATTTATGAAAAAGATTAATCGGGCTGTAAAGGTCCTGAATATAGAGAAGCTTGAGGATGTGGATAAGGTAGTGGAAGCGCTGGCATAAAAGCCTGCCGGCACGCAGCCATTGATTTTTAGGAAAGGAAAATGCAGATGTCAACAAGGATTGCAGTAGTGACCGGAGCCAGCCGGGGGATCGGCCGGGAGATAGCCATCACACTGGCAGCAAAAGGAGCCATGGTCATTGTTAATTACAATGGTTCCGCAGCAAAGGCAGAAGAGGTGGTTAAGGAGATAGAGGCTGTCGGCGGCCAGGGAGAAGCCGTGCAGTGCAATGTCTCGGATTATGAAAAAGCAGCAGAGCTGTTTGACTATGTAATAAAGAAATATGGCAGAGTAGATATTCTGGTGAATAATGCAGGAATTACCCGCGACAATCTGTTGATGAAGATGAGCGAGGAAGAGTTTGATGCCGTGATAGCTACCAATCTGAAGGGAGCGTTTAATTGTACCCGCCATGTGGCAAGGCAGATGTTAAAGCAGAAGTCCGGGCGGATCATTAACATGTCCTCAGTATCGGGAGTTCTGGGAAATGCCGGACAGGCGAATTACTGTGCTTCCAAGGCAGGACTGATCGGGCTTACCAAGTCTGTGGCAAGAGAGCTGGCCAGCCGGGGCATCACGGTGAATGCGGTGGCGCCTGGATTTATTGACACGGAGATGACTCAGGTACTGTCGGAAACCGTGAAGAATGCTGCAGCAGAGCAGATTCCCATGAAACATTTCGGAACCACAAAGGATATCGCTGCTGCGGTGGCATTTCTGGCTTCCGAAGAGGCTGGATATATCACCGGGCAGGTAATCAGTGTGGACGGTGGAATGGCAATGTAATGGATTACAGGATAAAGGAGAATGAGCTATGAGCAGGAGAGTGGTTGTGACCGGTCTGGGTGCCATCACCCCAATCGGTAATAATGTGGAAGAGTTTTGGAATGGCCTGAAGGAAAAAAAGGTAGGAATCGGACCAATCACCTATTTTGATACTGCTGATTACAAAGCAAAGCTTGCAGCCCAGGTAAAGGATTTTGATGCCAGGAAGCATATGGATCCGAAAGCGGCCAAGAGAATGGAGCAGTTCTGCCAGTTTGCAGTGATTGCCGCAAAGGAAGCTCTGGAGGATGCCGGAATTGACAGAGAGAAGGAAGATCCGTTCCGGATCGGCGTCAGTGTCGGCTCTGGTATCGGAAGTCTTCAGTCCATTGAGCGTGAGTATAAAAAGCTGCTGGATAAAGGGCCAGGCCGGGTAAATCCGCTTCTGGTTCCGCTGATGATCAGTAATATGGCAGCAGGAAACGTGGCAATTCAGTTCGGTCTTAAGGGAAAGTGCATTAATGTAGTGACAGCCTGTGCCACAGGTACTCACAGCATCGGTGAGGCCTTCCGTTCCATTCAGTACGGCGAGGCGGATGTGATGGTGGCAGGCGGTACGGAGGCCAGCATTACCCCGATTGGCGTGGCCGGTTTCAGTGCTTTGACAGCTTTAAGCTGCTCCGAGGATCCATTGCGGGCTTCGATTCCGTTCGATGCGGAAAGAGGCGGGTTTGTGATGGGGGAAGGCGCAGGCATTGTAGTCCTGGAGTCCCTGGAGCATGCCCAGGCAAGAGGAGCAAGGATTTATGCGGAGCTGGCAGGCTATGGGGCTACCTGTGATGCCTATCATATTACTTCTCCGGCAGAGGATGGCAGCGGGGCAGCAAAGGCCATGGAGATGGCGATAAAAGATGCAGGTATGAAGCCGGATGATGTGGATTACATCAATGCCCATGGCACCAGTACCCACCACAATGATCTCTTTGAGACCAAAGCGATCAAGCTGGCCTTAGGGAGTCATGCAGAAAAGGTGAAGATCAATTCCACCAAGTCCATGATCGGACATCTTCTGGGCGCTGCCGGAGGTGTGGAATTCATTACCTGCGTAAAATCCATCGAAGAAGGATTTGTCCATGCCACGGCCGGCCTTGAAAAGGACGATCCGGAATGTGATCTGGATTATACAAAGGGTGAGGGTGTATCTATGGAGGTCAATTGCGCTATCAGCAATTCTCTGGGCTTTGGCGGCCATAATGCAACCCTGCTGGTAAAGAAGTTTCAGGGATAAGGAGGGGAAGAAAATGACCATTGACGAGATCGTAACGCTGATCCAGGCAGTATCGGATAATGGCCTGACCAGTTTTGTATATGAGGAAGGCGATCAGAAGCTGATTCTGAAAAAGAAAAAGAAGAAAAATGTCGCTCAGGCACCAGTGGCGCCGGTAGTGATCTCTCAGCCGGCCGCGCCGGTTATGAGCCCGGTGGCAGTGACCATGCCGGCAGAGGTGACCGGATTGGCCAATGCTGTTCATACGGCAAGCACAGAGACAGAAGCTTCCGGCAAAGCAGCATCTGAGAAGGAGGAGCATCTGGATATCGGCTCTGATAAGGTGGTTACCTCGCCGCTAGTGGGAACCTTCTACAGTGCGCCTTCTCCGGAGGCGGAGCCTTTTGTACGGGTAGGAGACAGTGTCAAAAAGGGACAGGTTTTGGGAATTATTGAGGCCATGAAGCTGATGAATGAAATCGAAAGTGAATATGACGGGATTGTGGAGGCGGTTCTGGTAGAGAACGAGAATGTAGTGGAATACGGCCAGCCGCTGTTTCGAATCCGTTAGAAGAGGGGAACGTTATGAAACTGGGAATTAAAGAAATTCAGGAAATTATCCCGCACCGGCATCCTTTTTTGCTGATTGACTGTATCGAAGAGCTGGAGCCGGGAGTGCGTGCCGTAGGATATAAATCAATCACCTATAACGAACCGCAGTTTGCCGGACATTTTCCGCAGGAGCCGGTGATGCCGGGAGTTCTGATGATCGAAGCGTTGGCTCAGGTAGGAGCTGTCGCGATTCTGAGTGTGGAGGAAAATAAGGGAAGAACAGCGTATTTTGGCGCTATTAATAACGCAAAGTTCAAACAAAAGGTAGTGCCCGGAGACCGTCTGCGTCTGGAATGTGAAATTATTAAGCAGAAAGGCCCGGTAGGAATCGGCAAGGCAACCGCTACCAATGCAGAGGGAAAGGTAGCAGTGTCTGCAGAACTGACATTTATGATTGGTTAGCAAGAGGTAGACTTATGTTTGACAAAATATTAATCGCGAACCGTGGTGAGATCGCGGTGAGAATTATCCGCGCCTGCCGGGAGATGGGCATTAAAACCGTGGCTGTGTATTCAGAGGCGGATCGGGACTGTCTGCATACTTTGCTGGCTGACGAGGCTATCTGCATCGGTCCGGCGCCATCTGGACAGAGCTATTTGAATATGGAGAGAATTCTGGCTGCAACCGTTGCCATGAAGGCAGAGGCGATTCATCCGGGATTTGGTTTCCTTTCGGAAAATACCCGTTTCGCTGAGCTGTGCGAAAAATGCAGCATTGCATTTATCGGTCCTTCTTCTTCCCTGATCAACCGGATGGGCAATAAGTCCGAGGCCCGCAAGACGATGATGAAAGCAGGAGTCCCTGTGGTGCCTGGCGGCAAGGAGCCGGTGCACACGGCTGAGGAGGCGCTTAAGCTTGCAAAATATATCGGCTTTCCGGTGATGATTAAGGCATCTTCCGGCGGAGGCGGCAAGGGGATGAGGATCTCCTATGGAGAAGAGGATTTTGAGACCAATTTTCAGAATGCGCAGATGGAATCGATCAAAGGCTTTTCCGATGATACGATGTATCTGGAAAAGTACATCGAAAAGCCGCGTCATATTGAATTCCAGATTATGGCGGATAAGTACGGGAATGTGGTTCATTTAGGAGAGCGGGACTGCTCGATCCAGCGGAGACATCAGAAGGTTTTGGAGGAATCACCCTCGGCAGCAATTTCAGAAGAATTACGCCAGAGGATGGGCGAGACTGCAGTAAAAGCGGCAAAGGCTGTGGGCTATGAAAATGCCGGAACCATTGAATTTTTGCTGGATAAAGATAAGAATTTTTATTTCATGGAGATGAATACCCGTATTCAGGTGGAACATCCGGTAACGGAAATGGTCAGCGGCCTGGATTTAATCAAGGAACAGATCCGGGTGGCAGCAGGAGAAAGGCTGAGTGTGACGCAGGATCAGGTGTGTCTGCGTGGGCATGCCATCGAATGCCGGATCAATGCCGAGAATCCTTCCAGGAATTTCATGCCCTGTCCGGGAGTGATCACGAATGTGCATACGCCGGGCGGCAATGGCGTGCGGGTGGATACCCATATTTATAACGATTACAAGGTGCCCGCCAACTATGACTCGATGTTAATGAAGCTGATTGTCCACGGGAGGGACCGGCAGGAGGCAATTGCCAAGATGCGCAGCGCCTTAGGAGAGCTGATTATTGAGGGAATTGATACCAACCTTGATTTTCAGTTTGAAATCTTGTGCCATCCGGCATATGAGGACGGAGATACGGATACCCATTTTATTCCAACGTATTTTCCGGAGTATTGTAAATAAGAGGTAACAGTTCAAGGGTTATCTGAACTGTTATAATATGAGAAAGAAAGGGATGTTCGGTCATGTTAAAAAATATGTTCAAAAAGACATATACCATCATTGATACAAAGTATAAGTCTCAGAAAAAAGAGGAGGAGCCGAGCATCCCTCAGGGGCTTTGGCGGAAATGTAATAAATGCGGTCAGCCGATCTATGTGGAGGACGTGACGAATAATTTTTACGTCTGTCCGAAATGCGGCGGATATTTCCGTGTTCATGCCTGGCGCCGGATCGAAATGCTGATGGATGAGGGGAGCTTTGAGGAGTGGGATGCTGATATGGAATTCTCTAATCCTCTGGATTTCCCGGGGTATGAGAAGAAGGTGCAGGCAGCAAAGGAGAGGACAAAGCTGAATGAGGCGATCGTGACCGGAAAGGGAAGAATCAGCGGTCAGGAAACAGCATTCGGTGTTTGTGACGCCAGGTTTTTGATGAGCAGCATGGGACATATCGTGGGAGAGAAGATTGCCCGGATGGTGGAACGTGCGACAGCCGGGAAGCTGCCGGTGATTATCTATGCCTGCTCCGGCGGGGCAAGGATGCAGGAAGGGCTTGTATCCCTGATGCAGATGGCAAAGACTTCCGCGGCTTTGAAGAAGCATCATGATGCCGGCCAGCTTTTTATCAGTGTACTGACGGATCCGACTACCGGCGGTGTGACGGCCAGCTTTGCGATGCTGGGGGATATTATTCTGGCTGAGCCGAATGCATTGATTGGTTTTGCCGGTCCGAGGGTGATCGAGCAGACTATACGGCAGAAGCTTCCGGAGGGATTCCAGCGCTCAGAATTTCTTCTGGCTCATGGTTTTGTGGATAAAATCGTGGAACGGAAGGATCAGAAGGAGGTACTGGCACAGCTTTTGCGGCTTCATCGGCAGGATGCCGGTATGGACATGTCAGGAGAGTCCGTGACCGAGCCTCTGATGGAGGGGAATGCGTTCAGCCTGGAAGGGCAGGAGAAGAAAGGGCGCCGTAGAGAAAAGAACGGGGGTAAACCCTCGGCAGCAAAAGAGGGGAAGACAGCCTGGGATACGGTACAGCTTTCCCGCGCGGCAGGACGTCCGGTGGCTACGGATTATATTGAGATGATTTTTGATGATTTCGTGGAACTGCATGGTGACCGGTATTTCAGCGATGACGGTGCAATTGTAGGAGGCATCGCTGCCTTTTGCGGTAGACCGGTGACAGTGATCGGCCAGCAGAAGGGGAAGAACACCAAGGATAATATCAGGCGCAATTTCGGCATGCCCTCTCCGGACGGCTATCGAAAGGCGCTGCGTCTGATGAAGCAGGCAGAGACTTTCAGACGTCCCATTGTCTGTTTTGTGGATACTCCGGGAGCCTTTTGCGGGCTGGAGGCTGAGGAACGCGGACAAGGAGAAGCGATTGCACGGAATCTGTTTGAGATGGCATCATTGACAGTGCCGGTGCTTTCTGTTGTAATCGGAGAGGGAGGCAGCGGCGGAGCATTGGCCATGGCGGTAGCCAATGAGGTGTGGATGCTGGAAAATGCGATTTATTCGATCCTGTCGCCTGAGGGCTTTGCCTCGATTCTGTGGAAGGACAGTAAAAAAGCTCCGAACGCAGCCGAGGTTATGAAGATTACAGCAGCGGATCTCTACGAAAAAGGACTGATCGAACAGGTAATCCCGGAGGAGGAGCCGGCGAGTGAAGATAACCTGCAGGTACTGGCAGGAATTATGCAGAAAAAAATGAAAGAATTTTTGATCAAATACGAGGCAATGGCGCCGGATGAGATTGCCGGACAACGCTATCAGCGATTCCGGAATATATAAACGCGGCGAAAGGGGAGGAACAGGCATGAGAAAATGCAGTCCATTAGTAATTGGAGATATGGTGGCAAAGCATCCGATAATACAAGGCGGTATGGGAGTAGGAATCAGCCTTTCCTCTCTGGCTGGAGCAGTGGCAAAGGCCGGCGGCATCGGGATCATCTCCACGGCTCAGATTGGATTCCGGGAGCCTGATTTTCTTAAAAATCCGATGGAGGCCAATATGCGGGCAATCCGGAGTGAGTTTAAGAAGGCAAGAACAATTGCACCCAAAGGAATTATCGGCTTTAACATTATGGTGGCAACCAGGAATTACGCCCAGTATGTGAAGGAAGCAATCAAGGCAGGGGCAGATATTATTATTTCCGGGGCGGGACTTCCGGTGGATCTGCCGGAATACCTGGCAGAGGCAAAGCGGCTGGCAGCAGAAGCGGGGGAAAATGTGCGTACGAAGATTGCTCCGATTGTCTCTACAGCCAAGTCGGCAGCCGTGATCTGCAAGATTTGGGACCGCAAATACAAAAGGATTCCGGATTTATTGGTGATTGAGGGGCCTTTGGCCGGCGGACATCTGGGATTTACCCGGGAACAGCTGAGCCGTTACGGCGCGGATACCGGGAATGTGCCGGAAACGTATGACCAGACTGCGTATGATGAAGAAATCTGCGGTATCATGAAGGTGGTAAAACAATTTGAAGAGAAATATTGTCAGCATATTCCGGTGGTAATCGCCGGCGGCATTTATACCCATGAAGATGTACAACATGCAATGGATCTGGGAGCGGATGGCGTACAGGTGGCCACCCGCTTTGTGACTACAGAAGAATGTGATGCGCCCATGTCCTATAAGCAATCGTATCTGGATGCCGGAAAGGAGGATATTGTGATTACCCAGAGTCCGGTCGGAATGCCGGGAAGGGCGATTCGCAATCAATTCCTGGATCAGGTTATCGAGCAGAAGGCCAGCGGGCAGAAGGCGAAAATCGAACACTGCTACCAATGCCTGGAGCATTGTGACCCGAAAAACATTCCGTATTGCATTACCAGGGCTCTGTCGAATGCGGCCGAGGGGGATCTGGATCACGCACTGCTGTTTTGTGGCAGCAATGCCTGGCGGTCAGACCACATGGAAACGGTGGATGCGGTGATGTGCGATCTTCTGGGGATTCCCGCCTTGTAAGTGAATAATTCTGAAATGTTTCATAAATCCGGATTCCTGTCCATAGATTAAAAGAAAGAGTATAGAAATGAGCTTAAAATGTTAAATTATCTATGGGGCTTTATGATTCTGACCGGAATGCTGTGGGGGATTGCGAATAATAATCTGGAGGCAGTGACAAAGGGACTTCTGGATTCTTCGGCCGAGGCGATCACCCTTGGCATAACTATGGCAGGAATTATGGCTTTCTGGAGCGGAATTCTGGAGGTGGGGAATCGGGCCGGACTGATCGAATGGCTGTCAAAACGGCTGGGACCGGTGTTAAGCTTTCTTTTTCCGGATATTGAAGAGGATCATCCGGCAAGACTTCCGATTGCAGTGAATATCGTTGCTAATATGCTGGGGCTGGGAATGGCAGCAACGCCGGCAGGGCTGGAGGCTATGAAGCTTTTGCAGCAGGAGAGAGGTTCCGGAGAGGAACCGGATCGCGCCAGTGATAATATGTGCACCTTTTTAATCATTAATATATCTTCTCTGCAGCTGGTTCCGGTCAGTATGATTGCTTATCGGAGCCAGTATGGCTCTGTGGATCCGGCGGCGGTTCTTGGTCCGGCATTGCTGGCTACCGGCTGCTCGACGCTGGCAGCAGTCATCTTCTGTAAGCTGATGGCATTAAAAAGGGCGGTGAGGAGAAGATGATTTCATGGATCTCCCGGATTCTGGTTCCGATGATTGTCAGCTATATTGTGGGTTTCGGGATGCTGTCCCGGCGGCCGGTATTTGACGATTTTCTGGCGGGCGCGAAAGATGGACTTCAGACCGTAATCCGGATTGTACCGACTCTGACGGGGCTGATGACTGCAGTGGGAGTCTTGCGTGCTTCCGGATTTCTGGATGCGCTGACTATTTGGCTGGCTGTTCCGGCTGCCTGGCTGCATGTACCGTCTCCTCTGATTCCGCTGACTTTGGTACGACTGATTTCCAATTCGGCAGCTACCGGGCTGGTACTGGATATTTTTACCCGTTATGGCCCGGACTCCTTTCTGGGGATGGCAGCATCGATCATCATGAGCTGTACGGAGACCGTATTTTATTGCATCAGCATTTATTTTGGCTCGGTTCATGTGACAAAGACCCGCTATGTGCTGCCGGGTGCAATGCTTGCCACAGCGGCCGGCATTGCGGCGAGTATTGCCATTGCCTTTTTTATTTCATAGGGAATTGCGTCCTATGAAATAAAAATGATCCGCTTGGGATCGCACTGCGGCGGAGAGGAATTGTGTCGCTTAAGCGGCCCGCCGCAGGCGGAGAATCTTGCTTTGCAGGATTCTTTTTATAAATTAGACACAAGCTTGTAAGAATTTTCTAAGGAATTGAAGGTTGCTTGTCTGCACAAAATCATGTATAATCATTGGGAAGCTTTTGCCTTCCGAAAGAGTGAGGGAAATTTGTGGATACTTATGAGACGCTGAACAGCATATTGGTGAATCTTTTTCGGGATGTG
>ERZ779622.1050-NODE-1050-length-12495-cov-4.385932_pt1 | contig 12495 bp, 12 predicted proteins | sample MGYA00514188_ERZ779622 | MGnify/ENA primary metagenome ERZ779622 (study PRJEB29562, sample SAMEA4376702) | mouse gut metagenome | isolation source: Cecum | study: EMG produced TPA metagenomics assembly of the A DSS colitis mouse model was used to assess the...
ATACGTTTGTAACAGGTTCAACCAAAAAGGATATTCACGTTGAAGTTTGTTCTAAGTGCCATGCATTCTACACAGGCCAGCAGAAAGCTGCAAGGGCTGACGGACGAATCGATAAGTTCAACAGGAAATATGGTATGGGAAACAAATAGTTTTACACGGAAAAGGTTGGGGTGCTGCATCTCAACCTTATTTTGTATTTTGTGATAAATTACTTTTGTCATACGGAGGTTTTCAATGAGGAAGAAAAAGATGAGCCGTTACTCAGGCATTGGCGGACAGGCGGTGCTTGAGGGGGTTATGATGAGGAACAAGGACGATTACGCGGTGGCCGTCCGCAAGCCAAACGGAGAAATTGAGGTGGAAATGGATGTGTTCCACGGATGTATGCATGACAGTAAGCTGGTGAAAATTCCTTTTATCAGAGGAATTTTTAATTTTATTGATTCCCTTCGTCTGGGGATGAAAACGCTGAATTATTCCGCTTCTTTTTATGAGGATGAAGATGCGAAGGAGACGGGGCTTGACAAGGCTCTTGATAAAGTTTCGGGAGGCAGGGGGGAAAGCATATTGATGGGAGTTACCACGGTGTTTTCCGTACTTCTTGCGGTGGGGATTTTTATCCTTCTGCCCTATTTTATTTCCGGTTTCCTTGCGGGATATGTGAGAAACGCTTCTTTGCTTGCCATACTTGAGGGGGCGGTCAGGATTCTTATTTTCCTGGCATATGTGGTGGGAATCAGCCTGATGAAGGATATTCGCAGGCTTTATCAGTATCACGGAGCGGAGCATAAATGTATAAACTGTATTGAAAAAGGAAGACCCCTTACGCTGCACAATGTTATGAGAAGCTCCCGTATCCACAAGCGCTGCGGAACCAGCTTTTTGTTTTTTGTGATGTTTGTGAGCATTATTTTGTTCTTTTTTATTCGTGTGGATAACGCGGCCTTAAAGGTTTTGCTGCGCATTGCCCTGATACCTGTGATTGCCGGAATTTCTTATGAGATCATACGGCTTGCAGGGAGAAGCGACAATATTTTTGTGCGGATTATCTCGGCGCCGGGGATGCTTTTGCAGCGGCTTACCACCAGGGAGCCGGATGAGAGTATGGTAGAGGTGGCCATGAAATCGGTGGAGGCTGTTTTTGACTGGAAGGCATATCTGCAGGAAACTTTCGGCTATGAAATAGACGATTCCTGGCTGACGGACGAAGGGGCAAACGAGGAAGAAGAGGATGGAGTATAAAGCATTATATGAAATGGGGGTAAAACAGCTCAAGGAGGCGGGCATTGAGGAAGCTTCCTTAGATGCACGGCTCTTGCTTGAGGAAACCTGCGGTACGGGGAGAAACGATTTGCTGGCTCATGGAGACAGACAGGTGGCGCAGGAGTTAAGCGATCGTTACATGAGCCGGATTGAAGAACGAAAGCGGCACATTCCCCTGCAGCATATTTTAGGCTACCAGGAATTTATGGGGCTCAGGTTTAAGGTAACGCCGGGGGTGCTGATTCCCAGACAGGATACGGAAACGCTGGTGGAGGAGGTTATGCGGTATCTGAATGACGGAATGCGCATTCTTGATTTATGCACCGGTTCCGGCTGTATTTTACTTAGCCTGCTAAGGTATTCCAATTCCTGCCAAGGGTTGGGGAGCGATTTGTAGGCACAGGCCCTTGAGGTGGCCAGGGAAAATGCCGGGAATCTTTCTTTAAACGCCGAATTTGTACAAAGTGATTTGTTTGAAAAGATAGAGGGAAAATTTGAAATCATTGTTTCCAATCCGCCTTATATCCCAAGCGGGGAAATCCCGACGCTGATGGAAGAAGTGAGGGACCATGACCCTTTAATGGCCCTTGACGGCGGCGAGGATGGGCTTTCTTTTTACCGGGAGATTGTAAAAAGCGCGGGGCGGTATCTGTATCCGGGGGGCAGGCTTTTTTTGGAAATCGGCTGTGAGCAGGGAGCGGCGGTCAGCGCTCTCATGGAAAAGGCAGGCTATGGTGAAGTTACGGTTAGTCAGGATTTGGCAGGGCTTGACAGGGTAGTGTCAGGCAGATATGCCGGATAGGCGCTTTACATCGAAATTTTACGCAAAGCGGTATAATTTTGGTCCAAGTTTATTCGGGGTGGCAGGTAAGGTGCATTGAATGTTTTTTAGAAAGTATGTAAGGAATTGGCGATAGATTTCAGGAATGGAGGATGAAAGCAATGTTTGACAGATTGGAGGATTTGCTGATCCGGTTTGAGGAAATCATGAGCGAGTTAAATGAGCCCGGCGTGGCCGGCAATCAGGATAGATTTCGCAAACTGATGAAGGAGCAAAGCGATTTGACGCCCATTGTGGACGCTTATAAGGAATACAAAAAAGCAAAACAGGATGTGGAAGACTCACTTGCCATGCTGGAGGAGGAGTCAGATGAAGATATGCGCGAAATGCTCAAGGAAGAACTTTCATCTTCCAAAAAGCGCATCGAGGAATTGGAGCAGGAGCTTAAGATACTGCTTTTGCCAAAGGATCCCAACGATGATAAAAACGTTATTGTGGAAATCAGGGCGGGCGCAGGCGGAGATGAAGCGGCTTTGTTTGCGGCGGAGATTTACCGTCTTTATGTGCACTATGCGGAAAGCCAGCGCTGGAAAGTGGAGACCTTAAATATGGATGAAATCGGTATCGGCGGCATGAAGGAAGTGAGCTTCATGATTAACGGCCAGGGGGCCTATTCCAGACTGAAATACGAAAGCGGCGTGCATCGCGTACAGCGTGTGCCGGAAACCGAGTCGGGCGGACGCATTCACACCTCAACCATCAGCGTGGCGGTGATGCCCGAGGCGGATGATGACATTGACATTGTGATTGAGGATAAGGATATCCGCATTGATGTTATGCGTGCATCAGGAAACGGGGGACAGTGCGTCAATACCACGGACTCGGCGGTACGTCTGACACATTATCCTACGGGAATTGTGGTGTACAGCCAGACGGAAAAGTCCCAGCTTCAAAATAAGGCAAAGGCCTTTGCCCTTTTAAAGGCAAAGCTTTATGATATAGAGCAACAGCAGAGGCACGACGCGGAGGCGGAGCTTAGAAGAAGCCAGATCGGTACGGGGGACCGCTCTGAAAAAATTCGTACCTACAATTTCCCTCAGGGACGTGTTACGGATCATAGAATCGGGCTTACCCTTTATAAGTTAGATAAGGTAATGAACGGGGATATCCAGGAGATTATTGACGCCTGCATTGCGGCGGACCAGGCTCGCAAGTTGTGCATCTTAAATCAGCAGGCGTAAAAGCCTGATTTTATGCGGCTTCCGGGGATTTATCGGGTGTTTGCGCTCCTATAATTTTGAATAAAAATCGGTTCATTTGGCAGAAAAATGAGCCGGTTTTTTGTTTTTTGGGTTTATAGATAACTTCGCAGACCTAGTTTACCCCCTATAGATGATTTCGCAGCCTTCCTTGGTCGGCTTTTGTCCGGTCAAAATAATTTGTAGACACATGTACAGCCAGCGCAGAGGCGGCACAATTAGCTATAATTATTATATCAGTCCTAAGTTATTTTATGAGTTACTATATATAATGATGGGGTGGCGGATGTTGATATAGTATGGTAATATATGTTTGAGGTGATTGCTTGGAAGATATTTTGAAAAAAGATGGATTGTCATTAGAATTACTGGGAGACTTATCCTATCAATCAGGACTGGGAATAAGGCTGAAGAAAAATCTTCACTATTTTGACAGGAAAGCATTGTTTGAAGAATTAGTGTCAGTAAATAAATGGTATGATACCTGTGAGCTGCTTCATGGGGTGATAGTAGATTACCGCATAAAAAGTATCCAGTCGGCGATGCTGAAATATGACAGATATTATCCGGATCATCAGACAGCAAAGGTATTCAATGATATGTTGGGATTCCGTACTCTTTGTGACAGCTATCAGGAAATACTGGACATAGCTGTGTTAGATAAGATACGTGTGGCGGATATGACTGGTGGTAAGGCAAAAGATGACGGTTATCGGGGAGTCCATGTGTATTTTCAGATGAGCAGTTTTCACTACCCGATAGAAATCCAGTATAATACTTTTTATGACAGGCAACTGAATAATTGGCTTCATAAGTATGTATATAAAAGAAAATATGAAAACCATGCAGGAAGCCTGTTACGTCAGGCATATGAAGATGCCAGAATCAGAAATGAAGATGAATTTAGGGAGGTGTTGAAAAATGTGCTATCTGATTGCGAAAAAGTTTAATGATGCAGGATGCCTTGCGTTACAGACAGTGCATGGTCAGCATTTGGCAGATTTTAAAGAAAAGCTGATGGAGGCTGTTGGTTATGAAACGATACAGCTTGTGACAATCAGCCGCCCGTCTGCGTACGGCGAGTATGAGCCATATCATTTTGTGGAGACGGAACAGGAGTTTGAAGAAGCGGTAAAGAATATGTAAAAAATGAAGAAGGCGGCAGGGCTGTCAGTGAGGCTTTTGGCTATAATTATGTTTGGCGAATGTAAAGAGGTATATGTGCCGAGCTTTTGTCTGGGATGAATTAAAGAGGTATATGTGCTGAGCGCCTTATATAAAGAGGCACATGTGGCGAGCCCAAAATAAAGAGGCACTTGTGCTTAACAGCCGACCAGGCGGCGAAGCTTTTAAAGATGGGGGAAAACTGAATTTCTACCATACGTGGGGATAATTGTGAAGAAGGTAAAGATAACGGTACTTAAAAAAGAATTTTATCAGGATCTTGCGGAAGAATATCTGACGGAGGGCGCGCAAGTCGGCCCATGTGCACTGTTAAATGAGGGCGATACATTTCTTTTTGAAGGAAATGCTCAAATGCCGGAGGGGTTCTGCCCCTGGGCATGGATTGATATTTACCAGAGCGTTAACGCCATATCGTCAGGCTCCACATTTACGCCATGGAACCGAAGCGACGGACAGACCATTGTCTGCTGTACGGATGGTATCCGCCCTGTCGTTTTTAAGGTAGAAGCGGTGGGAGGGGAATAAAGACGACTTCCCTGGCAATAAGGTTTTTGCCTGTGTCCAAATCTGAGGGCTGCCAGCAAGAACAGGCGATCCCTATGAAAGAAGGTATTGGCAGATGGTTGATTTTACTAAATCAAAAATGAACGGATTTTCTTATACGGAATGGAGTGCTTACTTTTCCCACAATGATAAACGGCGTCTTAAGATTGATTTTTCGCAGGAGGAAAATCTTCCGGACACAGTGAAGAAACGAATTTTTCCTTCCATCAGGGAATTTCAAAAGGGAGAAGGATCCGATGGGAGATATCTGATGGAAGCGGCGGAAGTCTTTGCGGACCAGCGCCGTATTCCGGAATATAAAGAGGCCATGAGGCGGTTTGTCCGGGAAGAAAACCGGCACAGCGCATATCTTAGGGAATACATGAATTTTCATCATGAGGGAGCAAAAGAAAAATCCCTTTTGGACAGGGTATTTCGAAAGCTTCGGCGGCTTGGGGGCCTTCGCTGTGAGGTTACGGTTTTGGTGACGGCGGAGATGATTGCCCTGACTTATTATGACGCCCTTGCCCGAAACACGGATTCCGCGGCCCTGAAAAGTATATGCGGGCAGATGCTGCGTGACGAGATACCCCATGTGATGTTTCAGTCCTATACCTTGGGCCATTTTAAAGATAAACTGCCGGATAAATGGATACGGATTATATTGATGGAAGTAACACTATTGTTTGTATGGGGCGCGTTCCATAATGTATACAGGGCAGGAGGCTATGATTTTCCCATGTTTTTAAAGAAAAATATGGGATATCTGCGGCAATCTGTAGAATTGGCGGGCAAATAACCCTAACAACAAAATGAATTATGGTAAGAGTCCGTTAACTAAGAAGCCGAGGGATGAATGGTTACGGAGTTTGGCCGAAGGAGGAAAAGGGTATTTGACACAGGCTTGTTTGTAAAGTAAAATTATCTTAAATTTATACAATAGAGCAGGCAGGAATAAGTAAGGTTATGTATCGGTTTGAAAAGTATGATAAAAGACTTCTGGGGGAGCAGATAGAGGACGAGCTTTTGAATTTCATCAGGCAGGAACAGCTGGAGGTAGGACAAAAAATACCAAATGAATTTGAACTGGCTGAAAAATTCGGCGTGGGACGCAGTACTATAAGAGAAGCGGTGAAAGGGCTGGTGACAAAGGGCATACTCGAGGTAAAAAGAGGTTCCGGCACCTACATAGCGGCCACCCGGTCTGTGGAGGATGATCCCTTAAGGCTGTCCAAGCTGCAAGATAAATATAAGCTTGCTCTTGAATTGTTTGACGTACGTCTGATGCTGGAGCCGGAAATTGCCTCTCTTGCGGCGGAATATGCAACGAAAGAGGAATTAGAGCAGCTGAAAAAGCTTTGTGATGAAACGGAGCAAATGTATTTGGAGGGGAAAAATCATATTCCCAAGGATATTGAATTTCACACCTGTATTGCAAGATGCAGTAAAAATCGTGTGGTTGAGACGCTCATTCCGGTTATCAATACGGCTGTTATGACCTTTGCCAATCTGACCCACAGGACATTGATGCAGGAGACCATTGAAACCCATCGGGCGGTTGTGAATGCAATATTGGATCACGATCCGGTGGGCGCAAAATGCGCTATGGTCATGCATTTGACATACAATCGGCAGGCGCTGATTAAAAGGGATAAGGAACATAAGAAAGAAGAAATGAAAAACGGGTAACGATGTGGGAATAGAGCCGCCGCCCAAAAATCAGATGTTTAAAAAGAATTTTGCGTTATGAAAAGCATAATAAAAAGTTGTTAATAAAATTGCACAAAAAGAGAGAGGTAAAAATGAAAAAACCTCTCTTTTTTTGTTTATAATTACGAAAAAATCAAAAATACATCAGACATATTGACATTATTATGTGAGAAAAGTAACATAATTACAGGAGATACATAATACGTCATATGACTAATAAATATAAAGGAGGAAAAAGAAAAATAGATAAGACATATGATGTAGAAATAGCGAACAAACATAAAAGAAACAGATAAAAACGAAGCTCTGTTCGGTGGGATCGTTCCGGTGAACTATCCATATTTTGTTACGGCAATCGTCTGCGTCGTACAGTTTTTGCTGAGTAGACTGTGGGAATGTCCAATCAGAGCACAGACTTGGTTATTATCCGTTCTATGTAAGGAAAGTGAGGAAAAATTATGAGTGCGGAAGCAGCTGCTTTGAATCCTACAAGGCTTGTAATTGCAGCAATGATAGGATTGGTAATTTTATTGGTTTTGATCATCAAATTTAAAATTCAGGCTATGATTTCCATTTTGATTGGCGCCATTTCAATTGGTCTGATTGCAGGTATGCCGGTGGAAGATATTGTTACCGCGGTAAACGACGGTATAGGCAACACGCTTAAGGGAATTGCATTGCTGGTAGGGCTTGGCTCCATGTTTGGGGCAATACTGGAAATATCAGGCGGCGCCCAAACCCTTGCGGTGACGATGGTAAAATGGTTTGGGGACAAAAAGGCGGCGTGGGCTCTGGGAATTACCGGACTGGTAATTGCAATGCCCGTATTTTTTGACGCCGGCCTTATTATTTTGATTCCTTTGGCATTTTCACTTGCAAAAAGGACAAAAAGGTCTTCCCTGTTTTATGCAATTCCGCTATTGGCCGGACTTGCCGTAGGCCATGCGTTTATACCGCCTACGCCCGGCCCGATTCTTGTTGCGACCATGTTAAACGTTGAGCTGGGGTGGGTTATTCTGGTAGGTATTTTCTGTGGAGCGGTTGCAATGGTGGTAGCAGGGCCCGTATGGGGGTCTATTTGCGGGAAAAAATTCTATGTTCCGGTACCGGAGCATGTGGCAAATCAGGAAGATTATGATGAGTCCAAGCTGCCTAATTTCTGGGCAATTGTTGGCATTATTTTGATTCCCCTTGTGCTGATTATATTAGATTCGGTAACAGGCGTTATTCCAGCTCTTAGCTTTTTACAGCCTGTATTTGGCTTCCTTGGAGAGCCTTTTGTAGCGTTGCTTATTGCAACTGTTACGGCAATGATCCTTTTAGGACTCAGGCATGGATACAGCACGGAAGAACTGGAAAAGGTTATGACCAAATCTTTAGAGCCTACGGGACTTATTTTACTGGTAACCGCATGCGGCGGCGTGCTGCGTTATGTGCTGCAGTATTCAGGTCTTGGCGATGTGATTGGAAATGCGGTGTCTTCTATGTCTTTGCCAATTGTAGTACTTGCCTTTATTGTGGCTGCTCTTGTACGTATTTGCGTAGGTTCCGCAACCGTAGCCATGACCATGGCGGCGGGAATCATTGCGGCAATTCCGGGCATCGCGGAGCTGTCTCCTTTGTACCTGGCATGTACAACGGCAGCTGTTGCAGGGGGCGCGACGGTTTGTTCTCACTTTAATGATTCCGGATTCTGGCTGGTAAAATCTCTGGTTGGAATGGATGAAAAAATGACATTAAAGACCTGGACAATTATGGAGACACTTGTCGGCGGCACCGGTTTTGTGGTAGCATTAATTATATCATTCTTTGCATAATAGAAATTAAATTACGCATTGTCATATTTATATGTATTTGATTCCCGCGAGCAACGAGCCAAGTGGCTGCTCATAGAGACGCAAGCGCCTCATAGACATTTGGCGACTGCCGCGAGGGTCTTTTGCCCCGCTGCCGTGCAGCGTTTGCTCTGCAGCGTTGCAAGTTTGATGCCCCGTTGCTTGCAGTGGGGGTGTTGACTTGTACAAACTATCTATATAATGGAATGAAAGTAAGAGGAGGTACATTATGGTTCAATTAAAAAGCCAGGAAATGCGCACGCTGGCTCCGGAGTTAGACCCGCTGCGCATTGGAACCGGTTGGAAACCGGAAGATTTATCAAAGCCTCAGGTGATTATTGAAAGCACCTATGGCGATTCCCATCCGGGAAGCGGTCATTTAAACTTGCTGGTTGAGGAAGTAAAAAAGGGAATTGACGAGGCCGGAGGATTTGGCGCAAGGTATTACTGTACGGATATGTGCGATGGGGAGAGCCAGGGAACGGACGGTATCAATTTCAGTCTTGTTAGCCGTGAAATGATTGCCAATATGATTGAGATCCAGGCAAATGCAACGCCTTTTGACGCGGGAGTCTATCTTGCAAGCTGTGATAAAGGGATGCCGGGAAATCTGATGGCGTTATGCCGGGTGAATATTCCGGCGGTTGTAGTGCCGGGGGGCACAATGAATGCAGGTCCCGATATGCTCACCTTAGAGCAACTTGGTATGTACAGTGCAAAGTATCAGAGGGGCGAAATTGATGAAGAAAAATTGAATTGGGCAAAACATAACGCATGTCCCAGCTGCGGCGCCTGCTCCTTTATTGGAACTGCGTCAACCATGCAGATTATGGCGGAGGCTTTAGGGCTTGCTCTGCCGGGAAGCGCGCTTATGCCCGCAACAAGTCCGGATCTTCTTGCCTTTGCAAGGGAGGCCGGAAAACAGGCTGTTAAGCTTGCCTTTATGGAAAATATGCGTCCAAGCGATATTGTCACGATGGACAGTTTTGAAAATGCAATTCTGGTTCATGCGGCAGTTTCCGGCAGTACAAACTGCCTGCTTCACATACCGGCAGTTGCCCATGAACTGGGAATAGAGATAACGGGCGATACGTTTGACAGACTGCATAGAAACGCACGTTATCTTTTGGACATACGTCCTGCAGGCCGCTGGCCGGCGGAATGCTTCTATTATGCGGGAGGCGTACCGGCTATCATGGAAGAAATTCGCGACTGTCTGCATTTGGATGTTATGACGGTGACCGGAAAAACACTGGGAGAAAATCTGGATGAACTGAAACAAAACGGATTTTATGAGCGCTGCGAGAAATGGCTTCAGGATTTCAACAAACGTTATGGCGTTCAGGTGACCAGGGAAGACATCATCCGGCCTTTTGATAAAGCACTTGGAACAGACGGAAGCATCGCTATCTTGCGGGGAAATCTAGCGCCGGAGGGGGCTGTTATTAAACATACGGCCTGCCCGAAAGAAATGTTCCGTGCGGTGCTTAAGGCAAGACCTTTTGACAGCGAGGAGGAATGTCTTGATGCTGTGTTAAAGCATAAGGTGGAAAAAGGGGACGCGGTCTTTATCCGCTACGAGGGCCCTAAGGGGAGCGGTATGCCGGAAATGTTCTATACCTCCGAGGCAATCAGCAGCGATAAAGAGCTGGGAAGGAGCATTGCCCTTATCACGGACGGACGTTTTTCAGGAGCATCCACCGGGCCGGTAATCGGACACTGCAGCCCCGAGGCGGCAGACGGAGGCCCTATCGCGCTGGTGGAGGAAGGCGATTTGATTGAGATTGACGTTATGGAGAGAAAGCTCAATATTATAGGTATCCACGGTGTGGAAAAGTCCCCTGAAGAAATTGATGCGATTCTGGCGGAGCGTAAGAAAAACTGGAAGCCCAGAGAGCTCCGCTATAAAAAAGGCGCGCTGCGTCTTTTCAGCGAACATGCGGTCAGCCCTATGAAGGGTGCATATTTGGGGTATGACGATTAAGAAAAGTATGGTATAATAACCGCAGAAAAATGAACGCAAACAGGTATTTTTTCTGCGGTTATGAACGGAAAGGTTTTCACGAAGTCAGACAGAGATGTGTAAGCGTTTGCGTGCCAACCGGAGAAAAATGGCACCCGGGAGAGGAGGAATTACATATGGAGCATGCAAATCCACTTTTAAAAAACAACGATAACACAGATAAATTCATTACCATTGGTGAGATTATGCTGCGGCTGACGCCTCCTGATTATGAAAAAATACGTATGGCTTCCAGCTTTGAAGCCAGCTATGGAGGAAGTGAAGCTAATATAGCATTAGCGCTTGCAAACTTGGGAGTTGACAGCACGTTTTTCAGTGTGGTTCCCAATAACAGTCTCGGAAAAAGCGCAATCCGTATGCTGCGAAGCAATGACGTGCACTGTACGCCTGTTATTTTAAGCACGCCAAAGCAGACGCCCACCCATCGTCTTGGAAGCTATTACCTGTAAACCGGATATGGAATCAGGGCCAGCAAGGTCATTTATGACCGGAAAAACAGTGCGATTTCGGAGTTTGATTTTAAGACGGTGGACTTAAACGAACTTTTAGAAGGCTTTACCTGGCTTCATTTAAGTGGGATAACACCTGCTCTTTCACCGGGATGCGGCAAGCTGATTCTAGACAGCTTAAAGGTGGCAAAGGAAAAGGGCATCACGGTCAGCTTTGACGGAAATTTCCGCAGCAAACTGTGGACATGGGAGGAAGCGAGAGATTTTTGCACCCGGTGTCTTCCTTATGTGGACGTTCTGCTTGGCATTGAGCCCTATCATTTGTGGAAGGATGAAAGTGACCACGGCAAAGGGGACGTGAAGGACGGCGTGCCGCTGCAGCCAAGCTATGAACAGCAGGATGAGATTTTCCGCGCGTTTGCGGCGAGGTATCCTAACCTTAAATGCATTGCAAGGCATGTGCGCTATGCCCACAGCGGCAGTGAAAACAGCCTGAAAGCGTTTTTGTGGTATGAAAACCACACCTTTGAGAGCAGAATGTTTACCTTTAACATTTTAGACCGTGTCGGCGGCGGAGACGCTTTTGCAAGCGGACTGATTTACGCGATGATGCATGGATATAAGCCCATGGATATGGTCAACTTTGCGGTTGCAAGCAGCGCAATCAAGCATACCATCAGGGGCGACGCCAATATTACGGACGATGTGGAGAGCATTCGCAATCTTATGAATATGAATTATGATATTAAACGCTAAAAGAAAGTTTCGAAAAGTCGGACTCCCTAAAAGAAAGGTTACTGCAAATAGAATGGTTTGCAGTAACCTTTCTTTTGTATTAATAAGCTGTCTCGCGAAGCGTGACAGCGTTTGATAGGCTCGTGCAGAGGAAGCATGCCACTAAAGAAGCGCATGGGACATGCGGCGGGTTTTTGACTGGCTTACGAAGTACAGTAACTGATGTTATTTTAATTCCGATAGCAGTATTTCCAATTTCTTCAAGTCATCCTCCGTGGTGGACCAGCTTGTTACAAAGCGGACTACCGTGCGGTCTTTATCATATTTTTCCCAAAAACTAAAACCAACCTGCTGCCGCAGTTTTTCCATTTGCGCGTTGTCAAAAATAACAAACTGCTGGTTCGTCGGGGATTCCAGATAAAAGGGAATCTCTTTTTGGTGAAAAATCATTTTTAATTTTTCCGCCATTTGGATGGCATGGCGGCCAATCTCAAAATATAAATTATTCGTAAAAAGAGCGTCAAACTGAACGCCGACGAGCCTGCCTTTTGCAAGGAGCGCTCCCCGCTTTTTGATGGAGGTGATGAAATGCGGGGGCATGTTTTTCCTGGTAAAAACAACCGCCTCGCCGCATAAAGCGCCCGCCTTTGTCCCGCCAATATAAAACACATCGCACAGCCGCGCGATATCGGGCAGCGTTACGTCCGTCTTT
>ERZ779622.1051-NODE-1051-length-12489-cov-4.348480_pt1 | contig 12489 bp, 9 predicted proteins | sample MGYA00514188_ERZ779622 | MGnify/ENA primary metagenome ERZ779622 (study PRJEB29562, sample SAMEA4376702) | mouse gut metagenome | isolation source: Cecum | study: EMG produced TPA metagenomics assembly of the A DSS colitis mouse model was used to assess the...
ACCTTGCTGTCATCCTTGGAAAAACGCAGGGCGCAGGCGGCGCTGGTGGCCGAGTGGTAATCGTTGAGGGTGGGCACAGTCTGAATCAGCTCAAAAGAAGGATTCTTTCCACTTCCGTCATACCGGTATACGGTAATATAATTTTTCAGCTCGCTGATCACATAAGCAAACCTTCCGTTGCGGCTGAATTTGATAATGCGCGGCGCCGAATTCAATTCACACATCAAAAGATCTGCCAAGGCAATTTTTCCGGTCCTGGCATTAAATTTATAAATCTTAATCTGGTCCGTACCCAAATCTACCGCGCAGAGATACTTTCCGTCCGGCGTCAGATTGACGCAGTTTACATGGGGGCGGAAATTACGCTCCGCTACGCTGCCCAGGCCCTTGTGGAAAATCCCGTCCGTAATCTTTTCGAAATCACCGTTTTCTTTCAGGCTCAGGACCGTCACCTTCCCGTCATGCCAGCCTGCCACAAACAGATACCGGTCCTCCTGATCCGTAGAAAGGTAGCATCCCCGCATTCCTTCAATCCCGATGCAGTCCCTGGGCTCCAGATCCCCGTCCGGAAGCACATTGAAAGAGCGCACGCCCTCGTCCGCAATGGAATACAGGAATTTACCGTTGTGGGACATTTTGATATAGGAAGGGTTGTTGATGGGAACCACCTTGCGCTCCTTCATCCCACCGGTTTCCACATCCAGATCAAAAATATGAATACCGACACTGCTTCCGTGGGTGTAAGTTCCCACATAAGCTACGTACTTTTTCTTATCCATCCCTCTCTCCTCCATCTTTCCTATAATCTTCTCTTCCCCGCAGCCGGTCTCTCTGCCGTATCCCTGCCGCGCCTAAGTAAAAAAGCACTGCACTGCCTGAAGGGTCTTTTCAATCTCCTCCTCCGTCAGGGCTGCGGATACAAACATGGCCTCAAACTGGGAAGGCGCCAGGTAAATTCCCCGCTTCAGCATATGTGAAAAATATTGCGCATAGGCCGAACTGTCCGAAGTCTTTGCAGAAGCATAATCCCGCACCTCCTGATCTGTAAAGAATAAACAGCCAAGAGATCCGGCAGCATTTATCTGAAAAGGACTTCCGGCTTTCTTAAGGATCTCCCGCATGCCTTCAAAAAGCATTTGCGATTTCCGGTGAAGCTCCTCATAAAAGCCCGGCGTGTCCCGAAGAGTCCGCAGCTCTGCCAGACCTGCCGCCATGGCCACCGGATTTCCGCTTAAGGTTCCTGCCTGATAGACCGGGCCCAAAGGCGCTACCGTTTCCATAATTTCCCGCTTGCCCCCGTAAGCGCCCACCGGCATACCGCCGCCGATGATTTTTCCAAAGGTAGTGAGATCCGCTTCCACACCGAAATATCCCTGGGCTCCCGAGAGGCCCAGGCGGAAGCCGGTGATTACCTCATCAAAAACCAGAACGCTTCCATACCGGCTGCAAAGGCTGCGAAGCCCCTCCAAAAATCCCTTTTCCGGGAGAACCACGCCCATATTGGCTCCCACAGGCTCCACAATAACCTCCGCAATTTCCCGACCGCAAGTCTCAAAAAGTGCTTCCACGCTCTTCAAATCGTTATAGGACACTGTCAGCGTATCTTTGGTACAGCCTTTGGGCACTCCCGCACTGTCGGGGACCCCGGACGTCATCACACCGGAGCCTGCCTTTACCAGCATGGCGTCGCAATGGCCGTGGTAGCAGCCTGCGAACTTGACGATCTTTTCCCTTCCCGTATAGCCCCTGGCCGCCCTAAGAGCGCTCATCACTGCCTCCGTACCGGAATTGACCATCCGCACCATCTCCACGGAAGGGACCAGGCTGCAGATAAGCTCCGCCATCTCCACCTCCCGCTCCGTGGCTGCCCCAAAGCTTAAGCCCTGGCTGCAGGCCTCCAGAACCGCCTCCCGGACCGCCGGATGGTTATGTCCCAGAATCATAGGTCCCCAGGAGCCTACATAATCCAAATACCTGCGGCCGTCCGCATCCGTCAGCCAGGCTCCCTTTGCAGACGCAATAAACCGGGGCGTCTCCCCCACGGAACCAAAAGCCCGGACCGGAGAATTTACCCCGCCCGGAATCCGTTTGACTGCCCGCTCAAATAGCATTTCCGATCGTGTCATTATCCGATTCTCCCCTCGTCCATAAATCCTGCAATCTCTTTTGCAAAGTAAGTCAGGTAAATATCAACCCCGGACCGGTAGGCACTTGCCGCCGTCTCGCAAATAATAGAAGCCTCGTCCACATAGCCCAGAGATGCCCCGGCCTTGATCATGGCATACTCACCACTGACGCTGTAAGCGGCTATGGGCAGATCCGTAACCTCCTTCACCCGGGCAATCACATCCAGGTAGCTCATGGCCGGTTTTACCATAAGAATGTCTGCCCCTTCCTCCGCGTCCAGCATAGCTTCCTTTACCGCTTCCCGGAGGTTGTGGTAATCCATCTGGTAGGCCTTGCGGTCCCCGAAGGCCGGCGCACTCCCCGCCGCGTCCCGGAAGGGCCCGTAAAAAGCCGACGCATATTTCACTGCATAAGACATAATAGGCGTCTCCGTATATCCGTTTTCATCCAGCCGGGCACGGATGACTCCCACCCGTCCGTCCATCATGTCTGACGGCGCCACCATATCTGCCCCGGCCTGAACCTGGGAAAGGGCAATCTGCGCCAGGCAGGAGAGCGTCTGATCGTTATCCACATACTCCCCTTTGAGTATTCCGCAGTGGCCGTGGGACGTGTACTCGCACATGCACACATCGCCGATCAAGTAGAGATCCGGAAACCGCTTTTTCGCCTCCCGGAAAGCCTTCTGCACAATGCCATCCTCCGCATAAGCTCCGCTTCCGCAAGGGTCCTTATGATCCGGGATTCCGAAAAACATCACCCTTCCCACCCCGGCTTTTGAAAGCTCCTCCAGGGCATAGGGCATTTGATCCACACTGTAGCGGAACTGTCCCGGCATAGTGGGAATCTCCTCCCGGATCCCGGTTCCTTCTCTTACAAACATGGGATAAATCAGGGAACTTTTATCCATTCTGGTCTCCCGGACCATTTTCCGCAGATTCGCCCCCTTGCGCAGACGCCTGGGCCTGATAATCATTTCCATAAACATCCATCCTCCTGTAAAACTTCCCGGATCCGCTCCGTAACCTTCCGGGCCAGCTTGTGATCTCTTCCGCCTGCCGTCACACCTGCCACCACATCTTCCTTCACGGCAAGTCCCGGAAAATAGAAATCACAGAGCCGCCTGTCACTGCTTACATTTACCGGGATCTTCAGTTCCCGGCATTCCCTCCAAATCTCCTCATTCACCGTCCGGCTGTCTGTAGCCGCCAGCACAAGAGCCGCCTCCTTCACCATTCCCGGACGATAGGGGGATTTTTCCCACACAAGCCGGCCTTCTCCTGCCAGGTTCTCCACTCTCGGGACTGCCTCCGGCGCTATGACACTCAGTTCGCACCCGAATTCCAAAAGAGCCAGAATCCTCCTGGCCGCCACATCTCCGGCTCCGAAGATGCAGACCTTTTTCCCTTCCAGATTCACAAAGAGCGGGAAATACCGGCTCACTCTTTTGTCTCCTGCCATCCCTTGCACACATCGGCCCACCCGGCTGCGCGGGAATAGCGGGCAAGCTCCTCCAGATTCAGTTCAACGGCGCTATTTGCGCTTCCGGCAGCCGGAAACACCGTCTCAAAGCGCTTCAGGGATTCATCCAGGTAGACCTTCACTGTCTCCGGCACTCCGAAAGGACACACGCCCCCCACTGCATGGCCAATCCGCTCCAGGACTTCCTCCGGTGTGAGCATCACTGCCTTCTTCCCGAAGGTATCCTTATATTTGCGGTTATCAATCTTGGCATCCCCGGCAGCTACAATCAGAATGGGATCCTCCCCGACTTTAAAAGATAAGGTCTTGGCAATCCTTGCTGGCTCGCAGCCCACTGCCCGGGCCGCCAGCTCCACGGTAGCGCTGGACTCCTGAAATTCTAAAATGCGGTCTTCCGCCCCCAAAGACCGGAAATATCCGCGCACGGCTTCAATCGACATGACAGTTCTCCTTCTCTCTGTTACAGTTCTTCCTCCAGGTCTTTTAACGCCTGCTTCAGCGCCTCCCGGCCTTCCTCGATCTTGCCCCGGTCCCGGGTATTGAGAGCCTCCTCAAACTTGCGGATCTCGTGATCGATAACCCGGCGCACATCACCCATGCTCTCTTCATAGAGCCGCTCGCAGCGAAGCAGCAGAAGCTTGTTTTCCTCCTGATCCCTGGGATGGATTTTCAGGTAGGAGAGTTCTTCCATGCGCTCCTGAATCTCCTCGTCCGTCATCTCATTTTCTTTGCTCTTAATGATCTGTTTCTTGACCTCGCCGGTGGACAGCACCTTGACCTCCACCTCCAGAATGGAATTGATATCATACGTATAGGTGACATCCACAGACTCTTCCCCTGCCCGGTTCTTAGGCACATTCACCGTCAGCTCGCCCAAAAGCAGGTTGTTGGCCGCAAAACGGCTCTCCCCCTGGAGAATGTTAATGGTAATCTTTGTCTGGTCGTCGTGGAGGGTATAAAAGCGCTCTGTCCGGCTGGCCGGAATCACTGTGTTGCGCTCAATGATGGGACAGTAATGGCCGGATTCATAGCGGCCGTTTCCCCGGTTTACCGTCACTTCCGTGCCCAGGGTAAAGGAACAGACATCCGTGAGAATGACTTCCTTCACCGCCTGGTTGCGCTCTTTCATAGCCGCCTGGATGGCCGCTCCCAGGGCCACCGCCTCGTCGGGATGGACGGAGGTATCCGGGAATTTGCGGAATAGCTTTACAATAAAGTTTTTCACCACCGGAAGCCGGGTAGCCCCGCCTACCAGCACTACCACATCAATATCAGAAAGCTTGATATGGGCATCCGAAAGGCTCCGCTGGACAGGTTTGCGGATCTTATCCAGGAGAGGTTCGCAGAGTTCCTCATATTCTCTCAGAGAAATCTCCAGCTCCTCCGCCTTTCCGTTCAGATTACAGGAAAACAGGGATTTCGTGCTGTCCGTAAAGCCAATCTTGCAGTTTTCCGCCGCTTTGTGGAGATGTCCCCGGGTCTTGGCATCCAGGGAATCCCGGTCCAGCTCCTTTTTCTGGAGGAACAGCTTCTCAAGCACCTCCGTGAAGTCCTCGCCCCCCAGGTAATTATCCCCGGCCACGGCACGGACCTCCAGAATATTCTGGAACAGCTCCAGGATAGACACGTCGAAGGTTCCACCGCCCAGATCAAAGACGAGAAATTTGGTGTTTTTCGTCTTCTCATACAGGCCGTAGGCAATAGCCGCCGCCGTGGGCTCGCTGATAATCCGTTCCACCTTAAGGCCAGCCAGCTCCCCGGCCCGCTTGGTGGCTTTGCGCCGCTTGTCGTCAAAATACGCGGGGACGCTGATCACCGCCTCCGTGACCTCCTCCTTTAAATACTCCTCCGCATCCTCTTTCAGGGAGCGCAGGACAAAGGAGGACAGCTCCTCCGCCGTAAACTGTTTGTGTCCCAGATCAAATTTCTTCGCACTTCCCATGCTGCGCTTGAAGACCTGAGCCGCAGTTCCCGGATACAAAAGTCCCCGCTCCCGGGCCGTCTCTCCCACAAAGACCTGCTCATTTTCGTCCACGCTTACAATGGAAGGGGTCAGATGCTTTCCCAGCCGGTTGGGAATAATCTTCGGTCCATCCTCTGAAAAGTAAGCTGCCAGACTGTTGGTTGTTCCTAAATCGATTCCTATTATCATGTCTCTTCCCTCTGGTTCTATGTAAGTCTAAAATTTTCTGCTCTGTTTCTGAAGCAGCTTTGTAAGCTTCTCCACCTTGGCAATGCTCAGATTATTGGCCTTGGACTCTTTGCAAGCCTTCCCGTAACATTCCAGCGCCTCCGCGAGGTTTCCTTCCGCCTCTCTCAAAAAGCCCATAGCCTCCCAGTAATCCTCACACTCTTTGTAACTGCAGTGACGGCATTTACTTTCCTGCCCAATCTGCTCCAAATACTCCCTGGCTTTCTCCAAATCCCCTATATAGTAATACATGGATCCCATGCTGTACAGCCTGGTTTTCCGGTAATAAAAATTCTGGAGATAATTGTCTATGCTGCCGTACCTGGCAATCCAGGACTCGTAAACCAGTTTCTGATAAGGAATCCCCTCATCAGGCCTGCCCAGCTCATGGTAACACTCCATCACTCTCCGGCAGTAGTAATCGTAATTTCCCTCACCCTGTTTCGTAAGCGCCAAAGCTTTCAAATACAGCTCCAAGGCTTTCTTTGTCTTTTTCTTGTAGTAAAGGTACACGTCCCCGATCCGGCTTATGGCATCCGCTTCATCCTCTCCGCCCTTTTTGCGGGCGGCCTGGTACATGGATATGCCTTTGTCAAACCGCTTCATCTGCACATAGATATCACCGGCCTCCAAGAGGAACTGCGCTGTGTCCGAGCCGTAAAAATTTCTGGCTTCCTCCAGGGCTTTCTCCAAAAGCCCCATCTTCTTGTAGACCCGGATAATGTCCTTGCGGAGGCTGCGGTTCTTGGGAAACAGCTGGCTTCCCTTTTCATACCATTCCAAAGCTTTTTGGTAATCGCACATGCGCTCGTAGCAGTTGGCGGAATTGGTATACGGAATCAGGGTTTCCCTCTCCTCCATCACCTCCACGGCTTTGCGAAACAGCTCCAGAGCCTTGTCGTACTGCTCCAGATATTTATAAATGCAGCCCCTGTTGTTGTAGGCAAAGGTATTGTCCGGTTCCAGTTCGGCAGCCTTGACAAAGTCCTCCTCTGCCTCCTTCCAGGCACTGGCTTCCATATGCAGAAGCCCCCGTTCAATATAGTAATACGCCGTAGCTTTCAGTTCCAGCTGCCGGGTGGCAAAAGGCAGGGCTTCGCTGTAGTACTCCCGGTTTCCCGTGGCCTTCAGCCGATCCGTAAGAACGTCCACAATCCGGCTGTTTGCCCTGGGATTCTCGGGGTTGACCTTCAGGGTTTTCTTCAGATAATAAACTGCCTTGCGCCAGTTTCCCATATTCTCATAGCAGCGGGCCATGTTCTCATAGACCACCTCATTATCTCCGTACTCCTTGGCACAGATGAGATAATCTTCCATGGCCTTGTCATATTCTTTCAAGTCTGCCAGGGTATTGGCCCGGATCCAGCGGTAGAGCTTATCCATATGGAGCCTGCACGCCTCCTGTATGTACTTCAGGGCCTCTTGGTGCTGGTCAATTCCCCTGCTGCACCTGGCAATCTCATAGTACATCTCCGCCATATCCTTATCGGATACCTGATCCGCATGTTCCCGGAATTTCTTGAGAAGCTCGCATGCCATCGTATAGGCATCCTGGCATTCCTCTTCTTTCTCCGCCGTCTCCCTCTGGATGGTCAGCTTAATCAGGTCCAGCTTCGGGCTTCCCACCTGGGCTTCCTCCGCTTGCTTTAAGATGCCTTTGGCATCTTCATACTGGCTGTAACGGATAAACACGTCCGCCGCCAGCTCGTAGATCTCGGGATAGCCCGCATATATATTCTTGGCATCGTAAAAATTGTCCACCACGCCCTGTCCGTTGTGCATTTCATAACAGCATTTCTGCCGCAGAACATAGGCATAAAAATCTTCCCGGTCCGTCTTGATCATCGCATCGCAGATGTCAATGGCCTTCTCGTAGGAATCTTCATCCATGAGAATCTGGACCTTTTCAATCCGGTATCCCCGGTTCTCCGGCTCGTTCTTTAAGGCTTCATCGATGGCTTCCATGGCCTGCTCCAGGCAGGAAGCCTTCTCTTCCTTAGGAAGCCCCTCTTCCTTGGCCAGCATATGAAGGGATTTGGCAATGATCTCACAGGCTGCGGCAATCCGTCCGGGAATCCGCTCCTGCTGTTCGCCTTTTTTGTCCTCCTCTGCCTCATCCTCCCGGGCTTTTGCCTCAATCTCAATGAGCGGGATGCACTTTTTTGCCTCCTCCGCCGCGTCCGCAAACCGGTTTACTACAAAATAAAATTTGGAGCGCAGGTTATGGAGCTCCGCCGCGTGCTTATCCGCCACCGTGCGCCCCTCCAAAAGGGTTACCCCTTTCTCCGGCTGCTCGTTCTGAAGATAGCACCAGCCAAGCTCCATCAAATCGTCGTCGGAAATCTCTCCTTTGACCGCCCGCTCTTCGTAAATGCGGATCAGTTCTTCATTGATCCCGTGCATGCACTCCAGAAGGGCCTCCTCCTGGGAGCTGACCCGCAGGGCTTCCACACAGTATTCCTTGGCCTTCTCATATTCCTTTTTCTCCTGGTAATACATAGCCGTATATTTATTGGCCATATAGTGGGTGTCGCAATCTTTAAGCACCTTCTCAAAACACTGGGCCGAAAGCTCCTTTTCTCCATTCTCCCAGAAAATCTCGCCTCCGTAGACCAGCAAGCGGATGTCCTCCGGCAGAATCTCCAAAAGCCGGTGAATCCGTTCTGCCGCCTTGGCCCCGTTCCCCCGGCATCTGTCATACCGGGCCTGTTCCAGTTCCAGGTAGGGATGCTCCACCGGAAGATGTTCTAAAGTCTCCAATGTCTTTTCCGCCGCATCCAGATCCCGGCCGTCAATCTGCCTGCAGAGATCGTAATAGTGGTACAGGAAGGTATCGTAATCCGCATCATCCGCTCCCTCAAACAGCTCAAACGGAAAATTGTCATTGCTCTGGCACTGGTGCATGACAAAATCTATAAAATTGGGATGGAATTTTTCCACCAATTCCTCCCGCTCCTCCTGGAGATTAAATGTCTTGTCAATCATCTTCCACACATCGGTGGTCACCCGGTAGCTGTCCGCCAGGAAGCCAAGAAGGGTATCCCTGGCTTCCATACTGGTATCCAGATCGAGGCAGAGCTCATCCTGCAGGATTTCCTTCCAGCACTCCAAATCCAGTCTATGGGAAAGAGAAAAATAAACCTTCTTCACCTTATCCATCCAGAATTCCAGCGGAGTCTCCGGCGCTTTCTTAAGAGCCTCCGGCTGTTCTGCATAAGCAGCGGCCGCCTCATAGGCTTCCCGCAGACGTTTAAATCCTTCCGGATCGTCTTCCGGGTTTACCTTTACCAAAAGACGCCGATAGGCATCTTGTATGGCCTGTTTATCCTTTGTCTCCTCGATCTCCAGTATGGAAAAACTGATCTTTTCGTCCATGGTATCCCTTCCCTTTCTGCGCTGGATTTTTGCCTGTTTATTAGTATAGCACAAAACCAGGAAATTGTGAACGAAAAATGCAATCATTCTCTTTTGCCGGTCTCCTCCGACAGGCGGAGTCTTAAAAACCGCTTTTTCAGCTGCCGTAAATTCAGGGGAAACAGGGGATAGATATAGCTTTTTCCGGCAATGGTCTTATTTCCCGCAATGGCCACGATGGTAATCAGAAGCCCGGCCAGGAATCCCCACACATCGAAAAGAGCCGTCAGGGCCAGCATAATCAGACGCATAAATTTCAAGGCGTAGCTCAGCTCATAACTGGACTGGGTATAATTTGCAATGGCCACAAAAGCCATATACATCATCACCTCCGCATTGAACCAGCCAGAGTCTACCGTAAACTGCCCCAGAACAATACCGGCCACCACGCTCAAAGGAGTGCTGAGCATGCTGGGCGTGTTGACCGCCGCCAGCCGAAGTCCGTCAATAGCCAGTTCCAGCATAAAAAACTGCCAGACGATGGGAACATTGACCGGATCTTTGATCTGGATAAAGGACAGCCAGGACGGAATCCACTGGGGATTCTGGAACAAAAGCAGAAATACCGGGGTCAAAAATAAGGTAATCAGCGCAATCAAAAACCGGGACAGCCTGAGATAAGATCCCGTAACCGGAGGAAAATAATAATCATCCGCCTCTTCCACAATGTCAAAAATGGAAGTGGGAACAATCATAGCCTGGGGGGAATTGTCTACCAGGATTACAATATTCCCTTCCAGAATGGCTGCAGACGCTGCATCCGGCCGCTCGGTAAACTTAAACTTCGGAAAGGGATTGAACCACTTCCGCTCATAGATACACTCTGCCAGGCTCTCCTGGTTCATGGTCAGGGCATCTACCTTAATGGCATGAATTCTCCCCCGGATCTCCCGAAGCAGCTTCCGATCCACCCGGTCCTCCATATAACACACCACAATATCCGTCCGTGAGGTTTTCCCCGCCGTCAGAATTTCCATGGAAAGCCTGGGGCTTCGGATTCTCCGCCGGATGAGCGCCGTGTTGAACACCAGCGTCTCCACGAAACCGTCCTTGGAGCCCCTGAGGGCCTTATCCTTGGAGGGCTCGTCCACGCTCCGCATGGGATACGAACGGCAGTCCAGTCCGATACAGGCGTCATAACCGTCAATTAGAAGGCAGGTCACGCCGGACAGAAGATTCTGCAAAAGCAGGTCCACCTGGTCAATGGCTGTCACCTCCACATAGGGCATTACATGGTCCACCATTTGCTGCGCCGTATCCGGCAGCTCCTCCGGCTTCAGTTTGTAGAGAAATTCCAGAAGTTTTTCCATAATAGCCTCTTCCAGAAATCCGTCAATAAAGTAAATGCAGGCATCTTTTCCTGCAATGGTAATGCCCTTCCGGATCAAATCGAAATTGGTATCCAGATTTAAAATTTCATTGAGACGCTTCACATTCTCGTTTAGATTTTTAGACAGCTCTCCCATCTCTTCCGCTCCTATATGAAAATTTTTCAGATTCTTTCTTAGTATGAGAAAATTCAAGAAAATCTATACTTCCACTTCTGATTATGCTATAATGTGGGCGTTGTTCTGATGCCGGAATCTGCGCACCAAAAGAAAAGGAGCTGTTTATAAAATGGAAAAGAAAATACTCTTTGTTGACCTGGACGGGACCCTGCTCACGGATTCCAAAGAAATTACCCCGGAAAACCTCCGTGCCATCCGCCGGGCTACCAGCCTTGGGCACGCCGTGGTGGTTACCACCGGACGGCCTCTGGCCAGCACAGCCATCCAGGTAGAAAAGCTGGGCCTGACTACTCCGGGCTGTTATGCCATTACTTCCAATGGGGCTCTGATTTACGATGCCCATAGAAAGGAAACGATTTTTTATCAGGGGGTGCACCGGGACTGTATCCGGGAAGCTTTTGAGGAAGCTTACAAATTTCACATTCATCCCCAGACCTATTCCAAACAGGGAGCCCTCTGCGAACGCGACGATGAGGAAATGCAGTACTACTCCGCTTCCACCCTGCTTCCCTACGAGGTGGTGGAAGATGTGACCGCCGTTTTGGAGGATGACCCCATCAAGCTGCTCTTTATCGATCTCCGCGACCGCAGCCGTCTGGAAGCCTTCCGCGCACATATGGAGCCCTGGGCCAAAAAGAACCGCATCGACATGTTTTTCTCCTGCGATCAGTATCTGGAATTTCTCCCGGAGGGCATTAACAAGGGCAGCGGCGTCCGCTTTATCTGCAGTCATCTTGGAGTTCCCCTGGAGAACACCTTAGCCGCAGGGGATGCCGAAAATGATATCACCATGCTGCAGGCCGTCCACACGCCCTGCGTAATGAAGAACGCAGACCCGGAAATGTTTTCCTACGCCTCCTACATTACAGAGCGGGACAACAACCATTCCGGGATTGCGGAAATCATTGAGAAGTTTATGCTGCAGGAAGGATAAAACTTCCGAATCTGCGGAAAACCCAAAAGCGGTGCACGGAATTTCATCCATGCACCGCTTATCTTGTTCTTATGTAGCAAACTGCAGAAGTCCGATTACTCTACCACAGTATATCCGCTGCCGGTCAGAGCTTCCTTCGTTGCTTTCAGGGAAAGAGCACCATCTGCATTTCCTGTAATCTGCAGAAGACCCTGCTCTGCCAATTTCGAAACTGCATCGCCGGTGGTGTCAATCTCAACATTGATGGTATAGGTTCCCTCTCCGCCTTCTCCGGTAGCCGTTACGCCATCTACGGAATTGTAGGAGTTCACCATTTCATCATAAACCGCAACCAAGGTAGTCTGCTGTGTTTCGTCAAAGGAGGACATATCCAGCTCGATAACTTCTTTCATCTTCTGAATCTTGTCACCTTTTGCCTCCAGGGTCATGGTATCAACCATGGTAAGGCCGTTCTGCTCCTGCTCGGAACGAAGAACCAGGGTCTGCTCCTTGCCGCCGCAAGCGGTCAGGGCCAGTGCCATACAGAGTACCAATAAGCTGCTTACAATCTTTTTCATACTTTTTTCCCCTCTCTTTTCTTAGAAAATAGGTTATTTCTTTTGCGCCCGGGACTTTCTCTTTTTGCCCGGCGACCATTATAGTATAGCACTCTTTCTGCATATTGTCTATCCCTATTTTCTTAAGATTTTACAAAATCAAGGGGCTAAATTCTAAACAAATGAATTCCGGCAAATTCAATCAGACACAGCCCGGTACACCACATCTTCATAAACCGGAAGCTGGGACGAATAGACAATCCGCTTCCAACTATTCATCCACCAGTCTCCTTCCGC
>ERZ779622.1052-NODE-1052-length-12488-cov-4.693557_pt1 | contig 12488 bp, 12 predicted proteins | sample MGYA00514188_ERZ779622 | MGnify/ENA primary metagenome ERZ779622 (study PRJEB29562, sample SAMEA4376702) | mouse gut metagenome | isolation source: Cecum | study: EMG produced TPA metagenomics assembly of the A DSS colitis mouse model was used to assess the...
GGGAAGAATACGAAGAAGGGGAGAAGATCGTCCGGATCAAAAATACGGGAAAGACAGGTTGCTTCGTGCGGGTGAAGGCATTCGCAGGAAGCCTGGTGGGCCTTAGCTATTCCGGGGAAAGCTGGGAGGAAGGGGAAGGAGGCTGGTGGTACTATCAGAAGCCTCTTTTTCCCGAGGAGGAGACAGCCCCTCTGCGGATAGCCTTAAAGATACCGGAGAAGGAGGAGGGACTGCCGGAAGTCTTGGAAGTAGTGGTAGTGGAGGAGCATACCCCGCTCCAATATCAGGATGGAGAGCCCTATGGGGACTGGAGCCTTAAGAAACTTTTGGCAGATGGAAAGGAAGAGCCGGAAAAAGCCGGGGAAGAGGGAAGGAAAGAAGGGGAGGCGGGGGCATGAAGAGAGAAAGAGAAAAGGCCGGAAAGTTCCTGCCTGCCCGGTTCCTGGTTCCGGCGGCGCTTTTACTGGCATTGAGCACCCTGGGGAGCAGCCGCGCGGCCCTGTCCTACTACAGTGAAAACTATCAGGCCAGGATGGAGCTTTATCATCTGGGGACGGCCCTGATAGAGAACGGGGAAGAGGTGAGCTTTTGGACGTATGACGAAGAGACGGGAGAGTGGGAAGGGAAAAGCCCCGGGAAACTGCTGGAAGGCTTGGAGGAGGAAGGGAGCCTGATACCCGGGAAGGAATATCAGGAAGAGCTGCGGGTGAAGAACACCGGTTCCGTAGACGCCTATGTGCGTGTGATCCTGTACCGGAGCTTCCGGGATGGCTTGGGAGAGAAGGCCCCGGGGGTGGATCCGGGCCTAATGCGTATCGGATTTGCGGGAAATGGGTGGGAAGCGGACGAGGAAACCGCCACCCGGGAGCGTATGATCCTGTATTACCGGGAGCCCCTTAAGCCTGGAGAAACCACAGAGCCGCTGACAAAGAGCATATCCCTTAACGGAGACATCCTGCGGCTGGGGCTTGGAGAAGAAAGCCTGGAGGCGGAGCTGCGGGCAGAGGCGGATGCCGTCCAGGCCCGTCAGGGAGAGAAAGCCGTGCGCAGCGCCTGGGGAGTGGAGGTAGAGATAAGCCCCGGGGGGACTTTGAGCCTTTAAGAAAGGGAAGAATGTAAGGAAAGAAATCAGAGGAAGGAAGGAACCGCAGAATGGGACAGGGAGCAGGGAGCAGGAAGAAAGGAGAGGTCCAAAGGAGAAATCCGGAGAGGGAAAAGGCGGCCCGGGCCGCATCCTGGCTGGCCGTTGTTCTTTTGCTGCTGGCAGGGAGGGGCATGGAGGCTCTGGCGGTCCAGGATCCGGAGGCAGGGGCGCAGAGGGAATGGGAGGCAGTGTTCACAGGAGAAAGCCTGGAAGGCAGCTTCGGGCCCGGGGAACTTTCTGAGGCTGTGTGCAGCCTGCAGCCGGGGGAAGGAATGAGGATTTGTGTGACTCTGCAAAACGGGGATGCGTCCTCTTCGGACTGGTACATGTCCAACGAAGTCCTGGAAAGCCTGGAAGACGAGAGCCAGGCCCAGGGGGGAGCCTACGCCTACCGCCTTTCCTACAAGGGAAGCGGCCAGGAGGAGAAAGTGCTCTACCAAAGCGCCGCAGTAGGAGGAGAAAGAAAAGACGGGAAGGGACAGGAGGGGCTGCACCAGGCATCGGAAGGTCTGGAGGAGTTTTTCTACCTGTGCAGTCTGGAAGCGGGAGGAAGAGGCCAGGTAGTGCTGGAAGTGACGCTGGATGGGGAAACCCAGGGAAACGGCTACCAGAACACGGCAGGAAGCCTGCGGCTGAATTTTGCGGTGGAGAAAAAAAACCAAGGAGCCGGAGGAGGCCCAGGAGGGGGAGGAGGGAAACCGTACCTTCTGAATCCGGTGAAAACCGGGGACGAGGCCCGGACGCTTCTGTGGTCCGGAGGGGCTTTCTTAGGAGCTTTGCTGCTTCTGTTTCTGGGAGCCGGAAGGAAAACCGGGAAAAGAGGAAGGAACCTTCGCCTGCTTCTATGCCTGCTGGCAGGGCTGTCTCTGGGTGCGCATGTCCCGGGGGTTTCGGAGGTTTTAGCTTCCGGGAGCAGCCAGGCCTGGGAGGGAGAGCCTTGGACTGGGGAACACGCCTACCAGGCCCGCTTTTATGCGGGGGAGCAGGGGACCTTTTTGGGAACCGGGGAGGTTTCGATCACCCGGGGAGAGGAAGGGAAAAAGGGACCGGCCCCGGAGGTGAGCCTGAACGGGGATGGCACGGTTATCACTGTGACGGGCCTTAAGAAAGGGGACCGGGTGAGCTTCCATGCAGCTTTGGAGGGAACCATGAAGCTCAAAGACGGGAGCCGTTATTACATCAAAGGAATCCGCCCGGGAGGCAGGGACAACAGCGCCTTGTCTGCCCCTTCCTTCACCTTGGAGGGAGAGAACGAAAGGGACCAGGATTATGTGGTAGCATACGGGATCCGCGGCGACATGACTTCGTATACGATCCGCTACCAGGACCGGGAGGGGAGGGAGCTTTTTCCCCCGGAGGTGCGCTATGGAAACGTGGGGGACAGGCCTGCGGCGGCATACCGGTATCTGGAGGGGTATGTGCCCCAGGCTTATAACATTACCAAGACCCTGGTGAAAAACGAGGCGGAAAATGTCTTTACCTTTGTCTATGTCCGGGTACAGGAGGGAAGCGGAGAAAGCGGCGGAAACGGCGGAGGAGATGCGGAGGCCGGCCCCGGGCAGGGAGGCATGGAAAGCCAGGAAGGAGCGGGAAGCGAGCTTCCGGAAGGGAGTCCGGGAGGAGCTGCGGAGCCCTTTGAAGGAGAGGAAGAAGAAGGCCCCCGGGAGCTTTTGGATCTTGACGATGAGGAAGTTCCCCTGGCGGGAGGAAAGGAAGGGAAGGACTTCCCAAAACCCGGCGGGGATTCCCAAGTCCCCAAGTCCCAAGCGTATCTTTTGTGGATGTCTGCGGGAATGGCCCTTTCGGGATGCGCTGCGCTGTGCATACTGTTGGCTGCGGCGTTAAAGAAACGCAGGGACAGAAAACGCAAAGGCAAAGAAAGCAGAAGGGCAGACAAGGGGAAAGGCGAAGAGAGATGAGAGGCGTCAAAGAAGGAGCAGCCGCGGGAAGAATCGGGACGGTCCTGGGAGGCTTTGCGGTGTTCCTGGTGGTCTTGTTGTGCCTGCCCTTTTCGGTTCCCCGGCTGCTGGGATATTCCTGCTATGTGGTGTCAAGCGGCAGCATGGAGCCGGAGCTTCCGGTGGGAAGCGTGGTGTACACGGCTCCTGTGGAGCCGGAGGAGATCCGGGCAGGAGATATCATTACCTTCCGCCGGGCAGGCGGAGCAGTAACCCACCGGGTTACGGAGAACCGCAGGGAAGAGAGAGAGCTTTCGTCCAAAGGGGATGCCAATGCCCGGGAGGATCCCCTTCCTGTGCCCTACGAAGCCGTAGAAGGCCGGGTCTTTGTAAGCATCCCGGGCCTTGGAGCTTTGTACCCCTTGTTTTCCGGAACCGGGGGGAAGCTTCTTTTGTCCGTGGTCTTGGCCGGAGGGGGGATTTTAAGCCTGTCCGGGAGGAGAAAGGCCGGGAAAGAGGGAGGAAGCCGTGAAGAAGGAGAATAGAAGAATCAAGTATGCGGGATTTCTGGGCTTGTTCCTTTTGGGCCTGGTGATTGCGTTGTATCCGGGGATCAGCAGCCGGTGGAACCGTTACCGGGCAGAACAGCTTATAGCAGCCTACGGGCAGACGGCGGAGGCGGAAGGAAGGGATTACGGGGCGGCCCTTGAAGAGGCGTCCCATTACAATGAAAAGCTGACCGGAGGGAAGGTGCCGGACGCCTTTTCAGAGCGGGAAGGGGAGCAGGACGCAGAATACGAATCCCTGTTGAACGCAGGAGGGGATGGCCTCATGGGGTATATCGAGATACCATCGGTGGACATCAGCATCCCTATTTACCATTATACTACGGAGGAAGTGCTGAAAAAAGGGGCGGGGCATCTCTTCGGAAGCAGCCTGCCTGTGGGAGGGGAGAGCACCCATGCGGTGCTGTCGGCCCACCGGGGGCTTCCGGACGCCCGGCTGTTCACGGATCTGAACCTGGTGGAAGAGGGGGATGTGTTCTATATCACGGTGCTGTCAAAGAAGCTGGCTTACGAAGCGGACCGGATCGAAGTGGTGGAGCCCAGCGAAACGGAAAGCCTGGCCATAGAAGAGGGGAAAGATTACGTGACGTTGGTAACTTGTACGCCCTATGCGGTAAACAGCCACCGGCTCTTGGTTCGTGGGAAGCGGACCGTCTATACGAAGGAGGGATATGAAGCCCTAAAGTCGGAGGCGGGATTCCGGAAGCGTCCGGCGGTCATTCCCCATATGCTTTGCGCCTTATTGGGACTGGGGCTGGCCTTTGGAGTGGTATGGGGCGTATCAGGAAGGGAGAAAGGAAGCCGGAAGCAGCAAAGAGGAGAAAGAGAAGAAAGAGGAAAAAAGTGAAAGAGGGAAGGGAAAAGTCCGGGAACTTGGGGAGAAAGGGCCTGGGTTTTTGGGACTGGGTGCTGATAGGAGGTTTTCTTGCCGGAGCCGGAATCCTTTTGTATCCAACCATCAGCGATCAGTGGAACCGCTACCGGAACAGCCGTCTGATTGCGGAATATGGGAGAGCGGTGGAAACGCTTTCCCAGGAAAGCTACGAGGAGATTTGGGAAGAAGCCCGGGCGTATAACCGGGAGCACAGGGTGAACAGCCCGGCAGAAGCCTTTGGAGAAGCGTATGAGTTGAGCCATCCGTATGATAAGATCTTGGATCCCTTCGGGGACGGGGTGATGGGAAGCATCGAGATTCCCAAGATTCATGTGAGCCTTGGAATCTACCACGGGATCGGGACGGATGTGCTGGAGGAAGGCTGCGGCCATGTGGAAGGGACGAGCCTGCCCATTGGAGGAGAGGGAAGCCATGCGGCGCTGGCCGCGCACCGGGGCCTGCCCAGTGCGCGGCTGTTTACGGACTTGGACCAGCTGGAAGAGGGGGATCGTTTTTACCTGCGGATCCTGGATGAAGTGCTGTGTTATGAGGTAGATCAGATCAAAGTGGTGCTGCCCCGGGAGACTGGGGAGCTGTCCATAGAGGAGGGGGAGGATTACGTAACGCTGGTAACGTGTACGCCATACGGAGTAAACAGTCATCGGCTGCTAGTGAGGGGAAAGCGCAGGGAGTACCGGGAAGAGGAGGCAGAGGAGCTTCAAAGGGCCAGGGAGGAAGAGGAAAGCCGCGCAGTGCAAGCGGCGGCGGCCGGGATTGGAGCGGTTGTCTTGCTGCTGGGAGGGATGGTTTTTGTATGGAGGAAACGGGAATAAGGGCTGGAATAAGACCGGGGGCTGCCAGAAAATGGGCAGCCCCCGATTTTAAAAGGAAGTATTCCGCTTTAAAATTCTTTCGTACAGCAGTCCGGTTAGAAACCACACCGGCGCATAGTCCAGGCGGACAACGCCGCCGATGTTAAAACGGGCCCGGCTGTAATCCCAGGGGCACATATCTTTTCTTTTGAGCAGGCTTCCGGCTGCAAATTCCGTAAGGAAGATAGCACCTGTGTAGATGAAGCCCCGGAGCCATATGTTTTTGCTGTGGATCCAGCGGGAGACAGGGGCCAGGAAAGCCGCCATTCCATAGATGGGAAACATCCAGATGGAGGAGCGTCCCTCCAGCTTCATCTGCCGCCTCCGGAAAGAGTTGAGGCCGGTCCAGAATACCTCCAGACACCAGCCGGTCAGTCCGCATAAAATAAATTTGTTCTTCATGGGGATAGTATGCGCCGGGGCAGGAGAATTAATTCTATTGAAATACAAAGATATGTATATTATAATGAGAAAGGGGCTGGCGGGAAAGCCAACCCCTTTCTAGTGGAATGATTTGTTTTAAGAGAGGATATTATGACATACAAAGAGGCAAGGGCATTTATTGCGGATACGGCAAAATACGGTTCGGTGCTGGGACTTCAGGCGGTGACGGAGCTTTTGAGACGGCTTGGGGATCCCCAGGACAGCCTGAAATTCGTCCACATTGCAGGAACCAACGGCAAGGGTTCCATTTTGGCTTATGTGTCTACGGTTTTAAAAGAGGCGGGTTACCGGGTGGGGCGGTATATTTCCCCCACGATTTTTGATTACCGGGAGCGCATTCAGGTCAATGAGGAGTACATTTCCAGAGAGGCCCTGGCAAGGCTGACGGAGCGGATTTGGCGGGTATGCCGGGAGATGCTCTCGGAGGGGCTTCCCCATCCCACTTGCTTCGAGGTGGAGACGGCTCTGGCGTTTCTTTATTTCCGGGAGACAGGCTGCGATCTGGTGGTTCTGGAAACGGGAATGGGAGGCCTTACGGACGCCACCAACGTGGTGAAGACGACAATTCTGTCGGTGTTTGCGTCCGTCAGCATGGATCATATGGGATTTCTGGGAGATACCCTGGAGGAGATTGCGGCGGTAAAGGCCGGGATTATCAAGCCGGGGGCCGGGGTGGTAAGCGCGCCCCAGAGGCCGGAAGTGCGCAGGATTCTGGAAGAGACCGCCCAAAGGCAGGGAGCCGCATACTGTGAGGTGAAGCCGGAGGAGATAAAAGATATCCAATATGGTTTTTGGGAACAGAGCTTTTCTTACAGCGGATACCGGCGGCTGATGATTGGACTGGCAGGATGCTGCCAGATTGGAAATGCGGCCACAGCCGTGGAAACTGTCCGCTGCCTTGGGGAGCTGGGATATCCGGTGGGAGAGAAGGAACTGCGGAAGGGATTGAAGAAAACCGTATGGCAGGGAAGGCTTACGGTGGTCAGCCGCCATCCCCTGTTCGTGGTGGACGGCGCCCACAACCGGGACGCGGCTGACCGGCTGCGGGAGAGCCTGGAGCTGTATTTCCCTCATAAGAGAAAAATTTTTATTATGGGTGTGCTGGCGGATAAGGAGTACGGGTATCTGGCAGAACGGCTTGCGCCGATGGCGGAGCGGGTCATTACCCTGAGGACGCCGGACAATCCCAGGGCCCTGGCGGCAGAGGACCTGGCAGAAGCAGTGCGGCCTTTTAACCGGCAGACAGAGGCGGCCGGGAGCATCCGGGATGCCGTTTTGCGGGCCAGGCGGTATGCAGGGGAGGAGGATTTGATCCTTGCCTTCGGTTCTCTGTCCTACTTAGGAGAGCTGATCCGGGAGGTGCGCATGGGAGGAGACGCAGGATGAGAGATTTATCGGAACTGAGAGCGGAGATTGACGCTATCGATACGGAGATGGTGAAGCTTTTTGAGCGTCGGATGGAAATCTCCGGGGAAGTGGCAGAGTATAAGGTAGCTGTCGGAAAGAAGATTCTGGACAAAGAGCGGGAGAAGGACAAGATTAGGGCTGTGAAGGCCATGACCCACAGTGATTTTAATGCTCATGGAGCAGAGGAATTGTACCAGCAGATTATGGCTATGAGCCGGAAGCTTCAGTATCAGAGAATGGAGGAGAAGGCTGTCGGGCGGCTGCCTTTTGTGATGGTGGAAGAGCTGGAGAAGGAACATGTCCGGGTGGTCTACCAGGGGGTGGAAGGTGCCTACAGCCAGCAGGCCATGTTTGAGTTTTTCGGAGAAGAGGCGGACCATTTTCATGTGGAGCGGTGGCGGGATGCCATGGAAGCCATAGCCGAAGGAATGGCGGATTATGCAGTACTTCCCATTGAAAATTCCACTGCCGGGATTGTGAACGACAATTATGACTTGCTGCAGGAATTCGACAATTATATTGTGGGAGAGCAGATCCTATCCATCCGGCATGCCTTGCTGGGAACACCGGATGCAGAAATATCGGAGATCCGTACCGTGTATTCCCATCCCCAAGGATTGATGCAGTGTGCGAAATACCTGGACGAACACCGGGACTGGCAGCAGATTAGCCTCCAGAACACGGCGCTGGCTGCCCAGAAGGTAGCAGAGGAAGGAGATAAAACCCAGGCGGCTATTGCAAGCGTCCTGGCCGGGAAGCAGCGGGGCCTGAAGGTACTGAAAGAGGGAATCAACCACAGCGGGCAGAATTCCACCCGCTTCCTGATTGTGACCAACCAACGGATATTCCGGAAAGATGCAGAAAAGGTGAGCATCTGCTTTGAGGTGAACCATGAGAGCGGCTGTCTCTACAATGTGCTGTCCCACTTTATTTACAACAATCTCAACATGTGCCGGATTGAATCCAGGCCTATTGCCGATCGGAACTGGGAATACCGCTTTTTCGTAGACTTTGAGGGAAACTTAAACGACAGCGCGGTGAAGAACGCCCTCCGGGGCATCCGGGAGGAAGCGCTGAATATGAAGATACTGGGGAATTATTAGCCGAAATCAGAGCAGACGGAATAGGAGGAATAGAAATGAGCTCATATGTGATTATGACGGACAATATGGCAGATTTGCCGGAGAGCTATATTCAGGAACACGAACTTCCCATTTTATCACTGAGTTATGTAATTGACGGGGAGACTTACGACAGGGAACACCCGCAGGATGTAAAGGAGTTTTACAGCCGGATGCGCAGCGGCTCCATGCCCACCACTTCCCAGGCCAATCCCGAACAGGCGAAAGAGATATTTCTTGCTTGTCTGTCAAAGGGACAAGACGTTTTGTATCTGGCCTTTTCTTCCGGTTTAAGCGGGACCTGCAACAGCGGCCGGATTGCGGCGGCGGAGATTGAGGAGGAACAGTTATACCCGGATCGGAAAATCACAGTGATAGATACCTTAAGCGCTTCCCTGGGGGAAGGGCTTCTGGTCCACAAGGCTGTTCAGATGAAGGAGGCCGGGAAGTCCATGGAGGAAGTGGCAGCCTGGGTGGAGGAACATAAGCTGCATCTCTGCCACAATTTTACGGTGGACGATCTCTTTCATCTCCACCGGGGCGGCCGGGTGTCCAAGGCTACGGCTATTTTGGGGACTATGATCAATATCAAACCCCTGCTGCATGTAGACGATGAAGGACATCTCATCGCGATCGGAAAAGTCCGGGGACGCAAGAAATCCCTCTCTGCTCTGGTGGACCGCATGGGAGAACAGATGAAGGGATTTGAGAATACGGAAGTCTTTATCAGCCACGGAGACTGTCTGGAAGATGCAAAGTATGTGGAGAAACTGGTGCGGGAGCGCTTTGGAATCGAGCAGTTTGTGATCCATGAAGTTGGTCCCACCATCGGAGCCCATTCCGGCCCCGGGACCATGGCGCTGTTTTTTATGGGAAATCCCCGGTAAACCGCTTTATGCGCGCAGATTCTCCAGGATCTCATAGGGAATCCTGAGATTGCCCTTGCCGGTTCCCAGATCGATGAGGGGCTTGTTTTTTCCGTGGAAATCCGAACCGCCGGAAATTTTCAGATTCAGCTTCCGGGCCAGGCTTCGCATGCGGCTTTCATCTGCTCCGGTGTTGGCGGAATAGACAGCTTCCAGGCCCTGGAGGCCGGCTTCTTTCAGGTCCGCGACGCAGGCGGCCAGTTTTTCGCCGGAGAAGCGGTACAGCAGGGGATGGGCCAGTACGGCAGTGCCTCCGGCGTTTCGGATAAGGCGGATGGCATTCTTGGGCTCCGTGTACTGTTTGGGTACGAAACAGGGGCAGCCGTCCCCGATGTAACGGGCGAAAACTTCCTTGATGGAGGAGACATAGCCCTTATCCACCAGCCAGCGGCCGAAGTGGGCGCGGGTAATCAGGGAATCTTTGTTAGCCTCCTGGATCTCTTCCAGGTAAATATCAAAACCTGCTTTTTGCCGGAGCAGCCGGGCCATCTCCTCATTGCGGTTCTCCCGGCTTTTCTGGAAAAAGTCCAGATGGCGGGCGAAGTCTTCCTGCTCCGGGCGGATATCAAGTCCCAGGATGTGGACTTCCCGTCCTTCATATTCCGTGGAAAATTCAATGCCCGGAACCAGCTCTATCTGATTGAGGGCCGCAGCCTTTGCCGCTTCGGAAATGCCTTCTGCCGTGTCGTGGTCTGTGAGGGCGAAAGCAGCCAGACCTTTTTCGGCAGCGTAAGCGGCCAGTTCTGCAGGTGAGAGGGTTCCGTCAGAGCAGTTGGAGTGTACATGTAAGTCGATATATTCCATAAATTTTTGGATCCTTTCGTGATTTTCTTTTATTATACCCCCGATTGTGATAAAATGAAAGGAAAAGACATGAGGAGGGCTTATGAAGCGGTTTATCTTTGGAACTCTGCTCCTGACGGGGCTTTTTGTTTTGTCCGGCTGCGGGAAGAAGACGGCTTCCCCGGAAGAGCTTTTCCTGGAATATGCGTCGCTTCTGACTCAGGGAAGGTACGAAGAGATGTATCCCTACCTGACGGCCCAGGCGCAGGAACATATAGATCCGGAGACATTTGCGGCCCGCTACCGGAACATTTATGAGGGCATGGGGGCTTCGGATATCCGGGTCAATTTCCGGGAGCAGGGAAAAGAGGGGGATAAAAAGGCCCAGACGCGTCTGGTTCCCTACACCCTTACGATGGATACGGTGGCAGGCGAGCTGACCTTTGAAATGTCGGCCTTATTTAAAAAGGACGAAGAGGGCGGATATAAAATGGAGTGGGAGAGCCAGGATATCCTTCCGGGACTCGCTCATACGGACCGGGTCCGGGTAGTGACCACACCGGCCGTCCGGGGACAGATTTTGGATCGGAACCAGGTGATGCTGGCAGGAGAAGGGACTGCTTCTTCCGTGGGACTGGTACCGGGAAAGCTTTTGCAGGATCGGACGGAGACCGTGGAGAACCTGGCGGCGCTTTTGGAAATCAGCCCGGAGAAAATCGAGTCTGCCCTGGGAGCCGGCTGGGTGCGGGACGATACGTTTGTGCCCATCCGCACCATCTCCAGGGATGCCCAGGAGCTGGAAAAACAGCTTTTGGAAATCCCGGGAGTCATGATCACCAACGTGCCTGTCCGGTACTATCCTTTTGGGAAAAAGGCGGCCCAGCTCACGGGATATGTGCAAAATATTACGGCGGAGGAGCTGGAGGAGAGACAGGGGCAAGGCTATCATGAGAACAGCGTTCTGGGGAAAGCGGGAGCAGAGCGGGTCTACGAGGAACGTCTGCGGCCCAGGGACGGGTATGCCATTCAAATACTGGATCAGGAAGGAAATGTAAAATCCGTGGTTCTGGAAAAGGCTCCCCAGGACGGCCAGAATGTGATTCTGACCATTGACATTACCCTGCAGCAGTACTGGTACCAGGAACTGGAAGGAGAGCGGGGTTGCGCCGTGGCCCTTAATCCGGAAAACGGAGCCGTTCTGGCTATGGTCAGCACCCCGGCCTATGATCCCAATGATTTTGTTATGGGCTATACCTCCCGGGCCTGGGAGGAGCTGAACGGCGACGAGGCCCGGCCCCTTTACAACCTGTTTTTGTCCTCCTGGGTTCCCGGCTCAGTAATGAAGCCTGTGACAGCGGCTCTTGGGATTACAGACGGAAGCCTGGACCCGGAGGCGGATATAAAAAATGAGGGGCTGCGCTGGCAGAAGGATCCGGGCTGGGGCGGTTACTATGTGACTACCCTTACGGATTATCCGGTAAAGAACCTGGAAAACGCCCTTATCTACTCTGACAATATTTATTTTGCCAAAGCGGCGGTGGCCATGGGGGCAGAATCTTTCTCTTCCGGTCTTGGCCGCCTGGGATTTGGGGAAGAGCTGGAATTTGACTTGGATTTAAAGCCTTCTTCCTTAGGAGACGGGGGAGAGATTTCCTCGGAAACGGAGCTGGCGGACAGTGGTTACGGCCAGGGAAAGATTTTGGTAAATCCGCTCCATCTGGCCTGCATCTATTCCGCTTTTGTCAATGAAGGGAATATGGTGAAGCCTTATCTGCTGGAAGGAGATGAGGGCGGTTTCTGGAAAGAGCAGGTATTTACCCCGGAGGCAGCCGGAATCCTCTGCCGGGCGCTCTACCGGACGGTAGAGGAGGACGGGGGACCGGCTCATGAGGCCTGGCGGGAAGAATACCGCCTGGGCGGAAAGACGGGGACGGCAGAGCTAAAGGACTCCCGGGAAGACGCCGCCGGCCGGGAGCTTGGCTGGTTTGCGGGCTTCTGCGTGGAGGATACGGAGCATCCCATTGTAGGGGTGATGATGGTGGAGGATGTGCAGGAACGGGGCGGCAGCCATGTTGTGATTCCTAAATTTATGCAGGGTTTTGATCGTTATTGCGGAGGAAATTAAGTGATGAAAGATGATTCATTTCGGAAATATTTGTATATCAGTCTGGCAGGATCCCTTGGAATTATCCTTTGTATCGTTTTTTTCTTTTTGATGTTCCGGTTTGACCAGGTGATGAGCGGCCTGCGCAATGTCCAGGATATTCTGATGCCGTTTATCTACGGGGCAGTCATAGCTTACCTGCTTACGCCCACCTGCAATTTTGTCGAAACCCATCTGAACAGCTGGGGAGAGGGAAAGGTGAAAAATCAGGAAAAATTCCGGCGCTTTTCCGGAGGAGCAGGGAGTAGAGCCTGCCTGAGTTTCGGTTTCTGCAGGTGATCTGTGGTGG
>ERZ779622.1054-NODE-1054-length-12476-cov-7.768054_pt1 | contig 12476 bp, 17 predicted proteins | sample MGYA00514188_ERZ779622 | MGnify/ENA primary metagenome ERZ779622 (study PRJEB29562, sample SAMEA4376702) | mouse gut metagenome | isolation source: Cecum | study: EMG produced TPA metagenomics assembly of the A DSS colitis mouse model was used to assess the...
CCCGCCAACACAAAAAGCCCGCCGGGGCGAATCCCGGCGGGCTTTCATTCTGTCCGAATCGGACAAATTTATTTTTCTTCCAGCGTCACAATGGTTCCGGGTTCGGCGTTCAGCTTCGCGGCGATTTCGTCCGCTTCCGCCGGGGTCATACGAATAACGTATTCCGGTTCGATGTACGCCGCAAGATTGCCGTTCGTCCCCCACGCCTTTTTTGCTTCCTCCAGCGCGCTCTCGATCAGCTTTTCAATATCCTTTTCGCTGAAAAGCAGTTTCAGCACCGCGGGGATTCTCTGATAAATCCAATCAGACACGGCGGCAAGCTTCAACTTGCCCGTTCCGTCGCCGAATTCCTTTTCTGCCTTTGTCACAAGGCCGAAAAGAATTCGGTTCAGAACCGCCGTTTCGCCGCGCTTGATAAGAACGACGATCAGGGCAAGGAACGCAAGGACAACCAGCACGCTGTCCCAATTCGTCAGCAGGAACGCAAGAATCTTCATGTCGTTTTCTCCTTTTCATGTTGTACCCTCCACCGCCGCCGTGATAGAATCAGGGCGGAAAGGGGGTGAATGTTTGTGCGGTATAATTTAGACTTTGACGGAAAGAAAGGCCCGCCGAAACCCGGAACATATTATTGCACCCGATGTAACAGGCGGCAAATTGTACCTATCGGGAAAATGGTTTTAAAGCCCTGTCCCAAATGCGGCGGCGTAGACTTCAAAACGATTTAAGCGAATGCCCGAATGCGTCACGGCGCAACGTGAATCATTCGGGCTTCCTTTTCCTCGCTTTCCGGCGGTTCCAGCTTCTGCCGGACCGCCACATAGCAAAAAGTAAGGCTAAAATACTGGCGCGGCGTGGCGGTTTCAAACGCCTTTTCAATCCGCGCCATCATGTCCCGGTATTGCTCCGCTTTGACCTCTTCCGGCGTTTCGCGGTCCCGCTCCAAAAGGGCAAGCCAGCTATCAATCAGGCAATCCCAATCTTTCATAGCGCCGGAATCCTGCTTTTCAATGACCTTTTTCCGTGTTTCCTCCGCAAGCTGTTTATAACTTTTCACGTTGTTTTCCCTCTCCTGTCCTATCTCCCGTATGACCACCCGCCCGCGTTCAAAGCACATTCCTTTCATCGTGCGCCCCTTTCAGCCGATGACGGAACAGGCGGATTCAGGGACCCAGCCCAGCCCGTCAATGTGTACGCCGCACTTGCGGCCCGGATAGTAATATTTCACCGTGAACGCGCCGTTCACGGTCTTTCCCTGCCCGTTTCCGTTGCTGTCCCGGAACAGGGGGCCGGAATACCGGACCCGCGCGCCGACGCGCATTTTCGCCGCGGCTCCGCTCCCGGCAGAGGTCCCGCCGACGGCTTGCACGTCCGCCGCGTCAACCCAGCCGTAAACCGTGGACCCGCCGCCGGGTTCCGCTTTAAGCTGGTACGGGTGTTTTCCCTTGTATGTCCCGATTACTCTTGCCGTTCCCGGTTTGCAGGCGGGGCCGGTCGCCGCGTTCGCGCTGGTGTAGTGTTTGGACCCCGTAAACCGCACCACGTCGCCCACGCTGAACGCCAGCGGCGCGGAGGTATCGGAGGACCCCCCGGACGTTCCGGGCCGTCCTGCGGGCTTTGTGGCGCTCCCTGCGGGGGTTTCTTCCGTCATGTCATAGGTGATATACGGCAAGCGTCCGTGTTTCGTCCACTTGCGCCCGTTCATACCGGCAATTTTCCCTATATTCAGGCACGCCGTCACTTGAACGCGGTTCAGGAAAGCGGGCGAACATTCAATGACCTTTCCGCCGCCGATGTAAACGCCGATATGACCGGAAAGCCAGACAGCTTCCCCGGGAATGATCTTCCCGAAATCGGTTGAAACGTCCTTGCAAACCCGAATCATACTGTCGGCCCCAATATCGGGAACGCCGTTCGACGTGTACTTTGCGCCGCCGTAGGTTTTGGACGCGTCGCCGGTCCATCCCCAAAGAATCCCCTTGATTAAGCAAACGCAATCGAACCCGAAAACGGGCGGTTTCTTGTTTGCCGCGGCTCGAATCATTGCGGTTCGCTCCGCCCTTTTGTTATAGCTGTGATTCCCGCAATACCGCGACACGTTGCCGCCGGTCAGGGGCGCGCCAAAGCACCCCATAACGTACAGGGTCGCATGATTGTCCACCACGTCCTGCAATCTCTTGATAAATTCGGAAGCGTTCATTTTCCCCGTTCCTTTCCCGTCTGCGGGGCTTCCTGCCCCGCCTGTGTCATTTGACCCGCCGGACGCTCCGGGCCGTCCTGCGGGCGCTGTGGCGCTCCCTGCGCCGTCGTAGGCGGTCAAGCTGTAATTCTCGACAATCTGAATCAGCTTGTCCGCGTATTGCGGGTCTGTGGCGTACCCTGCCGCCTTGATCGCCCGGCAAGCGGCTTTATAGTCCCGTTCTCCGATAACGGCTTTATACCGGGCCGCACTGGTCAGCAAGGCCGAATGATCGGCGACGCTCTCCGCCCAGCTGTCATAGGCGCGGAAAAGCGCCGTAATCGTGGTAAAGGTCGCGCCGTCGTAACATTCCTGTGTCTGTGCGCTGTAAACCTTTCCTTTCCAGCTTTTCCCTGCCTTGATTCCGAAAAGGGCGTTTGCCTTGACGGTCAGGCCGGATTTTCCCCATCCGCTTTCAAGAATCGCCTGTGCGATTGTCAGCGACGCAAGAACGCCGCTTTTCTTCATGTCGGCGGCGGCAAGCGCGCCCACCCGCTCGATGAAGTCCTGATGTTCCTTTGTGATTGCCATTGCTCCGATCTCCTTTAAGGCTGAATGTTGTTCAGGTCAACGGGCATTCCGTCCGTTTCCGCCGGGTTCGCCTTTTTAATCTTCACGACATTTTCCGCCTTTGCTTTCCACGAATAGAACCCGATTGCAACCGCCGTCGGCGTGGCGACGTAAGCAAGCAGAACCCCTAATTGCGACGGGTCGATTATCACAACCCAAAATCCCAGCCCGAACCCGGCAAAATAGGTCAAGAGAACCGCCGAAAGAAAGAGTTTTGAAAACTCGATCTTTCCGGCGGTCCTCTTTTCATCCCCTGCGGTATTTCCGGCCCGGCTCCGCGCCCTGCGGCGCTTATTGCTCCGCCGCCGCTCGATCAGCAAAACGGCGGCAATCCCGCCGATCAGCCCGGCGGCAATGCTGAATAGATAGCCCATGCCGCACCGCCTTTCTTTAGTCCGGCGGATTGTCCGTGATCTTTTCCAGACGGTCCAGCCGGTGATGTGCCTGCTTTGCGGACGCTTCCACCGTTGCCATGCGTTCAGCCATTTTCAAATATTGCGCGTCCTGCTTTTCCTGCTTCCGCTTAATGTCGTCCGTGTTGGCTTTGATGTAGCCAATTTCGCTTAAAATGGTCCCATTTTCCCGCCCGTCCTGCTGTTCGTCGGTCTGCTTGTTTCTCTTGAAAGCCGCAAACCCGAAAACGATAGAACAGGCCGTTCCCATAAGCCCAAACAGGACCACCGCCATTTCCCACGTCATAACGTTTTACCTCCAGCAAAAGAAATCTTTATAAGCGCTTTTCAGGGAGTACGGGGCCGGGTCGGGCGGTTTCCCGCCCTTTCCGAACACGGCGTATTCATACGCCCAAATCAGCCACCGCGCCGTGTCCTCCGCCCAAATCGCAAAGGGCATAATGAAAAACCACAAAAGGCCGAACGCCGGGCAAATCTGCCCCAGCACATTCCCCGGCTGGTTGCTGTAATCCCAAACCCCCAGCCCCAGCCAAAGGTTCAGAATACACCCGGAAACGAATTCCACGGCAAGGACGATCAACGCCCCGATCACCGCTTGCACGATGACCGGGGCGCGGAAGAATCCGGGCCGCTGGTTGATTGCCCCCACAAGGACCCCGCAAAGCCCGCCGACAATCAGCATAGACGGGTGGGAGTATCCGCGGAACACGGTTTCAAGGGCGACATACGCCGCCCCCAAAATCGCCCAAATGGTCAAAACACGTTTCACGCCTTGCCGCCCCCTCCCGCCGCGGCAATGATCGCCGCCATACTCTTTGCAAGGTCCGCGGGCAGTTCCGCGCCGTACTTAATGGAATCCAGTTCGGCAAGGTCCGCCCGCGCAATCCACGCGTTTACGTGGTTGCAGTAGGTCCGGTGATAGAACACGTGCGCCGTTGCCGCCTGCGCCAGCGCGGTGAATTCCTCCGCCGGATACATTCGGCAAAGTTCCCCGTCGGCGTGGTACGGAACCGCCGCGGCCCCCTCCTTCACCGCCTGCGCCTGTGCCAGCAGTTCGGTTTGGTCGTGTTCGGTCAAACTGTAATGGGACCCGCCCACGTCAACCCCGGCGTAAATTGCCGCGGAACACTCCGCGCCGATCTCCTGTTTCTTCACCGCGCGGACCTGTTCAACGTTGTTCCAGTCGGAGGGCGGCTGGATTCCCAGCCGCTCCAGCCGCATTCCCCGGATACTGTCTTTTCTGTGCTGTACGCTCATTCAAAATTCCCCCCCACGGACGAAATAAAGCAATCGCCGCTGGCCCCGTTCCGCTTTACCTTGATACGGAAGTTGAAGCCCCATTCGGCGGCGGTCTTTGTGGTGTTGCTGAAAAAGAATTTGCTTCCGCTGTTGACGGCCTGCGTCACGTCCTCCCACGTGGGCGCGTCGTCGTTTCCGTTATTGCAGGCTTCCACGGTAAACTCCGCCCCTGCGGGAATCTGCCGGGCAACGCTCATAATTGCCTTTGTAACTGCGTCGTCGGTCGCAAGCGGGGTCGCAAGCTGAAATTCGATTTCCGACACGTTCTTGCTGAACGTGTATGTCCGGGTGGCGGTTCCGCCGGTCCCGTCGTTCGCGGTGATTTCCAGAGTGTGCGCCCCGTTGGAAAGCTTCACCCATTCCGCCGCCGTCACGCTGAACGAATATGCCTGCCCGCTGGTGACGTTGTGGGTCCGCTTTACGGTCCCGTCGATCTTTTCCGTTACGGTCAGCGTTTGCCCGCTGTCCTGATCGGTGACGGTGTATGCCTGCGAAAACGCCCCGGTTTTCTCCCCGAGGTTCGTATTTGCTCCGCTGATTGCGGGCGGCGTGTTGTGGGTGACGGCCCGGACCGGGCTTGTGGTGTATGCGGAATCGGCTCCGGCGTTGTCGTAAGCCTTTACCCGGTATGCGACGCTCTGCCAGTTGGCGCTGGCGGTGTCGGTGTAAGCCCGGTTGATTCCCTTGTAAACCTGTGTCCAGCTTCCGTCGTTCGTTTTCCGCTCCAAAATGTACCCGGACACGCTTCCATCTTCATCTGTGGAAATGCCCCACGTGACTGCGACATTCTGCCCGCTCAAAATCTGCGTCGGTACACTGATACTTCCGGGGGCGGACGGCGCACGATTCCAAATGATTGTATATGCGCCGTCGGAATCCGGGTTATCAGATACCAAGATTTCAGATTTAAGATTACAAAGCGGGCGCGCGCCCCCGTTGCCGTTGTACGCGCTGTTCCAGTACATCGCGCCGGAGGAACCGACGTTGCGGACGTTGAACGAAACCGACGCGTAAGCGTCGCAAAGCCAGTAGTACCAAAACGAATTTGCGTTGAAACCGCTGTTCGTGTACTCGCTTTTCGACACACATTCCGCCGTTGGCTTTGCCTGCCGGGAAGCGTCGTTCGTGAACAAGGCCAGCTTGCTCCCGCACGTCACGTCGCCGGTCAACCCCGCTTCCGTACTGGACATGAAAAAGATTTTGTCAACGCAAGTTTCCGTTCCGCCGCCGTCCACCGACGCTTTGCCGACGGTGTGCGTGGTGTTCAGCAAGGCCGCAAGGAAGTTCGCGGAGAATCCCGCAAGGAATCCCGCTTCCCCGTCGTATTCGTTGTAATTGCTCCATACGTTAGCGTTCGACGGGGGCGCGTCGGCGCTGTGCTGGGCGGCGTACCATTTGCCCGCCGCCGCTTGACTGTTCAGCCACCGCCGGATATTCGAGTAAATCCAGCGGTTATTTCCGTAGGAACGCCGGTTGCTGTCGCTGTTGCCGCTCTCGATAGCGTCAAAGCATTTCAGCGAAATAATGCGTTCCGTAATCAGGGTAACGGAATTTGCGGGATAGCCCGCGTGGTTCCTGTCGGCAATCTTCCAAATGATCGGTTTGCCGTTGTAAAGCGTGCCGGTGTCCTTGACAAGCGCGCCGACGGCCAGCGTGCTTAATGCTTTAGCCATTATGCCGCACTCTCCTTTGAATAAATTTCCGGGAATAGGTTCATAAAAAGTTCGTCCATTTCCCGAATAAGGTGATAGCAGTTGCCTTTTTCCGCGTGGCTCCGCCAGCTTCCGTAGGATTGTTCAACCTGTTTCAAGGTGATTTTCCCGGAATCCAGCAAATACCGTTGTTTCTTCAACTTCTTTTGTTCATTGCTCTTGCTTGACCTCCTAACTTTCCGAATCACTTTCCCGGTGTCGGTGATGTAGGTATGGAATCCAAGGAAATCAATACCGTTCCGCAATGGGAAAATGTTCGTTTTATTGTTCAAAGAAAGCCCCAGCCCGGCAACATACTTTTCAATCTCTTTCCGGCAATACTGCAAATACGCCTTGTCCTCATGGATTAAAAAGAAATCGTCCATATATCGCCCGTAATACTTGATTTTTAGCTTTTCTTTGATGAAATGATCTAACCCGGACAGATACATAACTGCGAACCATTGTGAAGTCTGATTCCCGATAGGTATTCCGGGGTCCGGCGTGCTGTCAATGATTAAGCCGATCAGCCACAAAACGTCCGGGTCCTTGATGTACTGCCGGACTATCCTTTTCAATGGTTCATGCCGAATCGAATAGAAATATTTTGAAATATCACATTTCAAAACCCACCCGTCGGCGTATTCGGCGGGCGAAAGCCGCGGCAACCCCTCCTCCCGGCTTTCTTGCTCCGCCTGCGCTTTTCTGGAAAAGTAGTAGGACCGCATGAAGCTTTCCAATCGGTAAAGCCCGTCATGGGTCCCGCGCCCGCGCTGTGAAGCGTAGTTGTCACGAATGAAGCTTCTTGAAAACGCGGGTTCTAAAACATTGTCACATAAAGAGTGCTGAACAACCTTGTCTTTGAACGCATTTGTCATTACAATGCGTTCTTTCGGTTCATACACCTTGAAAACGAAATATTCCGACATGGTGTACGTTTTAGTTTTCAGCAATTCAGATAATAGGGAAAGTGCTTCCAGCAAATTTGCTTCAAACTTTGCAACGCTGGGTTTCCCGCGCTTTCCCTTGCGGGCTTTCAGGAACGCCGCGTATAGGTTCCCGAAATCGTACACCCTTTGAAAATCGCTTGCTTGCTCCATAAATGGAAACTCCTTGCCGTGTATAGAATCGGCGTTGCGTCGGGCGCAATGCGCCACAACAACGCTTCTTCATCGGACCACGCGGCGCGCCCGCCGCGCGGCGGAAGCCGGTTCCCGTGGGCCTTGCTTCACCAATCCTGTATTTACCCCCGCGCTCTCACCGCGGCGGCGGGATATGCTTTCCTTTGATTGTGGTCCTCTGCTTTCGGCCTTTCGGCTTACTCGTTCGCGGTGTTCCACCAAAGCGGGCGCGCGCCCCTGTTGCCGTTGTACGCGTTGTTCCAGTTCATCGCGCCGGAGGAATTGACGTTGCGGACGTTGTACGAATTCGACGCTACAAAGCATACCCCAAGAAAAGCCCCGCCCGTTAATAGGGCGGCGCGTTTCTCCGTTGTGTTGTGACCCGCTCCCGATCTTTCTTCCGCCAGCTTGCCGCCATCCGCTTTACTTCGACGACGTAATTTGTCCATGCTTCGCATTGCTCTTTTGAAATCAGGTGGTTTTCAAAGGAAATTTCAATCAGAAACAGAACCGTTTTACACTTTGTAAGCGCCTTTTTCTGTTCGTACCGTCGTTCCCTGAATTCCTGCGGGTCGGATAGATCAAGTTCGTTCGCTTCCTGTATGTGCTGGAAAATATCAATCACAAGGTCTTGCAGGCGATTCACGACGGTAAACCGATACTTTTTCGGAAATCGCCGGTCATTCGTCATTAAAAACGTGTGCTTGACTAAATCTTTCGCCTTTGTGATTAAAATAAATTCGTTTTGCTCCCCGTTCCGGGGCGGATTCCCCATTGTAAGCACCGCCTTTCGCGGATTTCTTCAACCTCCGCCGGGTCGCCCTCCCACGTAAACCCGTGTTCGGTAACGGTAAGAACCGCCCGGCTCCCGGTGTAGGTGGTCCCGCTGATCGTCAGCGCGTCAGCGGCCCCGCACCGTTCGCAAGGCGGTTCTATTTCCGTAAACAGGTTCCCGATCAGGCAGGACAATTCCCGCCGGGTACACGCGTATTCCGTCAACATTCAATCCGCTTCCTGTCCGCGTTCCAAATGCCCTTCGTCAAAACGATTCCGTCCAGAGAATCAAAGGACACAAGATACGGATTGCCGGTGATATTGTTAAAAATACCGTCCTCCACGCGGGCAACCCGGCTTTCAAGGCTTGCAACCGTGGCAAGCGCCGCCGCCGCGTCCGCCGCCGCCTGTGCCGCCTGTGCCGCGCCCGCGGCCCACGCTTCCCGGTCCGCCGGTGTAATATGTACGTCGGTGTCCTCCTTGTGTGCAATCAGGCCGGAAATTGCGGTGTTGATGTTCTCCATATTCGCGTGGCTTACGTGAATATCGCTGTTGTTGACGTGATTGTTCAGGTCGGTTAAATCGGCCTTTTTGTCAAAGGCGGTCTTGTGGGCCGTCTGCGATTCATCATGTTCCCGCAAGTCCTTTTTCGTGGCGGTGATCGCGTAGGGGTCCACGATAAAGGTTATTGCGCCGGTATTGGAAATCTCAATGTGCATAAGCATTTCAATTTCACCCGCCGCGCCGCTGGTGATAATGACTTTTTCGGTGTCCGGGGTATTGCAAACGGCAATCATGTTCCCCTCTTCATCCTTTACGCACATTTCCCGGATAGTCCAGCCGCCTACGTCCGACGGGATCACCGCCAGAACGTCAATGATGTTCGGGGAATCGGGGTTAACGGTTACGCTGTTCACTTTCCCGCTCCACCGCTCATTCCTTAATTCCGTCATGTCCGCCGTAGGCTGGTAGTAGTAACCGCCGCCGTCGCCGACGGCAAGGGTCGTCAAATTGATCTGTTTTCCCTCCAGCACCGCGTCCCGAATCAGAATTGTTCCAAGGTCGGTGACAATGGTTCCGAATTTCTTTTCGTCAGGCATTTTTTACCCCTCTTTTCTGAATGGTTGAATTTCCAGTTTCCACAAATGCCGGGTATAAGCGCCGGTCAGCACCCCCGCACCCGCGGTCAAATGGTTAATTAAGAACGGGTCAATCTTGATTCTGTGCGCGTACTGTGCATATCCGCCGATCATCGTTTTCCCGTCTGCGTTGACCTCTTCAACAAGTTTCGGTCGGATTTCAAGCCGCTGGGCATACTGCGTATATCCGCCGATCATGGACCGCGCTTCCGCCGTCATGTTCCGGGTCAGGAACGGGCGGATTTCAAGCCGCCGCGCAAGGGTCAGTGTGCCGCCGACAAGGATTGTCCCGCTCGTTTCGATGTTCTCCGCAAGATAAGGCCATACCTCCAGCCGGGTTCCGATAGAGTGAATCCCGCCGACATGAACCGTCGTTTTCTTCTCCATCTTGAACCGTACAGCTTCCAAATGGGACCGCAAATTTTTATAAAATATGACCCGCTCCAAAACCGCCGCTTGCTGTGCCGCGGTTACGCCGTTTTCTGTGGCGTTAATGATGACCCGGAACGTGTACGGGTCGCCCCCATACTCGAACCACTCTTCAACCCTCGTTCCGGGAAATACGGCCCCCAGCGCGGTTTCTACGGCGTACTTTGTCCCCAGCCGCCTGTGAATTTTTACGCTGTCCTTGATCGTCTGCCGCTTTACCTCTATCGGGTACGAATGGTCGTACCAGTCAACGTGTAAATCATAGGCCAGAATATCAAGCGTCTGTTCGTCCAGTTCATCAATCCGGGCATAGATGATATTTCGCCGGATTTGCTGTGCGGTAATCTGTAATTGTCCGGCAATGGCCCGGCCCAGCGCGTTAATCTCCGGGTCGTCTTTCAGGGTAGGAGGAAGCGAACGGGTGAAGTCAACGGAATAAAGATCGTATTCATTCACGTTCCGCACCCCCGTTCAAAACCTCCGTTTCGCCGATCACCGCCACGGCGTTGTCGGCGACGGGGGCGAACACGGGGGACCGTACTTCAACGCGCTTTGCGCCCGTCTGCATAAGCAGGCTGGTCAAATACGACGGGTTCACGTCCCGCCCCATTTTTGCGGCCTGCCACCGCTGATACTCCGCGACGGCGGCGGCGACGTTTTGTGCCACCATTTCCGGCCCCAACGCTCCGCCCGTCTGCGTGTAGTATGTCACGTCGATGTTATACGGGACCGTTTCGGGGGCCGCGACGGTTACGTGATCGGTCAGGGGGCGCACCTTGTCCGCGCTCAAAACCTCCGAAACGGCTTTCAAGGCTTCTTCCCCCGGCAACTCTCCGCCCGCCAGCAGAACCCGCACGTCTACTTCCCCCGGCTCCGGGGAAGTCGCTTTCACGTCCACGATCAGCGCCGACGCACTCTTTGCGTAATACTCATACCCCCCCAGCGGTCCGGCGGTCGAAAATGTTTCCATACTCTCACGAATACGGGCGTAAAAGGCCGCGTCGCTTTCCCAATCCGCGCCGCCCGCGCTTTCTGTGATGTTCTCCGCTTTTTCGTAATAGGGGAAAATATCAACAAGTTTTGTGATCTGTCCCGGAATAAAGCCGTTCCCGATCTCCCCGGCGGTCTGGCATACCGCCGCAACTTCCCCGGTCAGTCTCCCCGCCGGAATTGTCAGCGCGGCTATTGTCGCAAACACGATTTCTTCCCCTGCCGATAACCGGGTTCCCGCCGGAATGACGGTCGCCGTGTCCCGCTCGATAGACAGCGTGAACCGAATTGTCGTGCGGGCCGCTTCCGGCTCCAGCCTGTAAACGTCCTTGAAGAGTTCAGCAAGGGAATCTAAATATTCCCCCTCTGCGTACCGCGGCAAATTCTGTTTTGCCGAAAAGTCAATGTTCACCCGCTCTTGAATGATAATGTCGGCAATCCACAAAATGAAAAGCCGTACCGGGTCCGCCGGGTACAGCGTCCGCCCGGCGAACCGCTCAAACGCCCGAATCAGGCTGTTTGTCAGTGCTTCCGTGTCCGTGTCTACAAAGGAAATATTCGGGTATTGTCTAACGTTCTCCGTCAAGTATGTTCACCTCCACAACCGGAATCAGCGCGCCCGGCCTGCCCCCCTGCACGAACGACACGTTTTCAATCTCCGCCCGCGGTTCGTATTCCTCGATAGCGTCTAAAACCTCCGAAATCAGGACCGGCTGGGCCGTCTGAATCGGCTTGTCTATGAACCGTTGTGCAAGCCCGAAATTCCGATCAAGGGGGACAGAGAATTTCGGTGTTGAAATAATCATTGCGACATTCTGCAAAACCTCTTCAACCGTGGATTCCGGCGCAAGGTTTATCTTTTTCAGGCTGAACGCCTTTACCACATAGGCCATATACCGCCGCACCCCCTATCGCGCCGCATAAGAATTCATCGTGACATTGACCGACGCGACAAGCAGATTCCCCCGGTTGTCGTACCGTTCAAGGGCGTTTGAAAGTTTCGTGATGACCCATTTATTAGTGCCGTAGGCTTTCGGTCCGATCACAAGCCGGTGAACCTCTCCCCGGCGCATAGCTTTTAACAGCTTTGAAACTTCCGCAATCGGGTTCACCCCCAAAAACACGGAAAAGAACATGGAAAACGACATGGATTCCGTGTCTGGCCCCGTGAATTCTAAAAGGGGTTCTTTTAAGTGCCGGTCGTGGGCGGAGTATTTCACCCCGCTTTCCCATTTCAGCCCGTCAAAGGTTTTGACCGTCTGCCGCGAAACGGAAAAGGTAATGTCCCCCCAGCTTCCGATAATCGCCATTCGTTCAAATCCCCCCTATCACGAAACCGTCGCCGTCGTCCCGTGGAATGTAAAGGCAAAGCACAAATTCGCCTTTCTGCGGCAACCACGGCTTTACAATCAAATCGTGCTTGTGGCTTTCAAATTGCGGGTAGCCGCTCCCGCCCGCTTCATACTCCGTTCGGTACGGGGCGTAATATTCGGGAATCCAAGGCGGATTTTTCAACACCTTTAATTCCCCGGAAACAATCGTTTCCCCCTTGTCCTCGAAAATGACGCGGGCGGTCCGTTCCTCCACATTGACAGAGGAAACCCAGCCCGTCCGCACAATGTTTTTTATGACGTTCAAATTCAGTTCGTCCATTTAGTAGCCCTCCAGCACCCGGCGCAAGGTAATATCCGTCTTGTAACCGCCGCTTTTGGAAACGCTGTGCGTCGCGGTTTCAATGATGTATTTCCCGTCGAATGCTCCATAGCCGGAAACCTCCACCGTTACCCCGGCAACCAGCCGCGTGTCCCCGG
>ERZ779622.1056-NODE-1056-length-12458-cov-5.446424_pt1 | contig 12458 bp, 9 predicted proteins | sample MGYA00514188_ERZ779622 | MGnify/ENA primary metagenome ERZ779622 (study PRJEB29562, sample SAMEA4376702) | mouse gut metagenome | isolation source: Cecum | study: EMG produced TPA metagenomics assembly of the A DSS colitis mouse model was used to assess the...
AGCCATTTGTACAGCTCGACGAAGAAAGTGTTCTTCTCGTTGCCGATGTAGGCGATGATCGCCGGAAAGTAGGTGAGATCGACCCTCTCAAGAGTCTTTCTGGCCAGATAATATTCCCAGCCGAAGGAGGGATCGGATTTCAGTTTGTCATCGGAAAATACAGCGGGGCTGCCCAGTATCACTCTGAGATTTTCCTCCAGTTTCAGGGGGATCTGCTTGGCGTTGATATTGTGGAAGATCGCCCTTGCATACTGCTCGTTCTCGGTGGGGGTCCGAAAAAGCAGGAGGCAGTACGGAACAGAAAAATCGTCGGCTATCTCATCGGCCACGCTCAGACGATGATTTCCGTCGATCCGCGTCAGACGGTTTGTTTTTTCGTCAAACCGGATGTGCGTCAGATTCATCCTCTCCACACGCGGCAGCGGATCGTAGGTATTGGTGGTATTCTTCGTGACATTCTGTGAGGTGCTGAAATGAATATTTCCGACATTTTTGTTCCAGGTCTGTCCTGCGGACAGGCTGGCGTGAAAACTCTCAAGAGTTTCAAAATCTTTTGTGCCGTCCGTCAGATGGAGCGACAGGATAACTTCCGGAAAGAAACGGTATTCCCCGGCGTTCAGAAAGTCCGCCATCTCCCCCCTGTGCGTCTCGATGAGTTCGCGCTGAACCTCGGGGTTTGGCTCGGATACGGCGCTCAGAAGTTTAAAGGATGCAAAACCGCGAAGGCAGAGCACACCGCCCATCGAGTCGTGGAGGATTCCGCTCAATTTGCTCAGTTCTTTTGTCCTCCAAACAGATCTTTTTCAAACTGTGTTTTTGCCGCCTGCCATTCCCGCGCCGCCTCGCCGCGCAGCGCTTTTACGGCATCTTTTCTTCTGGCCGCCTCTTCGCAGATTTTCTTTTGAAGGGCTGGATCCGGGATAGGAATGACGATCTTTTTTAATTCATCGCCGGTGATCGACGGATAATTGCCGCCGCTGCTCCCCCGGAGCATCTGCAGCAGGACATAATCGTCCAACAGGATCCACTGCAGATATTCTTTTGACACGTCCCCCCGCTTTAAACGGCGCAGTACACAAAATCCGGTCGAGGCGATCTCGATTTCGCTGTCAGGGCAGGTTATGGTCGCTATGGCTCCGCGGTGCGGCCGGGTGGTGGAAACGATAATATCGCCGCGGCGCACGATCATTTTCGCCCGGCTGGGAACTTCCTCCAGAGGGGTGGCCACAGTCTCATATACATTTTCTCTGAGCCGGACCCCGGAGATTTCAATATAGGGAAACTCTGAGGCAAAATAATCCTTCTGATTCCAGGTCTCGTTGGAGAATTCCACGATATTTCCCAGGGTATCGTGGGGCGCTTTCTCTATTTCACGGATCCTGTGGGCGTAGAACGGTCTGTGGTATTCCGGGTCCATCCTTTTGTGTAGAACATTTTCCCGGGGTGCCGCGAAAAAGATTGTTGTTTTATCTTCCACCTCATTGAGATCGAGGACTTCATGGATATAACCGCTCATCCCGCGCAGCAGGGAATCCGTCTGCGCGATCTTTTGTGAATAGGAAGAATATGCGCTCCGGACCAGGCCGGAGAGATGTTCCTCGTCGCAGCCGAGCGGAATCGGCACATCCGCGATATCCTGTGTGGTTATTTTCTGCTGAACCTGGCCGCTGGCATTTCTTGCGAGCAGTGCCTGACCGACAACAGAGAGAAGATAATCGTGGATGAAAGATGCGGAGGATTCGCGTATGTTTTTGACAGCGATAATGTTGGCGGAGATATTCATTTTGGGATATCTGCTGTCGACGACCGCGCACTGTCCCAGTGAACCGCGCTGCGATATAACGATATCCCCTTCGGTCACCTGCGTGCGGCAAAGCCGTTCTCCCAGCTCCTCGGATAGAAAGATCAGATCGTCATAATTCATATAACCGTCTTTGGATATATTGGTTATACGCACGAGAGGTATGCCTGACTCCCGGTAGTCGGTGTTTTTTATGGCGCTCCCGAAGGGGCCGCAGATAACATCGGCAATTTCGCCGAGAGGTTTCAGGCGGTCGGCAAATTTGCTGCGCAGCTGTTTTTCGAGCAGAGTATATTCGGGCAGGTTATAGTGGACGTCGATGCGCATTTTTAGATCCCCCCGTTTCACGGCAAAGGCACAAAGGCTTTTCGTGCCGGGGGTCACGTAAAAAAAGGCGCAGGATCCCTGAGAAATTCCTTATATTTCCGGACAACGTCATCCAGCTGGGATTCGGTCTTTCTGCCGGTCGCGTCGTAGCCGATCTGTTCTGGGGAAGCCATAAAGATCGGTTCGCTTTCATCGGGCGTTTCGCCATCCCCCCGTTTTCTGAGGAACAGTATGGATGCTTTTACACCGGCTCCGAAGTGCGCAAAGGCGCAGAGAGGCAGAGAGATGACCGCGAGCAGACAAAACTTTTCGAGGATAAAATCGCGGACATACTGCATCGAGCTGTTTGTCAGAATGCCGTCGGGCAATATGACGGCGGCAATGCCGGATCCGGGTTTCAGAAACTGCCAGATGCGTTCGATAAACAGAACTTCGGAACTCTGATTTTTTCTTTGTTTTGTCTTTCCTTTCGCGTCCACGCTGTTTCCCAGTTCGTAGGAGGAAAGGTATGGTTTTTCGACAAGATTTACGGTGGAGCCAAAAGGCGGATTGGTGAGGATGAGATCAAAACGGTCTCCGGCAAAATTCCTGTTGAGATCCTGTAATTTATCCATGCTTTCCAGGGCGTCATGGCTGATGATATTGGTGTGTCCGTCATCGTGCACGATCATGTTCATTTTGGCGACGCGGGCGATCTCGTCGTTTATCTCAATGCCGTAGAGATGCTTTGCGGCAAAATCATGCCAGTAGTTAAAATGTTCCACAGGCTGAGCAGCTCTGTCAAAATATTCGTCCGCCTGTCTGCGCATATGATCGAGAGCGTGGAGAAGAAAACCGCCGGAACCGCAGGCGGGATCGAGCACATCCCAGTCATGCCCCGGATTTGTCATTTTAATACAGAATTCGATGAGGGGGCGGGGAGTAAAATACTGACCGAAATCACCCTTGAAAAAACCGTCCATAAACTGCTCAAAGGCGACGCCCTTGACATCGAGATCTGTTTTCATGAGATCGATAGCCTCCAGATGGGAGACCACTGTGCGGAGCACACGATCGTCCACCTTTATGGATTCCGTGAAAACTTCCGGATCTTTTCGTTTCTGTTCGTTATAAATGGCGTTGATGCGTTCCGCAAGCCTGGAGGAGGATTCGTGCGTCCTGATCTGGAACTGATAGGGCTCTCCTTTTTTGCGCGGTCTCCGTTCATCGCTGATCTTTACAAAAATAAGTTTGCACAGTTCGCCGAATGCGGCGGGGGGAGAGAGGCGGCCGCCGCCCCAGAGGGTCTGGTGGCATTTCCGTATTGCGGCGATGAGATCCTGGCTGGCGACAGGTCTGATATCATTTTCGGTACCCTTGTAAAAACGGAATTCCTGCGGCTTTCCGTAGGCGCGGGGAAGATCCGCGAGAATGTTTTTCTCCCGCTCCAGGGCGCCGAACCTGTCGGAGACGTCGAGCACCCGGCGGGTCCTGCCGGCGATGATCACAACGTATTCCGCGCGTAGTTTTACCCAGGAGGCGTTTCCCACGCCCTGCTCGATGGCCTGGTTGAATTCGGCGTCGGTGACACCCTCCTTTTTGCATTCCACAACGGCGAAGGGGCGTCTGCACTCATCGTCGCGAAATACGACGATATCGGCGCGGTCAACCGGAAGACGGTCGGGGACAGCAACCTCCGTCAGGATGCGATTGGCAGGATATTCGTATTTGTAAATCAGTTCGGCAAAAAATTCCGCCCGGACTTTTTCCTCGGGATCATCATAGTTTTCGACGCGCTTCCCGGTAGTGATATATTCGATCTTCTTTTTTCCATCCGTGCTGCTGATATGGATATAACCGTCCTTTTGTGCTCTCTGCAGAGGAGAGAGGACGGCAGAGTCAAAATTTTCTTTCATAATGCATTTCTCCCGCTTTTTCTGTGAATGAAACGACCATGCCGCAATGATAAAAGTCTGTATATTCACCTTGCAACAAGTTTGATGTTTTGTCAAGGGGCGGGAAAGTCCTTGCTATGGGAGAGGGATAAGATTATAATAAATAAGGAGAGAAGAGGTAGATCCATTTTATGAATACAGAGACAAATATTTTGTGGCTGATAATTGCACTCCTGTTTCTTTTTTTGCTCATATGGTTCATAATATCATATATCTCAAAAAGACGCTCACGCGTGAGGGACTTCGACCTGCTGGACGGTCACGAGTTTGAATATTACTGCGCCGACCTGCTGCGGAAGCGGGGATTTAAAGAGGTGGAGGTGACAAAGGGAAGCGGAGATTACGGCATCGATATCCTGGCGGAGCGGGACGGAGTGACCTACGCGATCCAGTGCAAGTGCTACGGGGATTCCGTCGGCGTGAAAGCGGTACAGGAGGCTTATGCCGGGCGGGATTACTACGACTGTATGGTGGGAGCAGTGCTGACGAACCAGTACTTTACCGGACCTGCGGTGGAGGCGGCGAAAAAGCTGAAAATTCTCCTGTGGGACAGGGGGTATCTGGAGAGTATGGCTGAGGAGCAGGGATAAAAGATTGTTTCGTAATGATAAGTGCACACGATGTGCACACGGAAAGCGTGTTTTCGGTTGACTTGAAAAGGAAGGCTGTGTATAATGCATAATAATATTTTTGAGATAGTCAGTGAGAGAGCGGCGAAGAATCCTATTGGACGAAACAGCGAATATATCAGACAGGGAGGAACACGAAAATGAGCAAGGGAAAATATTACATTACAACGGCGATCGCCTACACATCGGGCAAGCCGCATATCGGCAACAGCTATGAGATCGTGTTGGCGGACAGCATCGCCAGGTTTAAGAGAAAGGACGGCTACGACGTATTTTTCCAGACCGGGACGGACGAGCACGGCCAGAAGATCGAACTGAAAGCCCAGGAGGCGGGCGTCACACCGAAGGCGTACGTGGACGGCGTCGCGGAGACGATACGGTATATCTGCGATTCCCTGGATACTTCCTACGACAAGTTTATCAGGACTACCGACGATTACCATGAAAAGCAGGTTCAGAAGATATTTAAACGTCTTTATGAGAAGGGGGATATCTATAAGGGAGCCTATGAAGGGCTCTACTGCACGCCCTGCGAATCCTTCTGGACGGAGTCCCAGCTGGTGGACGGGAAGTGCCCGGACTGCGGCAGAGAGGTAAAGCCTGCGAAGGAGGAGGCGTATTTCTTTAAGATGAGCAAATACGCGGACAGGCTGATCAAGCATATCAACAACCATCCCGAGTTTATCCAGCCGGTATCGAGAAAGAATGAGATGATGAACAATTTCCTGCTGCCCGGCCTGCAGGATCTGTGCGTGTCGAGGACTTCCTTCAAATGGGGAATCCCCGTGGATTTTGATGAGAAGCATGTGGTCTATGTGTGGCTGGACGCGCTGAGCAACTATATCACGGGAATCGGCTATGACGCGGAGGGGAATTCCACGGAGCAGTATCGAAAGCTGTGGCCGGCGGACCTGCATCTGATCGGCAAGGATATCATCCGTTTCCACACGATCTACTGGCCGATCTTCCTGATGGCGCTGGAGGAGGAGCTGCCGAAGCAGGTGTTCGGGCATCCCTGGCTTTTGCAGGGCGATGGCAAGATGAGCAAGTCCAAAGGCAATGTGATCTACGCCGAGGATCTGATCTCTTTCTTTGGCGTGGACGCGGTGCGTTACTTTGTTCTGCATGAAATGCCCTTTGAGAATGACGGCGTAATCACCTGGGAGCTGATGATCGAGCGATTCAACTCCGATCTGGCCAACACGATGGGCAATCTTGTGAACCGCACCGTCTCCATGAGCAACAAATATTTTGGCGGTGTTGTTGAGGATAAGAGGCAGACCGGGGATCAGGCGGATATCGATGCGGATCTGAAGGCAGCTGCAGCTGACGCCTACCGGAAAGCGGCGGCAAAGATGGACGACCTGCGGGTGGCGGATGCGATCAGTGAGATTTTCTCTTTGTTTAAGAGATGTAATAAATATATCGACGAGACTATGCCCTGGGCGCTGGCAAAGGAGGAGGCGAAAAAAGACCGCCTGAGTACGGTGCTCTATAATCTCTTGAACGGGATCCAGGTGGGCGCGAGCCTGCTTGAGCCGTTCATGCCGGAGACTGCCCGGAAGATTGCGGAGCAGATCAACGCGCCGCTTATCGGGTTCGATAAGCTGGAGCAGGGCTCTGCGGAGGAGATCGGAGCGCTCTATCCTTCCGGGAACCGGGTGGTAGAGAAACCGGAGATCCTGTTCGCGAGGCTGAAGCCGGAGGAAGTGATGGAGAAGGTGGAAGCGATGTTCGCGGAGCGGAAGGCCGCGGCGGGGACAGCGGAGAGCGGCGAAGAGAAACCTGCAGAGGGCGCGCAGAAGAAAGAGGAAGAAGCGGCGGATGCCGGCGGTATGGATATCCCGGCGAAGCCTGAGATCGGTTATGACGATTTTGCCAGGTGTCAGTTCCAGGTGGGAGAGATTATCGACTGCAAGGAGGTGCCAAAGTCCAAAAAACTGCTCTGTTCCCAGGTGAAGATCGGCTCTGAGGTGCGTCAGATCCTGTCGGGAATCAAACAGTACTATTCTCCGGAGGAGATGGTGGGAAAGAAGGTCATGGTACTCGTGAACCTTGCGCCCAGAAAGATGGCGGGACTGGAATCGGAGGGAATGCTTTTGTGCGCGGAGGATGCGGACGGAAATCTGGCGCTGATGACGCCGGAGAAGGCGATGCCTGCGGGTGCTGAAATCTGTTGACGGACGGAAGATAAATCGATACATGCGAAACTGGGGGAGTGCAGCATGGTATCGGGCACAGCAGACAGACGGGGGTATACGCGATATGGTGCAGGAAGGCAAAATAAGGATCAGACGGGCAAATATATATGATTGGGACGAGGCTATGGCGCTTGCCTGGCGGACGTTTCTGAGATTTGAGGCAAATGATTATGGACAGGAAGGAATAGACAACTTTCGGGATTTTTTGACGGACGCGCTGCTGCACCGCATGTTCTTAAAGGGGGATTATCCGGTGTTTATTGCGCTTGACGGCGAGAAACAGGCGGGCATGATCTCCCTGCGCAACAAAAGGCATATTTCCCTGCTGTTTGTGGAGGAGGGACATCATCATCAGGGCATCGGGCGAAAGCTGATTCAGAGTATGGAGCAATACATTCAGGCGGAATATCAGGAGAGGAAGATTACGGTAAACGCCGCGCCCTATGCGGTGGGGTTTTACCGTCAGGTCGGTTTTGAGGACGTGGCGCCTCAGCTGTCGAAGGATGGTATCATCTACACGCCGATGGAGAAAAGGCTTTTATGACATTGTGAAAACTGTATAAAAAATGATAAATTCTTTATGCAATCTGCCAGGTGAAGTTTTTTTTGATGAATTTCATAAACAAGTTGACGAAGATAAAAGAAAAACTTTATGTAATAGTGGTATAGTAAAAAGGGCCATATTTCTGTATACTACGTAACTAGAACAGGGATAACCTGCAGGCAATTCATTCAAAAAATCAGGAGGAAAAGAAATAATGTCAAGCTTATCATTAAAGAATATCTGCAAAAAGTACCCCAACGGTTTTGAAGCGGTAAAAGATTTCAACCTGGAAATTGAAGATAAAGAGTTTATCATCTTCGTAGGTCCCTCCGGCTGTGGTAAATCTACTACTCTGCGTATGGTGGCAGGTCTGGAAGATATCTCTTCCGGTGAACTGTATATTGACGGCAAGCTGGTGAACGACGTGGAGCCGAAGGACAGAGATATCGCGATGGTATTCCAGAACTATGCTCTGTATCCTCATATGACAGTATATGATAACATGGCTTTCGGTCTGAAACTGAGAAAAGTACCGAAAGATGAGATCGATAAAAAGGTTCGCGAAGCGGCGGAGATCCTTGATCTGTCCGCACTCCTTGACCGTAAGCCGAAAGCTCTTTCCGGTGGTCAGAGACAGCGTGTAGCTATGGGGCGTGCGATCGTTCGTAAACCGAAAGTATTCCTGATGGATGAGCCGTTATCCAACCTGGATGCAAAGCTCCGTGTACAGATGCGTATTGAGATCGCTAAACTGCATCAGAATCTGGGAACGACCATCATCTATGTTACACATGACCAGACAGAGGCTATGACCCTTGGTACGAGGATCGTTGTTATGAAGGCCGGTATCGTTCAGCAGGTGGATACACCTCAGAAGTTGTATGAAGAACCCGCCAACCTGTTCGTGGCAGGATTCATGGGATCTCCTCAGATGAACTTCCTGGATGCTGTGGTTAAGGTGAACGGCAATGTGGCAAGCCTCGAAATCGCAGGCCAGAGCATCGAACTTCCGGCAGCTAAGTCCAAAGCGCTGATCGATGGCGGCTATAATGGAAAGACTGTTGTGTTTGGTATCCGTCCTGAGGATGTGTATGATTCACCTGAATTCCTTGCGACAGCGAAGACCACCTTCACATCTACAGTTAAGGTTTATGAGCTGCTTGGCGCGGAAGTTTATCTGTACTTTGATCTGGATCAGTTCCCGATCACGGCAAGGGTAGATTCCAGAACAACTGCAAGACCCGGCGATGCGATCAAGTTCGCATTTGATGTGGAGAAGATTCACGTATTTGATAAAGAGACAGAGGTTACGATCTGCAACTAAGCCGCTGCTTTTCAAGCGGCGCTACAGAGCACAGCGCCTGCAGTGCAGGCGCGAGCGAAGCGTTTGCGAGTCAGGACTGATGTGTTTAAGGGGGATGCGAGTCCGCATCCCTCTTTTTGCCATATTTGACCACTATAAACTACACACAAAAAGAAAGGGAAGCGCATGATATCAAACCAGATTATTCAGAACAGTATTGAAGAATTAAAGACTATTACGAAGATTGATTTTGCCGTATTCGATCTGAACGGCGCCTGCGTGGCATCGACTTTTGAGACGGCGGAAGAGGAAAGAGAACTGGTAATAAATTTTGTGGCTTCGCCTGCAGATTCCCAGGTGATCGGCGCCCATCATCTTTTAAAGGTGTTGGATGAGGAGGAGGCGAATTACATTCTGGATGCAAGAGGGCTTGGCGATGACGCTTATATGATAGGAAAAGTTGCCGTGTGCCAGCTCCAGAATCTGATGATCGCTTACAAGGAGCGGTTTGACAGAAATAATTTTTTCCAGAATCTGATACTGGACAATCTGCTTCTCGTAGATATTTATAACAGGGCAAAGCGCCTGCATATTGCGGATCAGGAGGACAGGGTGGTCTATATCGTGGAATCGGGCAATCAGGATGAGCTTTCGGTCAGCGAGCTGATGAAGGGGATGTTTTCCACGCAGAATGGCGACTATGTGGTGACCGTGGAGGAAGACAGCGTAATTTTGATTAAAGCTGTGGAGAAGGAAGCGGGAGAGGAAGAGCTGGAGCGGATCGCGAGGACGATCATGGATATGATCAATGCGGAAGCCATGATCAATGTCCGTGTGGCTTTCGGAACGATGGTACATGAACTGAAGGATGTGTCGAAATCCTATAAAGAGGCTAAGATGGCTTCTGATGTCGGGAAGATCTTTTATCAGGAGAAGCAGATCATCTCCTATCGGCTTCTGGGGATCGGAAGGCTGATCTATCAGCTTCCGGTAAATCTCTGCCGGATGTACATCCATGAGATCTTCGGCGATCGCATGCCGGATGAGATAGACGAGGAGACATTGGTAACTGTTGAGAAGTTTTTTGAAAATAATCTGAATGTCTCGGAGACTTCCAGGCAGCTTTTTATCCACAGAAATACATTGGTCTACAGGATAGAGAAGCTGCAGAGGGCGACGGGGCTGGACATCAGGGTATTTGATGATGCTCTCACATTGAAGATTGCCCTGATGGTAGTAAACTATATGAATTATCTGGAAGAGAAACATTGATGGTAAAACTGGTTCAGATCAGTTGCCCTGCCTGTGGCGGGAAACTGGAATGGAAAGATGTTCAGTCAGGGCTGGCGACATGTCAGTATTGCGGCAATCAGTTTCTGGTGGAGGATGGAGAGGCGCGGCGGCATACCGCTCACAATAAATATACCTGGGAAGCATCCGGGACACACTCGAATGCTTCCGGCAGTAAAGAGCGCCCGATGAGGATTATGTGTGGTATAGCTTTGATGATCCCTACAGTGATTCGGCGGAGATAAGGAAGGCTGTATTTTCGGGGATGGGATGGGACGTTTCGGGTGCAGAGAATTTTACCGGTCTTGTAGGCCTGAAACTGGGGACGGCTCTGCCCGATGATATGGACCTGAGCGGGATGACAGAGCTGAGGAGCCTCAGCGTCAGAGGGATGGAGATAGACGATATTATCTCCATGCTGCCGGACGCGGGGAAGATCATTGAGCTGAGGCTGGCGGATATCCAATCCATGGAAGGGATATCGCGCTTTGTCAATCTGGAGAAACTGTATATTCAGAACATGCCGGATGAGAATTTAAAGCCGCTTATTGTTCTGAAAAATTTAAAGGAATTATCGCTGGAGGATACGGCCAACTCAGACTCCGGAAGCTCGGAGAATGAGCTGCGCGTCAGAGATTATTCCGCGATATCCGTGATGCCCGGTCTGGAATCGCTGTATCTGGAATCCGATATCATACGCGATGTGGGATTTCTGGAAGTCAGGCGGAACATCTGGATTATTTAAATATTGAGGAAAATGAATGCGGTGGGGGAGTTGGAGGGAATGGATGAGGACGTGGAGATCGTCCTGTGATAAGAAAACCGGTAAACATTAAATAAGTCGGCATAACGGGCCCCGTTTTCTCATAAGATGGTCAATAGGAAGCATATTAAAATTGACTGTCTAAAGGAGGAAACGGGGTTGTATTATGATAAAAGAATCAGATATTTGAGCTATTACGAGAGCGGCATCAAATTGCAGAATGCCGGGTATGTGAAATTTCAGGTGAGGGACAGCCTCTGCCAGATGATCGTCTATATGAAAGGCCCAAGGCTGATGGGAAGCGGGGAGGCGAAGGTGTATCTGCTGTCGGAGAAACCGGAGAGACGAGAGGGCGATCTATATACGGAAAACCGGAGAAACAATATGCAGAAACATCTGCTGGGCAATCTGAACATCCGCAACGGTCAGGGGCACTGTGCGGTGCGGCTGAATGCGGAAAATATGGCGGGATCCGGGCTGAGGTACGACGGAATCTGCGGCATTAAGATCGAACTGCATGAGTATCAATACCTGGAATCCCGCTGGGTTGTGACAAACTTTATGCCGGCGCGGCGGCAGGAGCAGGAAAATGAGGGGGCTGGATATAAGCTGAGACAGCCGCAGGCGCAGGAGCGGCTGCAGGATGGAGACAGCGGCGCAAAGGCGGATGAGGTTCCTGTGGAAGTGAATCTGATTGTGACACCCGTGTCGGAAAATTCCCGCGTGGAAAAAATAGTGAACGAGCAGACGGAAGAAAAAGATCTGCAGGAGAATGTTTTGGAGGACGCTCCGGTCTGGAAAACGCAGGAGGGCATAGAGGTAGAGACGATCACTGTGGAAAAACTGCTGCCGGAAGAAGAGGAAGAATCCATGCAGGAGATGCTGGAGAGGGAAGTGAGAAAGGACGAGGCGGAAAGGATAGAGGCATCAGAGGCGGAGTGTACGCTGGAGGAGGAGATTCTTCAGGGGGCTGAGGAAGCCCGGGCCCAGGAGGAGGAACCGGAAGTACCGGAGGTGCAGATCCTGGAGCAGGAACTGCAGCCCGATAAGTGGAAGCAGCTGAGGGAGACGTACCCTGTGGTACACCCGATCAGGGAGGAGGAGGAATATTTGAAGATCACTCCGAAGGACTTCGTGATTTTCACAGAGAAATATCAGGAACTGGTACATAACAGTTTTCTGCTGCATGGCTACTACAATTATAAGCACCTGATTCTCGGGAGAAAGGAGAAAGAGAGGAAGGTCGTTTACTATCTGGGAGTGCCCGGCACATTCCATGAGAGGGAGAAGAAGGTCGCGGTAATGTTCGGTTTTGAGGCCTTTGACGGAAAGAGAGAACCGGCCGAGAACGGGGATTTTGGTTACTACCTGAGGAGAGTGGAGATATGAAATTGGAGCCGATTATTTCGGCTCCCTTTTATTTTTGGGGGAAAGTTCGTTTTTTATTTGAGATTCCGGTGAGATAATCGTTTTAAATTAATTTAAAACGAATTTCTTTTTTGCTAAAACGAATAATATTTGACAATAAGCGAATAATTAAATAAGATATCAGAAAGGGGGGATGACAATGAGATTTAAGGAAGATCAGAAAAGAGCGATCCTTTTTTACATATTGAAGAAAATAGAAGAGAAAAACGACAATATTTCATGGGATGTAGCGGGGACC
>ERZ779622.1065-NODE-1065-length-12321-cov-4.963395_pt1 | contig 12321 bp, 10 predicted proteins | sample MGYA00514188_ERZ779622 | MGnify/ENA primary metagenome ERZ779622 (study PRJEB29562, sample SAMEA4376702) | mouse gut metagenome | isolation source: Cecum | study: EMG produced TPA metagenomics assembly of the A DSS colitis mouse model was used to assess the...
AGAGCGGTACTTTCAGGGATAATCAGGCGGTGGCTTAACGGGTCATGGATTCCGGCGATATCGAGCGGGATAGGGGCATTACGATCCTTTCCAAAAATACTGCTATTACCTATAAAGATACGAAGATCAATATCATCGACACGCCGGGACACGCGGATTTCGGCGGCGAGGTGGAGCGTGTCCTCAAAATGGTGAACGGCGTTGTTCTGGTGGTGGATGCCTTTGAAGGTCCCATGCCCCAGACGAAATTTGTGCTGAAGAAGGCGCTGGAACTGGATCTTTCGGTGATCGTCTGCATCAACAAGATCGACAGGCCGGAGGCAAGGCCGAAGGAAGTGGAAGATGAGGTGCTGGAGTTATTTCTGGAGCTGGACGCCAACGATGAGCAGCTGGATTGTCCCTTTGTGTACGCGTCCGCGAAAAACGGCAGCGCCACAAGACAGCTCACCGTAAAAAATAAGGATATGACGCCGCTGTTTGACACGATCCTGGAGTATATCCCCGCGCCCGAGGGCGATCCCGAGGCGGGCACGCAGGTGTTGATCAGCACCATCGACTACAATGAATATGTGGGGCGCATCGGCGTCGGCAAGGTGGACAACGGCGTGGTGAAGGTGAATCAGGAGGTGGTGATCGTCAACCACCATGAGCCGGACAAGCAGAGAAAGGTAAAGATCAGCAAGCTGTACGAGTTTGACGGGCTGAACAAGGTGGAAGAGAAGGAGGCGGGGATCGGTTCCATCGTGGCGATCTCCGGCATCGCGGATATCCGTATCGGCGATACGCTCTGTTCTCCGGAACATCCGGAACCGATCCCCTTCCAGAAGATATCGGAGCCCACCATCGCCATGGATTTTATCGTCAACGATTCTCCCCTGGCAGGACAGGAAGGAAAGTATGTGACAAGCCGCCATATCAGGGATCGGCTGTTTAAGGAGCTCAATACGGATGTCTCCCTGCGGGTGGAGGAGACGGAGAACACGGATGTGTTCCGGGTTTCCGGCAGGGGAGAGCTGCATCTGTCGGTTCTGATCGAGAATATGCGGCGGGAAGGCTATGAGTTTGCGGTCAGCAAGGCGGAGGTCATCTATAAGAAGGATGAAAACGGCAAACTTCTCGAGCCGATGGAAACCGTCTTTGTGGATGTGCCGGAGGAATTTTCCGGCGTTGTGATCGAGAAACTGAGTCTCAGAAAGGGTGAACTGCAGAATATGGGAAGGGCTTCCGGCGGTTACACCAGACTGGAATTTTCCATGCCTTCCAGAGGGCTGATCGGCTACCGGGGCGATTTTCTTACGGACACCAAGGGAAACGGTATCATGAATACCCAGTTTGACGGCTACGGTCCTTACAAGGGGGATATCCAGTACCGCAAGCAGGGGTCTCTGATCGCCTTCGAGGCGGGGGAGGCAATCACCTACGGTCTGTTCAACGCGCAGGAGAGAGGCGCGCTGTTTATCGGGCCGGGGGAGAAGGTGTACGCCGGCATGGTGATCGGGCAGACCGGCAGGGCGGAGGACATCGAGGTCAACGTCTGCAAGACAAAACACCTGACCAACACCCGTTCCTCCAGCGCGGACGAGGCGCTGCGCCTTGTGCCGAAGAAGATCATGAGTTTGGAGCAGTCGTTGGATTTTATCGATACGGATGAGCTGCTGGAAGTGACGCCGAAGACGCTGCGGATCAGGAAGAAGATCCTGGATCCCACGATGCGCAAGCGCGCGGCGATGAAAAAGGGATGAGCGTTTAAAGTCCCAGGGTTTCGCCCGCAATAAAGACTTTCAGCCGGCCGGGAAAACGGCTGTGGCGGATGACTGACGTGTAACAGCAGAGACATTCTGCCGCATGGCAGTGTACGCAGCGGCCTGTTTTCACGCAGGGGGTATTGCGGTGAAGGCGCCTGGCATTGGCGGGTGCAGCTATGTCTTCGATGCGGCGAAATCCCTCTTCGATCGATGCGGTGAATTTGTTGGCTCCGACCACAAAAAATACCTGGGAAGGACCATACATCATACAGGCGAGGCGGTTGCCGATACCGTCTGTATTGATAAGTTCTCCATGGTATGTGACGGCATTGGCGCTTGTCAGGTAAAAGTCCGACTGAACTGCCTCGCCGTAAAATTTTTTCTCATCCCCGGTATTCATGTAGGGCTCCCGGTCCAGCAGATGATAGGAACCGCGCCGCAGGGCATCCATCAGACCGCTTTCTTCGATGGAAAGGGAGCCGCCCCAGGTGATGGTGCTGCCCTCGGGGATGCGGGAAAGAATGTCTTTTGTCATTTCTTCACAGGACTCAAAATAGTACCCCTCCATATTGTTTTGCTCCAGGGATTTTAAAATGGCCGGAATTTTCAGGGAAAAGGATGTTTTCTGATAGTAGTATTCCATGGGTAAGTCCTTTCTTTTATTCTTTTTTATTTTTTCCAATATATCAAAATAGAAATGTCCGGACAAGAAACAGCTTTTATCCAAAAAAACAAAGGGATTATATCTTTGTTCATTGATTGCGGCATGCGGAAAATGCTTCAATTATCCATAATTATTACCAGGACGGGAAAGCGTTTCAGTATGGATATCGGAAATTTGTGGTCATTGCAGCTGATGATGTTTCTTTTAATGGCTGCCGGTGTGGTGATGGCCAAACGGGGTGTGGTGAAAACGGAAAATAAAGGGATACTGACAGACCTGATGCTGTATCTGTTTTTGCCCTGCAATATTATCAATTCTTTCCGGATGCAGTTCGAGAGAGAAATTTTGGAAAAATGTGCTCTGATATTGGCGGTCTCGATCCTGTTTCAGGTGGTCTGTTACCTGTGCAGCAAAAACTTATTTAAGCGCAGACCGCAGGAGATCAGGCGAGTGCTGCAGTACGGTATTATCGTATCGAACGCCGGTTTTCTGGGGCTTCCCGTGGCGGGCGGTCTGTACGGAGCACTGGGGATGATGTACGCTTCCGTGTTTATTATTCCCCAGCGGATTTTGATGTGGTCCGCGGGGATAGCCTGTTTTACTGAAAGTCCGGATAGAAAGACAGTCTTAAAGAAACTGATAAAACATCCGTGTATCGTGGCGGTGTATATCGGTCTGCTTCTGCTGTTTTTTGAGAGGGCGGCAGTGTCTGTGCTGGAGAGCAGTGTCTATGGGATCCCGCTTATCGGGGCCATAGTGCGGATGCTTTTGGTATCGCTTGACAAAGCGCTCGCCGCGGCGGGGGGATGCACGAACCCGGCGGCCATGCTGCTTGTCGGAATGATACTTTCCGAGGTACGTTTCCAGGATATCTTAAGTGATAAAAATGCGTTGACACTCTCCGCCCTGCGGCTGCTTATCTTCCCGGGAATCGTGCTGGCAGGCTGCAGCGCGGCGGGAATAGATCCTTTTTTGACGAAGGTCTGCGTACTGATGAGCGGTATGCCGGTGGGTGCCACCGCCCCGGTTCTCGCGTCGAAGTATGGCTGTGACAGCTCTTTTGCCTCTAGGTGCGTGGTGTCATCCACACTTTTATCCATGTTGGGAATTCCGTTTTGGGGAATGATGTTGGGAGGATGAGAAAAATGTCTTACTTTAAAACAAATGACGGAGTGTCGCTGTATTACAGTGTGAGAGGGGAGGGGAGACCGCTGCTGATGGTACAGGGCTGGACGTTTACGGCCAGGCTCTGGGAAAAAAATGCGGAGGAAATAGCGAAACATTGTAAAGTGATCTGCATGGACCACCGTGGTCACGGGGAGTCCGAGAAGGTGATGTATTCTCACAGCATAGCGAGATATGCCATGGATGTAAAGAATCTTCTGGATGAGCTGGAACTGGAGAACGTGACGGTGTTGGGCAGTTCCATGGGCGCGGCGGTCCTCTGGAGTTATCTGCAGTTGTTTGGGAATCATCGGGTTTCCAGGCTGATCTGTGTGGATCAGTCGCCATGCCAGTATAATGGCCCGGATTGGAAGTGGGGACAGAGCAGCTGCTACGATGTGGAGAGTTTTATAAGGACCTGCGATCAGATCCTTTATGATCCGCGGGGGGCGGCGGAGAAGATGGCAAAGGGGGTGTTTTACGAGGAGCCGGGAGCGGAACAGATAAAAGAGATTGCCGATGAGATATGCAAATGTCCGGGGGAGGTGCGCATCAAGATCATGCGGGATCATACGAATCTGGACTGGCGGGACTTTCTTCCGCATATCGCTCTGCAGACTCTGGTGATGGTGGCGGGAAAAGGGACGGTATTTCCCCGGCAGGGGTGCGCCTGGGTAGGGGAGCATATTCCGGGGGCGGAGACCGTTTATTTTGAGAAATCCGGACACATGATCTACCGGGAGGATGCGGAAAAATTCAACAGAATTGTGGCAGAGTTTGTGTGCAGGTAAAGAGGAGAAGAGGAGGAAAAGGAACAGTGAAATACGTGGAGATCGATGAGACAAGACCTCTGGATATCGTCATGATGGGGCGGATAACGATTGATTTTAACCCGGCTTACAGCGAGCAGGTGAAGGAGGAGTTCAAGCCCCTGAAAGATGTGCATTACTTTGAAAAATTTGTGGGAGGTTCCCCGGCGAATATTGCGGTGGGGGTGACAAAGCATGGTTTGAAGGCCGGTTTTATCGGCAAGGTGTCGGATGATCAGTTTGGCGATTATGTGACGGAATATTTTGAGAAAAGAGGCATTGATACATCCTGTATTTCCAGATGTGCGGGCGGGGAAAAGCTGGGGCTTACCTTTACGGAGATGCTTTCCTCCAATGAAAGTTATATTTTGATGTACAGAAACCGTATTGCGGATCTTCAGCTCTCGGTGGATGACATTGACGAGGATTATATCAGATCCGCCAAAATGCTCCTGGTGTCCGGTACGGCTCTGGCGGAAAGTCCGTCCAGAGAAGCGGTTTTAAAAGCGGTGATGTTGGCGAGGAAAAACCGTACGAAGATTCTTTTTGATATTGATTACAGGGAATATAACTGGAGAAACAGCGACGAGATATCCATATATTATTCGACGGTTGCGAAGGAGGCGGATATTATTATGGGTTCCAGGGAGGAATTTGATCTGACCGAAAAGTTGATTCGGACAGGTATGACGGATGAACAGAGCGCTGCCTTCTGGCAGAGGTACAACGCGAAGATCGTGGTGATCAAGCATGGTATGCAGGGCTCGACCGCTTATACCTGTGACGGACAGAGTTTCTCCATCAAACCTTTTCCGGTCACGGCGAGGAAAGGATTTGGCGGCGGAGACGGATATGGCTCCGGCTTTCTGTACGGTCTCTACAGCGGCTGGGAGATCCTTGACTGCCTGGAATTTGGATCTGCGGAGGCTTCCATGATGGTGCGGGCAAACAATTGTGCGGATGCGCTCCCTGTGACGGACGAAGTGAAAGCTTTTATTGAGGAAGAGAAGAAGCAGTACGGGGAGATGGTAGCCCGCGCGTAAAAAAATCGGAGGATAAGACAATGGCGAGAGAATTTATCATGCCCGGCAGGATCCTTTCTGGTTCCGGGGCTTTGGAGATGGCGAAAGATGCCATAACATCCATGGGTAAAAAGGCGATGGTCGTGACGGATCAGGTGATGATCGATCTGGGAAACTGCGCAAAAGTGGAAAAGATGCTGTGTGACGGAGGGATATCCTATGTGATCTATTCGGAGATAACGGGGGAGCCCACAGACGTAATGATCCAAAAGGGACTGTCTCTTTTTCAGGAGGAAAACTGTGACTTTCTGATCGCTTTGGGCGGCGGTAGTCCTATCGATTCCATGAAAGCGATAGGTTCCCTGGTGAATCGCGGCGGCAGCATTTCGGATTACATGGGCAGGGAGATCGAGGAGAAGATGCCGCCCATGGCGGCTATCCCGACCACGGCGGGGACAGGCTCGGAGGCGACGCAGTTTACGATCATCACGGACACGGAAAAAGATATCAAGATGCTGTTAAAGGGGAAATGCCTGATGCCTGATGTGGCGGTGATCGATCCCTGCTTTACCATGACGGCGCCGTCCGGGATCACGGCGGCGACGGGCCTGGATGCGCTGTGTCACGCGGTGGAGGCCTATACATCCAGAAAGGCCCAGGCTCTGTCGGATACCTTTGCGCTGTCCGCGGTAAAGAGGATCTTTCAGTATCTGCCGAAGGCGTTCCATGACGGGGGAGACGAGGAGGCCAGGATCCAGATGTCGCTTGCCGCCCTGGAAGCGGGGATCGCCTTCAACAATGCGTCGGTGACGTTGATTCACGGTATGAGCCGTCCTATTGGCGCGCTGTTCCATATTCCTCACGGAATGTCCAATGCCATGCTGATGAAGGAGTGCCTGCGTTTTGCGGTGAGCGGCGCATACGACAGGTTTGCGAAGCTCGGGAGGGCAGTGGGAGCGGCATCCGGGGAGGACTCCGATCAGGAGGCTTCCGGGAAGTTTCTGAAAGCGCTGGAAGAACTGGTGAGAGAGATGGAGATTCCCTCTCTGGAAGGTTTTGGCGTGGAGAAAGAAAAATTTGCGGGCCTCATCGGGAAGATGGCGGAGGATGCCATGGACAGTAAAAGTCCGCAAAATACGATCCGTGAGATCACGGGGCAGCAGGTGGAGGAACTGTACCGTAACCTCTGGAAGTAGAAACATGTCTGTCATTCTTTTTTTCTCAAATTGTGGTATTGCAGGCAGATCAGGATGGTCAGAAGGTCATCCTGATCTGTTATTTCAAGCCCGGTGATATCGGAAAACTGTTCTAACCGGTAGCGGATCGTGTTGTGGTGCACGTTCAGTATCCTGGCGGCCTCCCGGTAATTAAATCCGCATTCGACATAGACTTTCAGGGTTTCCAGAATATTGTCCTGCATCGTGGTATCGGCCTGGGAGAGGGGGGAGAAAAACTCTCTGTAGAACTCCGGCAGCCTGTCGTATATTTTCGGCTGGAGCAGAAGGAAGGAGGCGCCGATGTCGTGGATATGCATCAGGGCCGGATGGTACAGGGAGGTCTTGTCCTTCATGGTTTTCATCAGAGCCAGCGTGTCCCGATATTTCACCGGGATATCTTCCCAGTCCAGGGCGGCCTGACCGATCAGGATATGGATGACGCGGTCCGGAAAGGCGGCCTGAAGAACAGACTGGATCCGTTTTCCGTATTGTCTGCTGTATGTGACGATATCGTGCCAGGTATCCCAGAGAGAGTTGGTGGGGATCAGGAAACGGAAAAGTCCATCCTGCCCGATGCTGGAATGAATATTATATTTTTGGCACAGCTGATCAAAACAGCTGTGCACTTTTGGGTTGTAAATGGAGATATCCTGATAATTTTGACTGCCGGATGAGACGAATTGTGCCAGGACAGGAGAATATCGCATCCACGGATCGATCTGGAGCGCGACGGCCTCCTCCTTTGAGGCGTGGGCATCCCCGCAAAATAGATTGTCCAGCAGAAAATTTTTCTTATGGATCAGATCTTTTTGCCTTTTTCGCATGTCAAAAACGGATTCGCTGATCAGCAGAGTGGCGTAGATCAGCATATTCAGATTTCCGTTGTCTTTAATATCCGGAGCATTCCACAGAATCAGCATCTGATATTCGTCTATACTCAATGTGGAGATCAGCATATGGGTCCTGGCATCATTTTTTCTGTAGTAGAAAAGAGATGTCTCATCTCCCAGATAATATTCCTCGCGGACGGCTTCCCGGAAAAAAGTATCGTCGAGGGTCAGAGGACACTCAAAATCGGTGGGGTAATTCAGGAAGGATTTTTTTTCCGTGTTTACCAGTGTGATCGGGTGTCCCAGTATGGTGCTGGCGCTGCTGAGCAGATCGGGGACAGACTGGGATTTCTGGATGGAACGCAGCAGCCGGCTGTATACGTTGATAAAAGAAGTAGTGCTATCGGAGAACATGGAGATATTCAAAATCAGGGGATTCAGAATATCGTTCCATGTAAATTTGCTGGGGATGAAGATCAGGGGCAGGTCATACTGATTGGCAAGGGCCTTGCATTCTTCGGGAATATCCTGAATATACCGGAACATTTTGATTCCCAGGGCTGCCGCATGTCTGTTGTGCAGTTCCCGGATGATCTCCATAAGAACATTCGGGTTGCTGATAAAAATGTAGCCGGTGGTGAGAACAAATTCTCCGGCGCGAACGTATTTGACGGAATCGGGAGCGTCCAGAACGCCGGCACACCGGATCGCGGCGGTGAGACCGCCCTGTCCGGCGAGAACCTCCATGTCGGAAAAAGGGTATGTGTGTTGAATATCAAGAAAAGTATTGTACTTCATATTGTTGACGGCACTGAGCCGAACCTCCTTTAAGCATAATGATTCTTGCAACTATGATATAGCATGTTTGTATCTTTGGTCAATGCTTTTTATGGACAGTATTGATAAAATACATAAAAATTCAACAAAAAAACAGATCAGGACGGCATAGTTTTGTGAAAAACGCAAAGCCGGGAGAGGTTGATAATGAAAGCATTGATGAAAATGGGCAGTTGGCAGGATGACGGAAATGTGCGGCTCTGTGAGGCGGAGCGCCCGATACCGGGGGCGGATGAGGTGCTGATCCGGGTAAAGTCGGCAGGGATCTGCGGGACGGATATCAAGATATGGCATGGCGCCACCTGGAGCAATCCGCCGGTGATTCTGGGACATGAATACTCCGGCGTAATTGAAGAGACAGGGCAGAATGTGAAAGAGCTGCTGCCGGGGGACCGGGTGGTGAGCGAAACGGCCCAGAGCGTCTGCGGTGTCTGTGAGTACTGCAAGACCGGGAGAGAGCTGATGTGCGACGAACGGCTGTCCATCGGATACGGGGTGGACGGCGCGATGGCGGAGTACATCAAAGTGCGCCGGGGAATCGTACATAAAATTCCGGACACCCTGAGTTTTGATAAGGCGGCGCTGTGCGAGCCTTTTGCGGTGGCGCTGCATGCGCTGTTTGACCATACGGACCTGACAGCTGCGGATAAAGTGCTGATCATGGGACCGGGGGCCATCGGACAGCTGGCGGCTCAGGCGGCAAAATCGGTGGGAGCCATGACGGTCCTCGCGGGGATTCCAAGGGACAGGGAAAGGCTGGAAGCGGCGAAAAAAGCGGGCGTGGATATAACGCTGACGGATCTGTCGGAGGAAGCGGTGGAAAAAATCACCGGGAAGAAAGGATTTGATGTGGTTTTAGACTGCAGCGGTGCCGGGCCGGCTATACGGCAGGCGATGAAGAGTGTGAAAAAGACAGGAACTTTTATCCAGGTAGGCCTCACAAAACCGGAACTGACGATAGATTATTCCCTGCTCACCGGGAGGGAGATCCGCATCATCGGGACTTTCGGCCACAGATGGCATAACTGGGAGACGGCGATTGAACTGATGAGCACCGGGAAGGTGAATGTGGAACATCTGATCACCGGTAAATACGGGCTTAAAGACTGGGAGAAGGGTTTTACGGATATGCAGGAGGGCAGAGGGATCAAAATTCTGATCTGCCCTGAGGAAAAATAAGGAGGCAAAGAGAGTGAAAGCTATTGTAAATTATGAAAACGGTCCGGAGAAAGTGCAATATATGGATGTCGAGATGCCGGTGCCGGCGGAGGGACAGGTGAGGATCAAAGTGGCTTACTGTGGTATCTGCGGGACGGATCTCCACATTTATGCGGGGGACGGCGGTTATCCGACAAAGCCGCCGGTCACGCTGGGGCATGAATTGTCGGGCATTGTGGAAGCGGTGGGCGAGGGAGCGGATCCCGCATGGATCGGCAAAAAGGTGGTCAGCGAGACCTACTACCATACCTGCGGCCGCTGTATGTACTGCCGGACAGGACATGGGAATCTCTGCCCGGAGAAAAAATCCATCGGCAGTGCGGTGAACGGAGCCATGGCGGACTATGTGGTGGTACCCGAAAAAAACCTGCATTTGATCCCGGAAGGAATCAGCCTGAGGGAAGCGGCCATGACGGAGCCCCTCGCCTGCTGTGTGCAGGGGGTTCTGGAATTTGGAGATATGATCCCGGGGGACCGGGTGCTGATCACGGGTCCCGGCGCGATCGGGCTGATGTGTCTGCAGGTTGCGGTGAGCGCGGGGGCGGTAGTGATCGTCGCCGGAACCGCTGTGGATAAGGAGAGGCTGGAACTGGCGAAAAAGCTTGGAGCGGCGGAAACGGTTTATTCCGATCAACCGGATGCGAAGGAGAAGATCGGCATGCTGTGCGGTCCCTTCGGACCGGATGTCGTTCTGGACTGTTCCGGAGCGGGACCGGCGATCCGTATGGGATTGGAAGTGATCAGGAAGGGGGGACGTTATGTGCAGGTAGGGCTGACCGGCAGGCCCGTGGAACTGGATATGAATCTTATCACGTTAAAAGAGCTTTCCGTGATGGGAACCTACGCGCAGAAACCACAGTGGTGGGAAAAAGCGCTGGATCTTGTGCAGAGAGGCGAAGTAAAGCTGGAGCCGCTGATCAGCGATGTTTATCCGTTTAAAGAGTGGAAGAAAGCGTTTGACGGATATCAGCAGAAAACAGGTTTTAAATATTTACTGCAAGCCGCCGCTGACAGCGAGTGAGAGGTAATTCTGGCGGGGTATAGAAATATTTAAAATACAAAAACTACTAATATTTAAGGAGGAAAAAGAAACATGAGAAAAGAAAAAGTGAAACGTCTGTTAAGCCTGGGGCTTGTTGTTGCCATGACGGTGAGTATGATAACCGGCTGCGGAAACAGCGGTGCAGACAACAGTGCTTCTACCGGAGACTCTTCCGCGTCCAGCGAGGCATCGACGGAAGGAGAAGCGGCAGAGACTCCCGCGGCATCCGGCGATGTCGTGAAGATCGGCAGTTTGTGGCCCCTTACCGGCGGTTCCGCCACGATAGGGCAGCAGCATGCCGATGGGGCGGAAGCTGCCATCAAGGAGATCAATGCAAACGGAGGAATCAAATCCATGGGCGGCGCTCAGATCCAGCTGGTGGTTGCAGATACCGAGACAGCGGCAGATAAAGCTTCGGTAGCCTGTGAACGTCTGATCACGGATGACAAGGTCAGCATGGTTATCGGCGCTTATAACAGCACCTGCTGCATTTCCTCTTCCGAGGTTGCCCAGAAATATTCCGTTCCCTATATTTCTCAGGGCGGCGTTGCGACGGCGGTGACGGACAGGGGGTACGACTATGTGTATCGTATCAACAACACCGCGACGTACGATGTTCTGGAAATGATCACTGCGTTAGATACGATCTGTGAAGAAAATAATCTGGACACGCTGACCTACGCTCTTGTGTATGAGAACTCTGACTGGGGCGCGGACAATGCGCGGATCTGGAAGGAAGCTGCGGACGAGAGAGGATGGACATGTGTGCTGGATGAACCGGTTACCAACGGTCAGGCGGACATGACGAGCCAGGTGCTCAAGGTGAAAGATTCCGGGGCGGATGTTCTCAACGTTTCTTTCTATACGGATGACTCCATTGTATTTGCCAATGCGCTGTATGCCAACCAGGTTGATCTTCCCTGGGGTGTGTGGTCCGTAGGAGGCGGCTGGCAGGATGCGGCTTTCTTTGAGGCTCTTGACCAGGAAGTTTACAATTATCATTTTGTGCAGGAAGACTGGGATATGTGCGGCGTCCAGAACCATGAATGGATCCAGGAAGTTGCGGCCAACTGTAAAGATACTTACGGCTATGAAATGACATCGTTCTTCGCACAGGGCTGGACCGCTGCCTATGTGGCATATTATGCGCTGGAAGCTGCCGGTACGACAGATCCGGAGGCGCTGCGCGATGCCATCAAGGGAATTGAATTATATAATGACGGCGAAGACAGAGCTCTGCTGAGCGGTTATTCCGCGATTGTATTCGACGAGAAAAACCAGAATACATTTGCGGGCGGTGCTACCGGAGGTACGATCGTACAGTATCAGGATGGCGCAGCGGTTCCGCTGTACCCTGCGGAGCACAGTGTGGAGGGGAATACTCCTATTTTACCGATACCTTCTTTCAGTGAAAGATAATTTGCAAAGTACAGAAGGACAAAAAAGCAGCCGGCAGGGAGGAGAAAAGTCCCTCCTTCCCCTGTACGGCCTGCAGTGAAAGGAAATGAGCATGAACAATATATTTATAGCGATTTTACACGGTTTGATCCTTGGCGGGGCGTACAGTCTGATAGCTGTCGGTCTGAGTGTGATCTTCGGCGTTGTGCGCATCATCAATTTTTCCCACGGTGCGATGCTGATGGCTTCTGCCTTCGCATATTATGAACTGTTTACCCGTTTCAATGTCGATCCGTTTTTTGCAATGTTTGTCATTGCGCCGGCGTTTTTCATCATAGGCTTCCTTCTGCAGAAAGTGGTGATCCGCCCATTGCT
>ERZ779622.1067-NODE-1067-length-12310-cov-7.333252_pt1 | contig 12310 bp, 9 predicted proteins | sample MGYA00514188_ERZ779622 | MGnify/ENA primary metagenome ERZ779622 (study PRJEB29562, sample SAMEA4376702) | mouse gut metagenome | isolation source: Cecum | study: EMG produced TPA metagenomics assembly of the A DSS colitis mouse model was used to assess the...
TTGACCGTGGAAGCCATCAGCCCGGAACAGGTCAGCCAGATTTCCGGCTACCTCGACACTTGGAAGAACGTATCCTTTGACGACAAGCGGCGGGTGGTGGATTTGATGATTACCACCATTGCCGCCACAAGCGACAGCTTAAACATCACATGGAAAATCTGACGGGCATATCAGCGCCCGTCAGACCGTTACCTTGTGTAGTCCCTTGTAAACTGTACTTCCCTATTTTTGAAACAAGCCCTACTCTCCAATGAAAAATACACCGGACGGGTGCTGCTCCAAAAAACGATCAGTACTGGCGCTGTTCAATCGAAAATGATGGCCTCATGGAGCGGTATCTTTACACCGACGCCCATGAGGCCATTATTTCGGATGAGATGTTTATTGCAGTGCAGCAGGAGAAACTTAGCCGTTCTAAGGAAGCGCACAACCAAGTTGCCATGAGGCTGGCATTTTCAGGTGAATCATAAAAATATGTCGGTGCCAATTATAGCAGATTTCAGATAAGATATGAAATAAGGTAAGATTGGTTTTGGAGCGGTTGATATTTAGAGATTCCCTATCTCAAAAAGTATTTATGCTATACTATGACAAATTTTTCAAATAGATATGGTAATTTTTATTTCTTATGCTATAATGTAAATTAGAGGATAATATGCGATTATCTGTTGATTTTAAGGATGATTCTTTTGAACTGCATCGCACTGGTTCATCGAATCATTGCCAAACAGTTGGAGGAGAAAAATATGTTTTGGCAGGTTATCACTGCATTGGCCACAGTTCTAGCTGTTATAATTAGCATATTAATTGCTATGATAACTATAGCACGCGAATCACATACTCGCTTTACCGACAATTTCAACATACTATATCAGAAAACATTTTCACTTCGCACACAACTGACCTCTATCATACAAAAGCAGGAAGAGGAAGAATTCTTTTATGAAACTGATAGAATTATATCTTGCCAGGCGGCACATGATAGAGTTCTGGACTACTTGACGGAAATGGAAAATTTCTTTTTCCTGGTAGTTGATCACCGAAGCGTTTATCGTTCTTTTGAAAAACTGATGTCCTTAGCATTATATCAACGCCTTATGGTTTTTTACGGCTTTATTCTGCGTGAGAGGAGAGAAAACAATAATTCAAAGATGTTTTTAAACTATGAAGAAGCACTTAAAAAGATTAGAAATATGAAAAAAATCAAAGGGCAGCTGCCTAATTATAAAAAGCGGTGTTATATTGGTATCCGTTCCTCTGACCATTTGTATGACAGCGGATATTTTCGGTCTGATATATCCATATTTTCAAAAGACGCTGGACCGCAGGTTTTTCCTGTACGACCAAATCAAAATAAGGCAAATAAATATGTAGTGCCATTTATGACCAGCCGGATCAGACAAATGCTGTCGCAAACGTCCGAATACCGATTTGCCTTTTACAATGGTACAATGGCCTATAATTTACCTCAGGAGTTTCACCAGTACTTTATTTGTCTGAATCCACGGGAACTGCTGCAATGGCTGAATGATAAGCCAACTGTAAAAAGCTGGCTTTCCTTTTGCAATATTCCGGTTTTTCCATATGAAACTTTTTTAGGACAAGATATTACAAGTGACAAGTTGGAGCAGCGCTTTCCCCAAACAGAACAGTGTATTATTCAGAGCAACTACGGAGGCGGAGGGATGGGAACCTTTTTGGTATCCATCAGTGGTTTTGACAAAGTAAAACCTCTCTTGCAGCCTTTAAGACAGTACATGGTATCCACTTACGCCAAACATAGTGTTTCCGTCAATACGCATGTTTTTATCTCTGACAAACAAACTGTCCTCTCTCCCGGTTCAGTACAAATTATAGAGTTGGAGCAGGATCAGTTATGTTACCGCGGCGCTGATTTCGCCGCCTTTCGCATGCTCCCAGACACATGCCGGGAACAGGTGCGAAACCTGAGCTTGAAAATCGCAAACCGGCTGAGGGAGCGAGATTATCGAGGAGTTGCTGGAATCGATTTTATTGTGACCAGAGATCAAAAAGTCTACTGCATGGAAATCAATCCCCGATTTCAGGCTTCAACGGTGCTGCTAGATATGTATTTGCAGAAGCATAATACTGGAAATAACACCGCAAATTCGGTATTTGCTCTAAACGAACAGGCTTTTTCTAATTTGATGGCTACTGCGCTGTGTTTTGATGACATTATTAATTATAGTTGCTATTATTACTACAAAGGGACACTTCCACTGAAATATCTGATGGAGAAACGCGACAAACTCGCCCGCGAAGGAGTCACTATTCATGATGACGGCTTTGTAAGTTTTGCTGATGAAAAATTTCTGGATTCAGATTCCTATCTGTTTCGGGCAGTATTTCCCCATAGGATTTGCGCTGTTTCGCCGGACATGACCCTGATGCTCAATGACAATATCCCTGTTAAGCAGGCTCCCCAGGACCTTTTAGATTTAAAAATCGCCTTGCTCAACCAAGGCGTTAATTTTGCGGGCTCCTTGGCACAAGTAAAAAAGGGAGTTTACGAGTCTGTTGATATTACATTCAGGGGAGCGCAGTACTGTACTGACCCTGTAGCGATGAACTGTGCATACCAAGTAAACCTTTCTCAATACAGCCCTTTTACCATTAAAACAGATGCCAACAACAGCACAATTACCTACTATGGTGTTCCGTTTGGGGACATTACCATTGAAAAAAATCAATTGGCCGACTTGCCCGAAACAGACCGTCGTATCCTATATTTATCTACAGACCGTTTACGCATTAAGCTGATTGCCGGCTGCGAGTACAAGAACATTGGCCGCGGTTGCAGATTCTGCAATCTTCCTATGTCGGATAAGCGATTTACACGAGATGAGCTCAGGGGAGCGCTCATGCGCTTAAAATCAAAACAGCTCTCTTTCCGGCATATTTTGATTGGCGGCGGCACATGTTTGGCGACAGATATTTGGGAAGACGTCATTTGGCTCTGCCGCTTCTTAAGCGAAGACGATTGGTACAAAAACAAACCCATTTCCCTTATGTCAGTGCTGCCTCCCAAGGAAATGTTGATTGAGTTTCGGCGTGCGGGATTGACGGAGGTTGCTTTTAATATTGAACTCTCCGACGACCAACTGGCCCGATTGCTTATGCCTGGCAAACGCGGACAAGGCAAAACAGCGTATTATTCCGTTTTGGAGGAGGCAGTCCAGGTATTTGGTGTGGGAGCGGTTCGTTCTGCGCTGCTGGCCGGTGCAGAACCGGAGGAGGTACTGTTCGACGAGGTAAAACATTTGGCGCAAATGGGCGTGATACCTTGTTTGTCGGCGTTTCGTGCTTTGCCTGGATCTGAATTTTCCGGTGCAATACAGCCCGATAACGCAACCTTGCGCAGAGTCCATGACACCTGTGCAAATAATCTGGCTGCTATGGGTGGCCCAATCAAAGAATTAGGACCTAAATGCCGCGACTGTAGAAATAATATGCTGGCGATATAGCAGAATTATTGTCCCTTGGGGGGAGGATTATTTTTCACCTTGAAAATCATGATATCCTTTGAATACAGCTCCTCCAAATCCGTCTTAAGCTGCTGTGTGACCTCATCAATATACTTGCTGAACCGACGCTGGGAATACTGGCCTTGAAGCCGTTGCAGGTCCGCACGCAGGCAATCAATTTTTGCATCCACATAGCCACGATATGTATCTATATCTACCTCTACCTGCTTCCTTTCCTGGTTCCGACGTCCCTGAACTGCGTCAATTGTCATCCAAATTAAGCTGGCAATTGACGCAACACTGCCAACCGCAGAGAGTACTTCAACAACAATTTCATATGGACAGTAATTGGCCGCCATAACTTGAAAGCCATTCTGACCGTCGGCATGGGCCAATGCTTGATTGATGTTGTAAAACAGCTTATTGACATATTCCACACCCTCTGGGTCATCACGAAAAACATTGGTTTTAATGTTAAAGTGAAGCGAGATGGAGTTGGAAGCTCCGCTGCGCAGCAATGTGCGAATTTTCCCCACATGGGACATATAACTGTTTAGCCGGGATTCCGGTATCTCTTTCGCCTGCAGGAACCTGTCCACATCCTGTACAATACGATACCGTGTAAATTCGTCTAAAATATCATGGTGCAAAGCAAGCTGACAAAAATATTGAATCATCCGAAAGTCATGGCCTGCCAGCGCGTCTGAAATACCGTCTAAAAGGGCATTTTTGGCTTCTTGCACCATCCCCTTAGCGATATAGAGGTTACATATAGGAAAATACTCGTGTTTGTCCCAAAAGTACAAAATCAGGTTGTCGAGCTGTAGTTTATACTCTGAAATTGGCAAAATTTTTTCTCCTGCACGGAGAGTAACCGTACTGTCCGATGCAGCGATGTAATCTGCAGCCCCTATTACATAAGGGAATTGATAAAACGGGAAACGCACCCCATCTAATACCGTTTTGGAAAAGTTAGCAAATTCTACATTAACAGAGCCGAGATCGCAAACCGTCATATGACAGTTTATAAAACTGGTTCCTTCCAGTGTGCTGCTACGAAACACGGTATTGTTAAAACTGCAATTATGGAATAAACTGTTCAGCATCCCGGAGCTGACAAGCTGAATATTTGAAAATCTAGACGATTCAAAATTGCAAAGGCTGAAATTATTGGCTTCAAAGGGTTTACAGCCGCTTCCATTGAACTCCACATCAAAAAAATCACAGTGGGCAAAAGAATTTCCAATGAGAGATGTTTCTTGAAAGATTACTGAGCGGAAGCGGGACCCGGTCAGTGCCACGTTTTCAAAGGTGCACTTTTCGTAAATCAACCACTGAAATACGCTGTTCTTCAGTCCGGCACGGATATAGTCGATATTATGCAGCCTTTCATGCTGCCCAGTTGAACCGCCAACAGATTTATTGCTGTTGACCTTCGGATCAGGGTATTGCGCAGCAAGGAACTCTAGTGACTGTTGAATCTTTTCCTGGCGTTCATTCATAAAAACTCCCCTTATTTGTTTGTAATGGGATTATTTCTAAATCGCTCCTTAAAATCAACAGATAATCGCATATTATTCTTCACATAGGTCAGGCAGGTCACCAGTTTTTTTGGTGACCTGCCTTGTGGTTTAGCGTGAAAATGTCATTTTGCCTCGTGGATATTTTTCGGCCAAAAGGTATTGTCTGTTGATAGGATGCGGTAGTGTCAAGAGTTTTTCACAAATTAGTTTGCAGATATAAATTTCCATATTCAGGGGGAAACTGAACCAGAGGTGATGATTATGGGATTTTTCCTCAGCGCAAAGGGGACGGGCCCCTATTTTGAGGGCTGGTATTTCAAGCACCAAAACACGCAAGGCCAGACCTTGGCGTTGATCCCCGCATACCATATCGACAAAGAGGGACGCCGCACCGCTTCTCTCCAGATCATTTCAAAGGATCAGTCGTGGTGGCTGGAGTACCCGGCATCACAGCTTCAAATCTCCCGGCAGCTTTGAATGTTCCGGCCTGGCCCGTTCACCGACTGTTCGGTAAACGATCTGTGCCGAAGAATATGTGGACTGGCCAAAGCGCTCCAGAACGTTCAGGACAAAATACGGGACCGGCCGCACAGCCGATCCCGTATTTTTTGTCTATGGCGAGTCAGTTTCTTACCCGCTTCCTTGTATCCTATGTGGTTTTCAGACGGCTCTCCCACTCGGCCGCCTTGAAGCCCACAAGGACAAAATCATCCCCGATCAAAAGCGGGCGCTTGACCAGCATTCCATCCGTGGCGAGCAGGCGCAGCATCTCCTCCTCGCTCATGCCGGGCAGCTTGTCCTTCAGTTCCATGGACTTATACAGCAGTCCGCTGGTGTTGAAAAACTTCTTCAGCGGCAGGCCGCTGCGCCTGTGCCACACCGCCAGCTCATCATAGGTAGGGTGTTCCGTTTTGATGTCTCGGAATGCGTACGCGATCTGGTTTTCATCCAGCCATTTTCTGGCTTTCTGACAGGTGGTGCATTTGGGGTAGCAAATAAAGGTCATAGTTTCATCACGCTCCTATTGTCCCTGATTGAGTCAGGCCTTGGCCTATGCGCGTCATCATCGCCCCGCAAAGAAATTGCCGCACAGAGACGCCAAAGTAAACTGCGCCAAATAATCGGAGATTACCTGATCCAAGCCTTGCCACAGGGCAAGCGTCCGGCAGTCTTTGCTCCGAGGGCAGGCATCCTGGCTAGGTTCCAGACAGGCGACGGGAGCCAGTGGCCCTTCCATCAGTTCAAGGATTAACTTTACATTGTATTCCTCCGGGGGGCGGTTCAGCCGGTAGCCGCCCCCCTTTCCCCGCATGGCGGCAAGTAATCCGCCTTTTACCAGCTCTTTCACTACAATCTCCAAATATTTTTCCGAGATATCCTGACGGGCCGCCACATCCCTCAGCGGTACGAAACGGTCCCCCTGATGCTCAGCGACATCCACCAGAAACCGCAGCGCGTATCTGCCTTTTGTAGAAATCATCATACCCCCCCTCCTTTCCCTATTGTACCACGAGGTTAATAGGAAATTCAAGTGCTCTCTTGTTCGTCCGGCCTTTCATTGAAGTCCATACGGTAGGAGCAAGGACTTCTTGACATGCTCGGGAGATACATGTTATCATGATACGAATTATCACAACAGCCCAGTAAAATCGGTGCGGAGCCATTCCAATTTTTATCAAATTCAACAAACGGCATTCTCTGGCGCACGCCTCCGTGCGCCGGAATTTGCCGCGGCAGCTATGGCTGGAGAGCGGCCAAGGCAGGAGGCAGACGTATGAATCATACAGGGGGACTTCCGGAACGGAGCGGAGAGTGCGCTTCGGCCGTCAAATCCCATGACCACAATATACAGAGCGTCCAAAACCTGGAGGCCGTCATCAACGAGGGCCTGCGCGTCTCTCTGTTGGCGGAGACGCCGGACCAGTCCCTGAAGGTACTGCTCAAATACCTGGGGAAAGCGCTGAACGGGGATCGTACTTACATCTTTGAACGTAGCGAGTCCGGCTATGACGACAACACCTACGAGTGGACCGCCGACGGCGTGAAGCCGGAGATCGGCAATCTGCAGCATGTCCCTCCGGAGGTGTGCGCCAGCTGGTATCGGAACTTCAGCGTTGGCAGGCATATTGTCATCAAGCGTCTGGAAGATATTCGTAAGAGCGACCCCCTCCAGTACGAAAATCTGAAGCAGCAAGGCATCCACTCCCTTGTGGTGGTCCCCCTCTATGACGGCAGCCGGATCATCGGCTTCTACGGCGTGGACAATCCCCCGGTGAAGTCGCTGGAGTACGCGTCCAACATGCTCCAGACTGCGGCCTACTTTATTGTATCCTCCCTGAAGCGGCGTAATCTGGTCCGGGAGCTTCAAAAGCGGAGCTATCTGGAGGGCAGACACAGCCTGGAGGACATTCTGGAGGGCGCCAGAACAGGCATCTGGACCATCGAGCTGGAGGAGGGCTGCCAGCCCAGGATGTACGCCGGCCGGACCATGCGCATTCTTCTGGGCGTGGCCGACAAGATTACCCCGGAGGAGTGCTACCAGCGCTGGTTTCAAAATATTGACCCAGATTACGTGGAGATGGTGCAGGAGGCGGTGCGGGAGATTCTGGAGACCGGGCGCGCCGAGGTCATCTATCCCTGGAACCACCCCCAGCTGGGCAAAATTTACGTCCGCTGCGGCGGCGTGCCCGACAAGACCTTTCAAAAACCCGGCGTCAGCCTGAACGGATACCACCAGGACATTACGGACACCATGGTAACCAGAAAGAAGCAGGAGCAGTCCATCATGGAGCTGCTGGAACGGGTAAGGCAAGCCAACTCGGCCAAGAGCGAATTTCTCTCCCACATGTCCCACGACCTGCGCACGCCCATCAACGGAATCCTGGGGATGCTTTCCATCATGGAAAAGTGCCAGGACGACCCGGAGCGCCAGAAGGAGTACCGGCGGAAGATCCGCATTTCAACGGAGCATCTGCTCTCCCTGGTGAACGACGTGCTCCAGATCAGCAAGCTGGAGAGCGGGAGGCCGACGGCGGAGGAGGAGCCCTTCGACCTCCGCGACACCCTGTCCGACTGCGTCACCATCCTGTCCGCCCTTGCGGAGGAGAAAGAGGTCAGCCTGGAGCTGGAGGAACCCGTCCTGCCCCACAGCAGGGTCATCGGCAATCCGCTGCACATGAAGCAGATCCTGATGAATGTCATCGACAACGCCATCCAGTACAACCGCCCCAACGGGTCGGTGTCCATCGCGGCGGAGGAAACCGACTTCCAAGACGGGACCGCCTCCTTCCGATTTGCGGTCCGGGACACGGGCATCGGCATTGGGGAGGACTTCAAAAAGCATATCTTTGATCCCTTCACCCAGGAGCACCAGGGCGCTCGGACCAATTACAACGGCGTCGGGCTGGGCATGACCATCGTCAAAAATCTGGTGGACCAGATGCACGGGTCCGTTGAGATTGACAGCCAGGTGGGCAAGGGCAGCGTGGTTCGAATCACCCTGTCCCTCCGGGCCGACGGAGTCCAGGGCGGCCGGCCCTCGGACGGCGACTGGGCCGTTCCCGACAATGTCGCCGGCATGCGGGTCCTTCTGGTGGAGGATAACGAGATTAACTGCGAGATCATGGAGTTTATTCTGCGGGACGCGGGGACAGAGGTGGTCACCGCCCACGATGGAAAGGCCGCCGCGGACGCTTTCTCGGCCTCCTCGCCGGGGAGCTTTGACTGTGTGCTCATGGACCTGATGATGCCCGTCATGAGCGGATTTGAGGCGGCCCGGGTGATCCGCGGCATGGACCGGCCGGACGCGGAGACCGTGCCCATCATCGCCCTGTCGGCAAACGCCTTTGAGGAGGACGTGGCGCTGGCCAAGGATGCCGGGATGAACGAGCACCTGGCAAAGCCGGTGAACATCCGGAAGATGTTCCAGACCATGAGCCGGCTCAAGCCCCCTGCCCCCGCCGGCGCCTCCCTCTGAGCTGAGCGCAGCGATCCCCCGGCCGGGGGATCGTTTTTTTACGCCCCTCCCGCTCTCCGCTTGACTTTTCCCCCGCCCCTCTGGTAAGATTATAGTATTAAGCTGGGTTGGTATGCCCAATGGAAAATGTGAGGTATCGCCATGAAGAAAAGCTACGGCAACGACTCCATCTCCGCCCTGAAGGGGGCCGACCGGGTCCGGAAGCGCCCCGGGGTCATCTTCGGCTCCGACGGGCTGGAGGGCTGCGAGCACGCCGTGTTCGAGATCATGTCCAACTCCATCGACGAGGCCCGGGAGGGCCACGGCGCGCTCATCACCGTCACCCGATTTGAGGACGGCTCCATCCAGGTAGAGGATCAGGGCCGGGGCTGCCCCGTGGACTGGAACGAGAAGGAGCAGAAATTCAACTGGGAGCTGGTATTCTGCGAGCTGTACGCCGGCGGCAAGTACAATAACGATGGCGGGGACAACTATGAGTACTCCTTGGGCCTCAACGGCCTGGGCTCCTGCGCCACCCAGTACGCCAGCGAATTTATGGACGTCACCGTGTGGCGGGAGGGAAAGAAGTACTCCCTCCACTTCGAGAAGGGGGAGAACATCGGCGGGCTGAAATCTGAGCCCACCGACCGGGGCAAAAAGACGGGCACCACCATCCGCTGGAAGCCCGACCTGGAGGTGTTCACCGACATCGCCATCCCCGTGGACTACTACCTGGATGTGATGAAGCGGCAGGCGGTGGTCAACGCCGGGGTGACCTTCCGGTTCAAGAATCAGGCGGGAGGCAGATTTGAGACCACCGATTTCCAGTACGACAACGGCATCGTGGACTACGTGGCCGAGCTGGCCGGAGAGGACGCCCTCACCGCCCCCGTTTTCTGGCAGACCGAGCGGAAGGGCCGGGACCGGGCTGACAAGCCGGAGTACAAGGTGAAGCTTTCGGTGTCCTTCTGCTTCTCCAACAAGGTACAGGTGGTGGAGCACTACCACAACTCCTCCTGGCTGGAGCACGGCGGCTCCCCGGAGAAGGCCATGCGCTCGGCCTTTGTCTCCGCCGTCGACGGCTGGCTCAAGGGGCAGAACAAGTACACCAAGGGGGAGAGCAGAATCACCTTCCCCGACATTCAGGACGCCCTGGTGCTGGTGAGCAACAACTTTTCCACCCAGACCTCCTACGAGAACCAGACCAAAAAGGCCATCAACAACAAGTTCGTCCAGGAGGCCATGACGGAGTTCCTCCGCGCCCAGATGGAGGTCTATTTCATCGAAAATCCCGCCGACGCCCAGAGGATAGCCGAGCAGGTCTTAATCAACAAGCGGGCCAGGGAAAACGCGGAAAAGACCCGGCTGAACATCAAGAAGAAGCTCACCGGGACCATGGATATCTCCAACCGGGTGCAGAAATTCGTCCCCTGCCGCACCCGGGACGTGAACCGCAGCGAGCTGTATATCGTGGAGGGCGACTCGGCTCTGGGCAGCGTGAAGCAGGCTCGGGACGGGGAGTTCCAGGCCATCATGCCCATCCGGGGCAAAATTCTCAACTGCCTCAAGGCCGACTACGGGAAGATTTTCAAGAGCGAAATCATCACCGATCTGTTGAAGGTGCTGGGCTGCGGCGTGGAGGTCCACGACAAGCGGGCCAAGGATATGGCCGCCTTCGACCTGTCCGCCCTGCGGTGGAACAAGGTCGTCATCTGCACCGACGCCGACGTGGACGGCTTCCAGATCAGGACCCTGGTGCTCACCATGCTCTACCGCCTCACCCCCACCCTGATCCAGGAGGGGTACGTCTATATCGCCGAGTCCCCCCTGTTCGAGATCACCTGCAAGGAAAAGACCTGGTTCGCCTACTCCAACAAGGAGAAGGACGACATCGTGGCCACCCTCCAGGGGAAAAGGTACGATGTCCAGCGTTCCAAGGGCCTGGGTGAGAACGAGCCGGAGATGATGTGGCTGACCACCATGTCCCCGGACACCCGGCGGCTCATCAAGGTGGTGCCCGAGGATGTGGAGCAGACCGCCCGGATGTTTGACCTGCTCCTGGGAGACGACCTCACCGGCCGGAAAACCCATATCGCCGACCACGGCCACGAATTTTTAGAGCTGGCGGATATTTCCTAGGAGGGTGCGATGAAAAAGAAATTACTGCCCGCCCTCTGCGCCTTGCTGCTGGTCGCCGCCGCCGCTTTTGCCATACTGTGGCGGCAGGAGGCGGCCCGGAATGAGAACAACCTGCGTGGACTGTGGCTGTCCGCCTCGGCCACAGGAGAGACTGTGATTACTGAATACCAGGAGGCCGGCGAGGAGCTCCCCTCCTGCCAGGTCATCGCGGAGCTGCGGGTCATGGGGGATGTTTGCCTCCTGGCAAAGGGCGCCGGGCCGGATTACACCGACCTGAACGCCGTCTATGGCATTCTGTCCCTGTACCCGGAGCGGTGCTCCGATGTGACAGAGGAACTGCTTCTGGTCTTTCAGGCCGCCTCTGAGGAGAGGCTGAACGGCTTTAACTGGCCCCTACGGGTCAATGAGCTGCGCAATGCTTTGGAGTACGGGCCATGAATGGGGAACTGCGAACCAGAAAAAATATCCGGCTGAAAAACTACGATTACAGACAGCCAGGGTATTATTTTGTGACGATCTGCACCCAGGTGCGGTATGAAAATATCCTGTGTGAAATTGTGCCGTCCATTTCTTTGCAGTCGGCTACAAGGGTGCATCCCGGCCTTGTAGGGGGCGCCGCCCTCGGCGCCCCGCTCTTTCAATTTCCCTCCACACCTCAAATCAACCTGACCACAGCGGGGCAAATCGTGGAAAAATACATTCAAAATGCAAATTTGGTCTATGAAAATCGTGTTAAGCTAGATTGTTATGTGATTATGCCAGACCATATTCACCTTATTGTGCAGTTGTGCCCTTTGGAAAACGGGTCGCCGAGGGCGGCGACCCCTACAATCGCATTACCCAACGTTATCAACACAATAAAAGCGCTTTCTACCAAAAAAATCGGCTATTCAATTTGGCAGCGCGGTTATCACGAGCACATCATCCGCAACAACGCCGATCTCAATGCGACCCGCGAATACATTCAAAACAACCCTATGAAATGGGTGTTAGATAGGACTGAAGCAAATGGCCAAGAAGAAAACGCCAAATGAGGATAAAAAGCGCGCCGCCGACCCCAACGTGATGGGTCTGCGGGCGGAGGTGCTGGAGCAGCCCATCACCCAGACCCTGGAGATCAACTACATGCCCTACGCCATGTCGGTCATCATCTCCCGGGCCATCCCGGAGATCGACGGCTTTAAGCCCTCCCACCGCAAGCTGCTGTA
>ERZ779622.1068-NODE-1068-length-12303-cov-5.025882_pt1 | contig 12303 bp, 13 predicted proteins | sample MGYA00514188_ERZ779622 | MGnify/ENA primary metagenome ERZ779622 (study PRJEB29562, sample SAMEA4376702) | mouse gut metagenome | isolation source: Cecum | study: EMG produced TPA metagenomics assembly of the A DSS colitis mouse model was used to assess the...
CGGGTGACGGACACGGCGAAAGCGGTGTTTAATGTGGATAACTACAAGGAATATTTGTCCCTGCAGTGCGACAGTGCCCTGCGCAATATTGTCCGCATGTACCCCTATGATGTGGCGGAAAATGTGGATACCACGGGGGACGGCATTGCGGATGACGGGAGTCTTCGGGGGTCCAGCGAATTGGTGGCGGAGCGTATCCGGCAGGAGATCCAGAACAAGGTCAGCGAGGCGGGTCTGGAAATTATAGAGGCGAGGATTACTTACCTTGCCTATGCGCCGGAAATCGCGGCGGCGATGCTGCAGAGACAGCAGGCATCCGCAGTGATCGATGCCAGAAGGCTGATCGTGGATGGAGCTGTGGGCATGGTGGAAATGGCGCTTAACAGTCTGTCCGAAAAGGAAGTGGTTGAGCTTGACGAGGAGAGAAAAGCAGCGATGGTTTCCAACCTTCTCGTGGTACTTTGCGGAAATAAGGATGCCCAGCCTATCGTAAATTCAGGAAGCCTGTATTAACATATGGCTGATAACAGCAAGAAACAGGTGCCGCTTAGACTGTCCGCAAAATTATATGACGCCATTGCAGCCTGGGCAGAGGATGATTTTCGATCTGTAAATGGTCAGATAGAATATTTGTTGACAGAGTGCGTGCGCCAGAGAAAGAAAAACGGAAGACCCGTGCCTCATGAACTGGATGTGCCGCCGGAGTTTGATATCTCATGACTTTCATAGTAAATAAGCGTAGACGAAAGGAAACGGATAAGATGACAGAACAGAGTAAGGCAAAAAAACAATTTATTATTTTTCTGCTTATAGCATACGGTGTGACCTGTATAACAGGAATTATGACCTGGTATGGAAGCACTATACCAACAGAGCTCAGTATCTTTCCCAGCGCCCAAATGTTTTATCCGGCAGCCGGCGTTATGCTGGCGTACCTGCTTACACAGTGGAAAGACGAAAAACTGCCCAAGGCGTTTTACATATGCTTTCTGGCGGTGACATTTGTGATGATTATCGGCTGTGTGATGGCCCTTGCCGCGCCGGGAGAACCGATTTCTGTAGCCGGGCAGGAACTTTCCAGATGGTCTTTGATCGGCCAGTATGTGATGATAGTGGGAACGATCCTGTGCTGGATCATGCTGATGATATGCGGAAGAGAACGGCGGGAGGCGTATGGCCTCAGATGGAAAAACTGGAAAGCCTCTCTCTTCTGTATTCTGGTTTTTTTGGTGCTCTATTTTGGCAGAGGAATTCTCAGTTATGTGCTGGACGGACAGGCGGACATGATAGCGGAGATTCTGGGAAATCCGACGGCATTGGGTTATCTGATCGTTATACCGATCAATTTTTTGCTCTCCTGTATGCCCTTTTTCGGGGAGGAATACGGGTGGAGATATTACTTACAGCCTCTGCTCCAGAAAAAGTTCGGTATGAGGCGGGGGGTTTTGCTCCTCGGCATGGTGTGGGGTCTGTGGCATATTTTCCTGGACTTTTTCTTCTACACGACGCCGGATAGAGGGCTGATCATGACTGTGTCGCAGATCATTACCTGTCTGGGACTGGGCATCTTTTTCGGCTGGGCATACCTGAAGACAGAAAATATCTGGGTGCCGGTGATCCTTCATTATCTGAATAATAATCTGATCGTGGTGGTTGCCAATGAGTACACCGCGGGTGTGCTGCAGAATCAGGCGGTAACCTGGGAAATGATTCCGGCGGCGATTCTGCTCAATGGGGTTTTGTTCGGGGTGTTTATTCTGTCTAAAGAATTCCGGAAGAAAGAAGCGTGAAAATTTTCGCAAAGCCGCCGGAGGCAGGTTCAAAAAGCGGCTTATTCAAAATCATTTGTCTTGGCGGTTCACTCCTCATACTTTTATTGGGGTTTATGTGTTCCGCCATCACATTTTTATTGCAAATCAAGTATATGAAAAGAACAATCCATGTCATAAAATTATTCCGGTTTATAAAGAAGCCATACTGCGGGTATTTATGAAAGAACTAATTCGCACTCACTCAAATCGCATATAGTTGCGAATGTATCTTGAAAATCATGACTGTGTTTGTTATTATCATATATAGCGTAAGAGTGAGCGAACAATACAGGAGAGAGGAACATGGCTATTTCATATAACCGAATGTGGAAATTGCTTGTCGATAAGAAGATGAGCAAGGCAGATTTGCGGAAAGCGGCGGATATCGCTCCAAATACAATGACGAAACTTCGCAGGGATGAACCGGTGAATCTTGCGATTCTTGGGAGAATCTGCAGGGTATTGGGCTGTGATTATGGAGATCTTATGCAATATGTGCCGGGGGAGAAAACGGATGACAAATAAACAGCTAAAGAATCTAAAAGATACATTATGGACGACTGCCGATCAACTGCGTGCTAATTCCGGTTTGAAGTCCACGGAATATGCCGAACCGATTCTCGGTCTTATTTTTCTGCGATTTGCAGATGTAAAATACAGCAAATATGAGTCTGAAATCAAAGAAGAGTTTGAGAAAAATAAAGGGACACGTACGGAACGCCCCATACACGAAATTGCCATTGAAAAGTGTGGATTTTATCTGCCGGAAGAAGCTCGGTATGACTGGCTGTTAAATCTGCCGGAAAGTGAAAATCTTGCGCAAAAGGTCAAAGAGGCGATGGAGGATATTGAAAAATATACTTCTGAACTCGCAGATACGCTGCCAAAGGATATTTACTACACCGTGAACAGTCAGGATGATCCTCTTGTATTGGCAAAACTTTTAAAAGCCTTTAAAGATATTCCTGCCGATGTGGAACTGGACATTTTCGGTGAAATTTATGAATATTTTTTAGGCAAATTTGCATTGGCGGAAGGACAGGGCGGGGGAGAGTTTTTTACACCCTCTACGGTTGTCCGCTATATGGTTGAGGTACTCGCTCCTACGGAAGGAAAAATCCTTGATCCTGCGTGTGGAAGCGGCGGTATGTTTGTTCAGACGGCTCATTATATTGAGCGTCATAAAGCCAGGGGGAAGCAGATAAACCTGCGTGCTTATGGTGTGGAAAAAACCGGCGCTACGGTAAAGTTGGCCAAAATGAATCTTGTTTTGAACAACGTCCGGGGAACGATTACCGAAGCTAATTCCTATTATCGTGATCCTTATGACAGTTTTGGGAATTTCGATTATGTCATGGCAAACCCGCCGTTCAATGTGGACGAAGTTGAATTGGACGGGGTGAAAGATCAGGCTCGTTTTAATACATATGGCGTTCCTAAAAACAAAACGAAAAACAAAAGAAAAGATGCCAAAGAAACCGTGCCAAATGCAAACTATCTTTGGATCAATCAATTTGCCACAGCACTGAGCAAAAGCGGACGGGCCGCGCTGGTTATGGCAAATTCTGCCTCTGATGCCGGCAACAGTGAGAAGGATATTCGTATAAAATTGATCGAAAGCGGCGTTATCAGTCAGATGGTAACCCTGCCTCCCAATATGTTTACATCGGTAACATTGCCGGCTACGTTGTGGTTTTTTGACAGGGAAAAGGCAAATAAAGATGAGATTCTTTTTATTGACGCCAGAAATATTTTTACTCAGATCGACCGTGCGCACCGTAAATTCTCGGATGAGCAGATTCGTAATCTCGGCATTATCACAAGATTGTACGAGGGAAAAACAGAAGAATTTGAGGCCCTTTTGGCTGATTATCAGGTTAAACTGGCAGAGGCGCCGGAGATATCCGATGATGAAGATATTATGCCGAAGGGCTACTGGCAGTCCAATATCGACTGGCTGACAGAGCGGTTTCCGGAAGGCAGATACAGAGATGTTGTGGGTTTGTGCAAGGCGGCAAAGATTGAGGGGGAAGATGGTATCAGGGATCAGGACTATTCTTTAAATCCCGGACGTTATGTCGGTGTTGTCATTGAGGACGATGGCTTGACACAGGACGAGTTTAAACAGAGAATGATGTCTTATTATACAAAACTTACCGAGCTGAATGAGGAAGCACATGGGCTGGAAAGCAAGGTTGCGGAAAATTTGAAGGAACTGTTTGGGTGAGCCATATAGAGGACATATTTTATTTAATTGTAAGAGTGTATTTATGTATAGATTAAAGAAGCCTGGGAGGTGTCATTACTGCATGGAACAGCCAAACTTTAAAAACTTGGAGGAATTAAAAAACTGGATTATAAATGTTCATGAGAAAGATGTTATTGAAATGAAGAGGGCCAGGGAACTTCCGGCAGCTTTTTGGGAATCGTACTCTGCATTTTGCAATACATCAGGAGGGTGGATTTTAATTGGTGTCATCGAGGGTAATTCCGTGAATACGATTCAGGGAGTCGATAATATATCTAAAACGCAGATAAGTTTGTAGGATATGCTGTCAAATCCGAACAAGATAAATTATAGAAGCGTAGATAATGAGGATGTTCATATTGTCAATATAGATGGGGCTGAAATAATGATTGTATGTGTAAAAGAGGCTCCGGAGTCGATGAAGCCCGTTTACTTTAACGGGAAGAGAGAAAATACATTTATCAGAACAGGTGACGGTGACCGCAGAGCTACAAAGCAGGAATTAGAAGCATTTGAACGGAATGCCATGCCCTGTCATGACAGTTTGCCGATAGAACATTTTACGATTAATGATTTAGATATGGATTCTGTGATTACTTATAAGGAAAAAGTAAATAAGCGTTTTCCTAAGAAAAAATATCTCGAAATGTCAAATCAGGATTTTCTGACGGAAATAGGAGCCTGTTTTGTAGATCGTGCTTCGGGAGAAGTAAAACTCAGGCGGGGAGCGTTGTTATTTTTAGGACAGGAGCGCACGATAAAAGAGGTGTACCCGCACTATCACTTGGACTATTTTAATCGTAAAGGGCATAATCCGCGCTGGATTGACCGGGTATCGGACGACGAACCGAGTGATTATGAGATGAATATATTTAATTTTTATTCAATCGTATATGAAAAAATGAAAATATTGTTAAAAGAGTCTTTCAGGCTGGATGAAGGGCAGCTTCGTATACCGCTGTCAGATTTTGATGAAGTGCTGCGGGAATGTTTGATCAACTGCCTTGCTCATGCCGATTATGTACAAGCATATCCAAGTATAAAAGTTGAGGCTTTTGATGGTTGGTTTCATTTTCTGAATCCGGGGAAAATGCTGGTGTCTTTGCAGCAATTTCGAACTGGAGGAGATTCCAGACCGCGAAATGAGATTATTATGAAGATGTTCCGCTGGCTGGGAGCCTCGGAACGCCAAGGTTATGGTGGACCGTTAATTTACCCAACGACGGCATCAGGCGGTGTGCATACTCCTGAAGTATATACGGATATTGAAAAAACAGATTTGAGAATATGGAATATAGATTTTGCCGATTCATATCCGGAATTGGAGGATGAGGCTAAAAACATTTTGAGAGTCATTTTAAAAGGTAATATGCCAATATCTGTTTTAAAGATACATGAAAAAACTGGTCTTTCTGATTATAAAGTCAGGAAGTGGCTGGAAATATTAAACAAAAAAAAGCTGGTACAGAAGATGGGAAACGGACCGGCGACAAGATATGCAGTTAGAGAGACATCTGATGAAAAAATCACACAGCTTCAAATCGCATTAGATAATCTCAAGATAAGGGAATAAAGTTTTTATCTTTTGATTATCTTTTGAAAATGAGAATGTGGTGAGGTACTGTGGAACGTTTTTCAAATTGAATGGGAAAGTGAAATGAATTCTAATTTTAGGTGTATACTCAGAGAAAGTCTGAAGGATGTAGAAAATGAGTGAATGGATTGATTGTAAGATTGGAGATTTATGTTCTAAAATTTATAGCGGTGGAACTCCATCTACGGCACACCCTGAATACTGGAATGGAAAGTATAATTGGTTATCATCTGGTGAAACATCAAATAGATACATTATAAAAACGGAGAAAACTATTACACAAGAAGGTGTTAATAGTTCCTCTACGAAATTAGCTAAATTTGGTAGTCTGGTTATTGCTAGCGCAGGACAGGGAAAAACGCGGGGACAGGTATCTGTTTTAAAATGTGATGCGTATATAAATCAGTCAATAATCGCTTTAGTGAGTAAACCGGAATTATTAGATATAACGTTTCTTTTTTACAATATGTCGTTACGTTATGAAGAATTGCGTGTTCGCTCTGATGCGAGTAGTACGCGTGGTAGTATAACCACGGACATGCTTAAGAAATTACCGATTTTATTACCTGATTTAACGACTCAGAAGATTATTGCGGATATTTTATCTGTATATGATAATTTGATTGAAGCAAACAACCACAGAATTGAGTTGTTGGAAAAGGCAGCGCAGGAATTGTATAAAGAATGGTTTATACGTTTTCGTTTTCCCGGACATGAAAAGGTAAAATTGGAAAATGGTCTGCCTGAGGGGTGGCAGGTTAAGCGAATGAACGAGTTCTGCTATGTTACCGATGGTACACATGATACGCCGAAACCTGTATATGCAGGTGTTCCACTTATTACGGGAAGATGCATTTCGTCTGGGTTTATTGATTTTAGCGTTGCTTATAATATTAGTGAGGCAGATCATAAAGATATAAAAAAGCGTAGTGGTTTGAAATCGGGAGATATTATTTTCAGCAATATTGGGACGGTAGGAAATTGCTGTATTATTGATTATGATAGAGAATTCAGTGTGAAGAATGTAATTATTTTCAAGCCAAAATCGATGAGAGATACCGCATACCTTTACTATTGGATGATCAGTTCAACGATGCAGGAAATATTTGCAACTCAAACGAACGGTGCCTCACAACAGTTTGTAGGGCTTACATTTATGCGTAGATATAAACTGCTAATTCCTAAAGATGAAGTTTTGGATATTTTCGCAGATAAGGTTTTGCCAATTATCGAACAGAAAAGATTGCTATATCAAAACAATTTAAACCTTATGACACAACGTGATATGCTGTTACCTCGCCTGATGAGCGGAAAGTTGGGAGTGTGATAATGATATTAAAATAATTCTCAAAGATTTTGGTTAAAATCAAAAGGAGTAACATTGCTTGTAGGCAGAAATAATTGTGGTATATCTACCTTGATTCATGTCTTTTCTGAGTGGGAGTTTTACAAGATGAAATGGTCTATTGTGCAAATACTGATGATTGCACAGACGGCGCATTTTTGATAGCTTATAGGCAATTATACCAGAATTAAAGTGTGTTAGTTAGAGAGATAAAGATATGGATAATCCGGATGGATTGGAGGCTGCTTTTAGATGTAACAAATTTAATAAGTTTTTATTAAAGGTTGCTAATTTGGTGAAATAGATGGCGCATAAGAAAAAAGAGGTGATTCCATGCCAAAAATCATAACAGAAGATATGATTGAACAGGCGGCTATGAAAGATTTGCATGAGCGGCACAAATATACTGTTCTGAACTGTATGACAGAGGATCCTGATAAGCTTCCTGACGGGACCAGGCGCAGTGATAAAAGGCAGGTGGTGCTGCCGGATGTGATGTTTAAAAGTCTCTGCAGAATCAACCCGGATATTCCGACGGAAACGGTTTACGCTGCCACGGATGAGCTGTGCCGTACACCAGTTTCCGGCGATCTGATGCTGATCAATTATCGGAATTATCAGAAGTTTCGCAACGGAATTACCGTTGAGTACGAACAAAACGGCAAAAAGACTTCCAATATTTTTCATTTGCTGGGTTATCAGGATGCCCTGAACAATAACTTTACGGTTGCATCCCAGATGTGGATAAAGGGAGAAACGCACTGGCACAGGCCGGATCTGATTATTTTTATCAATGGTTTTCCGATGGTATTCATTGAGCTGAAAAACAGTAATATCCCGGTGAAGAATGCCTATGACATCAACCTGAAAAATTACCTGAAGGATATTCCATACCTGTTCCATTATAATCAGATTTGCGTGCTGTCCAACGGGATGGAAACCCGCCTGGGGAGTTTTGCGGCAGGATATGAGTTTTTCTTTGAATGGCTTAAGGTAGAAAGTGAGAAGGAAAATCCCGACAGAAAAGCAATTAAAGAAAGCTGTACAAGCCTGGAATATTTTATTACCGGACTCTGTGAACCGAATAATTTGTTGGATTATATAGAAAACTTTATTCTGTATGATCGCCGAAGAACTAAAATTATTGCAAAGAATCATCAGTTCTTTGGTGTGAATAATACATATAATGCATTTTTACGCCGTGAAGAGTTGAAAGGGAAACTGGGCGTGTTCTGGCATACGCAGGGAAGCGGTAAAAGTTACTCTATGGTTATGTTGGCCCGGAAGATCAAACATAAATGTGCAGGTAATTTTACCTTCCTTATTGTGACAGATAGTAAAGATTTAGATATGCAGATCTATAAAAATTTTCTGCGCACGGAAGTTATTGCCGATAAGGATAAGGTACAGCCTGCCAACAGTAAGAGACTGCGCGAGGAGCTGCAGACTAATAAACCCATTTTGTTTACTTTGATTCATAAGTTCCAATATGAAAAGGGAAAGAAATACCCTGTTCTGTCCGAACGTGACGATATTATTGTTATTGTCGATGAGTACGGCATAATAGGACAAGTCAGAAGAAGACCGATTTTATAGGCTTCCTGACCAAGTCCTATTTTTTTTGACCTACTGGAAACGGGGTTGAGATGTAAGTACGGTGCCGAATTTACAATCGAATACCTACACTAAAAAGGCAGAGGGGTTTCCAGGTTCCGATCGGACGAAGTATGCCTTTATGAGAGTGGGGTGGTGTTATTTTTGAGAAATAGGACTTTGATTCGCAGGAGAAATCTGCTCTTGGACGAATCAGGGTTCTTTCTTTTTAGGCAGCGAATGCCGCCGGAGAAGTAGTTGTTGAAGTCAATCAAATCAGGAGGATGGAAGATGAGAGGATTTAAGAAATACAGGGACATGAAGGTCTATGAGCAGAGCGGTTACAAATACAAGCCTACGCCGATGATCATTTTGAAGGGTGCATGGCTTCGGGAACTGGGATTTGAGGAAGGTGTGCCGATTACGGTCGAATGTGAAGGCGGTCGTCTGACGATTACAAGGGCTGATGAAATTAGATGTGAATTTAGAGACATTTCGGCAGAGCCAGTGATGTGTGTTGCAGAACCGGTGGCAGAGTTTGGGAAAGGGGGAAAGTGATTATGGCAAAGGTTTATATGGTAGGAGCAATGAAGGGCGGCGTTGGAAAGACCGTGACGGTTTTCAACTTGGCGTATTCTTTACAGAAGAAGGGTATGAGGGTGCTGGCTGTGGATTTTGATCCACAGTCCAACCTGACCACCTGTTTCGGAGCGGAAGATGTGGAAGTGTCGATCGCTGATCTGATGACGAACGTGATCGAGGATGAAGAACTTCTGGAACGTGAGAGATATATCTGGGAGAGGAACGGCGTGGACTTTATCCCGTCTTCCATCGGGCTTTCTGCAGTGGAAGCGAAGCTGAGACTGGAAATGGGAACGGAGAAGATGCTGGCAGCAATCCTAGAGCCGCTGAGAGATGAATATGATTTCATTCTCATTGATACCAGTCCGTCCTTGGGCGCACTGAATATCAATGCTATGGCGGCAGCGGATGAAGTGATCGTGACTGTAAATCCGCAGCTTCTGGCGATGATGGGCTTACAGGACTTCTTGAAGACGGTGAAGAAGATCAAGAGCCGCATCAATGAGAAGCTGGATGTGGCGGGAATCCTGCTCACAATGTGCGATGCAAGGTAAAGGCGACCTGCAGAAAGCGGGCGGAGTACAATCTGGAACTTGCCAGATATGACTTCGAGATGCCAGCGACTCTGGAAGACGCGGAGATCGCGGCTATCCTTCCGAGGATCGACAGCCTGACGGCTTGGGCGGCTGACCTGAAGGAATACGCCCTGCAGCAGGCTCTGTCCGGCACGCACTATGAAGGTTTCAAGGTCGTGGAAGGCAGGTCGAACCGGAAATACAGCGATGAGGCAGCGGTCGCTTCGGCAGCGGAGAATGCAGGATACGATCCTTATGAAAAGAAGCTGCTTGGCATCACGGCAATGACAGCCCTTATGGGCAGGAAGAAGTTTGAGGAAGTGCTTGGCTCTTATATCACGAAGCCCCAGGGCAAGCCGGCGCTTGTGCCGGAATCGGATAAGAGGCCGGCGATCAATACAGCATATGAAGATTTCAGTGAAAATTAAGGAGGAAAATCACTATGAGTAAGTTTGTTAATCCCACAAAGGTAATCACCGGAGTAAACACGAGATGGAGCTATGTCAACGCATGGGAGCCGAAGTCGATCAACGGCGGAGCGCCGAAGTATTCGGTATCGCTGATCATTCCGAAGTCTGACACTAAGACGATTGAGAAGATCCAGGCTGCCATTCAGGCGGCGTATGAGGAAGGCCAGGGCAAGCTTAAGGGCAACGGCAAGTCCGTTCCTGCCCTTTCGGTACTGAAGACTCCGCTCCGTGACGGCGATGCGGAAAGACCGGATGATGAGGCGTATGCGGATTCCTATTTCGTCAACGCCAACAGCGGCACTGCTCCGGGCATCGTGGATGCTGACAGGAATCCGATCATCGACCGTTCCGAGGTGTATTCCGGCGTGTACGGCAGGGCGAGTATCAATTTCTACGCTTTCAATAGCAACGGGAATAAGGGTATCGCCTGCGGCTTGAATAACCTTCAGAAGATTCGTGACGGTGAGCCTCTTGGCGGCAAGTCCAGGGCGGAGGATGATTTCGCAACTGAGGAAGATGACGATTTCCTATCATGATCAGGGGAACTATGGGCAATAAATGAGTTTAAGGGCGGTGGCGTGAGCTGCCGCCCGGAAAGGAAAAGAAATGGACCAGATGGTATATACGCAGGTCATTGTTACCTGCACAACAATTAATGTGATCACGATCATCTCTACGCTTGTGATCTGGATCGGGACGAAAATCCATGACCATCGTGAGAGGAAAAAGAAGGAACAGGAAGACAAAGCTGAGTAATTAGGGCGGGCATCGGTGGCAAAAGCCGGTGCCTGTTTGTGGATTGGAGGACAGATGAAAACGATCAGTATTGATATTGAAACCTATTCCGGGAACGACCTGAATAAGTGTGGCGTGTACAAGTATGTGCAGCATCCGGATTTTGACATATTGCTGTTCGGCTATATCACGGTGGGGATGGATAAGGTGAAAGCGGCATGTGAATCTGCGAAACAGAATCCGGGGGAAGAGAACGCATTCCGGCAGCTGAGGCTGAACCAGTGGGTGAAGCAGGCGGTCAGGTGGATGCCGTTGGAGAAATGGGATGCCTGCAGTTTTCCGGTGGATGTGGATGAGTTGGAAGGGCGTGTCTGCTATGGCGGGCTGGACTTGTCGAGCACAACTGACCTGACAGCATTTGCCCTAGTATTTCCACCAGTGGATGAAGAGGATAAGTACATCGTGTTTCCTTATTTCTGGGTTCCGGAGGAAACGCTGGACTTAAGGGTGAAGAGGGATCATGTTCCTTATGATGTCTGGGAGCGGAAGGGATTTCTGGAAACGACGGAAGGGAATGTGGTCCATTACGGATATATTGAGAAGTTTATTGAGAGGCTTGGGGAAAAGTTCTATATCAGGGAGATTGCATATGACAGATGGGGTGCAACCCAGCTTTCGCAGGATCTGGAGGGAATGGGATTCACAGTGGTTCCGTTCGGCCAGGGATTTGCTTCCATGTCGCCGCCTACGAAGGAATTGATGAGACTGGTGCTGGAACAGAAGATCGCCCACGGCGGTCATCCGGTTCTGCGGTGGAACATGGATAACATTTATATCCGGACGGATCCGGCGGGCAATATCAAGGCTGACAAAGCAAAGTCCACGGAGAAGATTGACGGGGCGATTGCGATGATTATGGCGCTTGATCGGGCGGTCAGGTGTGGGAACGAAAAAGAAGGGTCGGTCTATGACAGCCGGGGGCTGCTTGTTTTCTGATAAAAAAGGCCGCATGATGCGGCCTTTAGCTTAGTATCCATTGCGCTGGCAAACGGTATTCAGGGTTTGTGAAAAGATGCTTCTTGATTTTTTGCGGGAATCCCGGTTGTTATTTTTGCTTTGCAGGTAAAGAGGTTTTACTTCACTGTTCCAAAGATCGTTTTCCTTGCAGAAATCAATTTTGTCAGGAAGCTCATAGTAGCCGGATGGCTGTTCTTCCCATAGATATCTGCCGGTGGGTTTGTCATTGTGGATATACATTTGGCAGTTGTAACCTTCGTTGTCAGTGTCGTTATAAACGATTGCAAAATCAACGCTATGCAGAATCTTAGCGTTTTTTCGGTCTTTCACTTT
>ERZ779622.1071-NODE-1071-length-12257-cov-3.834453_pt1 | contig 12257 bp, 12 predicted proteins | sample MGYA00514188_ERZ779622 | MGnify/ENA primary metagenome ERZ779622 (study PRJEB29562, sample SAMEA4376702) | mouse gut metagenome | isolation source: Cecum | study: EMG produced TPA metagenomics assembly of the A DSS colitis mouse model was used to assess the...
ATGGCAAAATTTTAACGCTGAAAATGCGTTGTATAACGGCGTAAAAATTTTGGGGTATACTGGAAAGCCAAATGAGAAGTATGAAATTGACCCGGAAACCGCGCCGATTGTCCGGAAAATCTTTACCGATTATGTGGAGGGGAAACCCCTTCAAAAAATAGCGAATGAGCTAAACGAAAGTGGGCTCAGGAGTGTTCGGGGCAATAAATTTGTTGTGAACTCGCTAAATATGATACTTCGCAACAGGGCGTATATAGGCGAATATAGATGGGGTGAGTATGTCATACCGGGCGGAATGCCTCAAATTATTAGTGTTGAGCTGTTTGACGCTGCCGACAAGAAGCTAACAAAGAATAAGCGGGGCGGCACAGGTGCGGCGAGGAAGTTAAACCCAGAAGAAACTGATTTCTGGCTCACAGGTCATATATATTGCGGTGAATGTGGTGCCACTCTTCATGGTATATCTGGGACGAGTAAAACCGGGAAAATCTACTACTATTATTCCTGTTTGAACCACCAGAAAAAAGCGTGTAAAATGGGAAATCAGCGAAAGGAGAAACTTGAAACAATCGTAAGATATACCCTTGACCGAATACTTGAAGATTCTGAATTAAGGCTGATTATCGCAAAGCTGTGTTTCGACTATTACGCAGATAGCAAAAGTGATGATAAGGGGGCATATCTGGAATCACTGAAAAGCAAGCTGAAAGACGTTGAGGGCAAATTGCATAACTTTGTAAAAGCCATTAGCGCGGGAATTTTCAATGAAACAGTCCAAGAGGCCATGAACGAATTAGAAGTCCAGAAGCGCATGTTGAAAGAGCAGATCGAAGCGGAAGAACTTCGGGAAAAGTACGATATAAAACTTGATGATATTGTGAAATTCTTCGAGAGTTTTGTAGGGAATCTGGATAATAAAAAGCTGAGGGAATATGTCCTTAACATTTTTGTTGACAAGATATATAAAGAGAGAATGGTCATCACGTTCCATTTCACTGATGATAAGCAGGAATTGTCTTATGAAGATACTCTTGAAATGATAGAGAATCACAGGTATCTAATGGATTGCGTGAATGACCCGGAAGCGCATGTTGTTGATAGTCCGGCAGCGGCAAAAATGATGGAAAGCATTATCAGTGTGGGAGGCACAGACCCCGATTTTTTTCCGTAAAGGGTTCGACTACTTCTGATTTGGTTCCACCAAAGCAACATAATCCGAACTTGTTCCCCATCGGGGACGGGTTCGGATTTGCTGTTTATCTGGATAATCTCATATAAAAACGGCCCCATCCGTCAAGGATGAGGCCGTTTTTTGTAACACGTCCACCTTATTTCCCTTCTCAGCGGTGAACTCCTGCATTTCAGAAAGAACCGGCGGCCGGCAGCTCATCACGCGCCGCCCCTGTTGTCCAGCTTTTCAAACAGGAACTCCTCAATGAACTGGGCCCGCTGGGCCTTGGCTACGTGAGAAATGTCCGCCACCGGCTTTGCCGCACCGTTCAGCGGCGCCATGGAGATGATGAAATCATAGCTGCTGTCCGGATATACGGAGAACTGGTACGGGGAACAGATGTCCACAATTTTGATCTGCGGCAGGCTGTCCTGCAAGAGCTTGCGCTGGCTCTGCTGGATGATAACTCCGGCGTTGGACACCAGCAGGGCTCTCCACTTGACGGTGGTGCGGTCCTGGGCCAGGGCAAAGTGGAGCGTCAGGGCGATAAGCTCCTGCTGGTCGGGGGACACCCCGCCCAGACGGTGGTAAAGGAGAGCCTGCTTTTTCACGCTGGCGTACAGCTCCCGGCAGGATTCGGGCAGCTGGATGTTGTGCCTGGATCTGGAACCGGGATTTTCCTTCTGCTGGTAAATGGCGCCCTGGAGGTGGGCCAGCAGTCCGAAAAACAGCACCTTGTCCGAGGCGAACCGCCCGCCTGTCTCCGCATCCACCGCCTCAATGAGCTGGAGGGCCAGCAGCTCCACATTCTCCGGCACCTTTCGCTCCTCCTCAATTTGAGACTGAAAGGCGTTATAGCTCATCAGGTGGATGCAGATATAGGTGCACTCCGACTCCGGCAGGCGGATTCGGAACGCGTCGGCCAGCCGTCCGGCGATGAAGCGGGCGGTGTTCATCTCCTGCTGCGGAAACTCCCCATCAGGCGGAAGGAACTCCTTGCTGATCTGGTGCCCATGCCGCAGGCGGAACACGCTGATGGTGATGTGGGTGGCCAGAGAGGTGAAATACTCACTGCCCATGAAAAAGTCGAATTCCCGCTCCGCCTCCTCAATGATGCCGCACACCTTTTTGATGTCCTCCTCGGCATAGACCTGCTCCATTTTCTCCAGCCGGTCCTTGGCCAGCCGCACCGGGTCGGCCTGACCCACCGCCGCCGGCTCCCGCCGCTCGCACAGATCGAAGAAGCCCGCGATGGCCGAGCGCCGGGCCACCTCCTCCCCGGCGATGCCGATGCCCCGGCCCTGGGTCTTGAACAGGCGCAGCTGGTACTGGGCCAGCCAGTTTTCCGCCCAGTCCAGGTCGGAGAGGATCACAAAGCGGCTGACATAGAAGCTGTCCGCCAGGAATTGGATGGTCAGCTCCTCCCTGGAAAAGATCAGGCTGCGCAGAAGCTCAATCCGCCGGTCCGCGCTGCCGTCCGCCAGGGTGAAATATTGATTGTTCAGCAGCGTGGCCAGGGTCTGGCGGCCCGCCGCGTCCAGCTCCAGCCGGATGCCGTAGCCCTGCTTCTTCACGATGCGGACATTGGGCAGCTCGTGCTCCACAAGCCATCCATCCGCCTTGTTCAAATAGTTCTGCACAGACCGCTTGGAGATGTCCAGCGTCTGGGAAAGGCTGCTGAGGGTGACAAAATCGTTCCGCTCCAGCAGTGCCAGCAGCATCTTCCGCATGGTCTTTTCAGAATGGCGCATACCGCTCCCCTCTTTCCGCGCAGTGTACGGCTGTTCCCCAGCCTATGCCCTGGTGCCGGCCTTCTCCCGAAACACGGTCGCAGACCTTACCGCCATGTCAAATCCGGTGCGGCACTCCCCGTTGGTGAAGATGGTCAGGCAGCACATGAGGAAGGGGAAGCCCTGGAAGATGTAGAGGGACAGCATTTTCAGCGCGCTCCTGGCGCACAGCAGCAGGCTGTGGAGGGCGCGGCCGCGGGCGGGATTCTGGGGCGCCGTGCGCAGTCCCATGGCCAGCTTGCCCAGGGTGGAGCCGCAGGTGGCAAGCTGGGTGAGCGCCTCGTAGCAAAACCCGATCAGCAGCAGTACGCTGTACGCGCTGTTGAATTGGGTGAACACGGCGGCGGTGAGGGCCTGGTCCTGTCCGCCCGCCGCTTTGGCGGCATCCATGGCGGCCTGGACCGCGAAGAAGTCGGGCCGCCCGGTGAAGCGGTAGGCGGCAAACGACAAGGCGATCACAACAGCGGCGTCGATCAAAAACGCCAGGAACCGCCTGCCCCGCATTCCGGCAGGCGCTTTCGCGGTCTCAATGCCCAGAAAACCCATGGTAACCTCCTTCAAAAAAGCTGGCGGAGAGGCAGCCGGAGGCTGTCCCCCCGCCAGTATGAATGCTTATGCCATACGGGATCAAACGGGAATCGGCGCGTGTTTACGAGTTGGCGGCGGAAATTGCGGCCAGCTCATCCTGATAGCATTTCTTGTCCCACACCCGGATGAAAGGCAGCCAGATCACGAAGGATACCGCCAGGCCGCACAGCTGGGCCACCACGCCCATGATGCTGCCGGTGGTGAGGAAGCCGCTGATGAGCACCGGGCAGGTCCAGGGCACCATGTTATTGCACAGGGGGAACAGGCCGATGGCGGTGCCCAGGTACTGCACGGACATGGCCGCCATGGGGGACAGGATGTAGGGGATCATGAGGATGGGGTTGAGCACGATGGGCAGGCCGAAAGTGACCGGCTCGTTGATGTTGAACAGGCCGGGGGCGATGCCCACCTTGCCCACGTTCTTGAGGAGCTTGGACTTGGCGAAAATCAGCATATAGACGACCACGGGCAGAGTGGCGCCGGAGCCGCCCATCCACACGCCGTTCTCATAGAAGGTGAAGGTCACAATGTTGTGGGCACCGGTGGAGACGTTCTCCGCCATGTTCATGATCCACAGAGGCTCGAAAATGGGGAACACCACGATGGCCGATCCGTGCAGGCCGAAGGACCAGAGCAGATGCTCCACAAAGCAGGCCACAAGCGTGCCCACATAGGAGGTCCCGAAGTGCCGCAGGGGCGTGGAGATGATATCGCTGACAAATTCCGGGAAGCCGCCCCAGGGGGTGGCGGAGAACGCCAAGCGCACCACGGTGAACAGCACGATGATAACGGTGCCGGGCAGCAGGGCGGTGAACTGGGCGGACACCGCCTTGGGCACGGAGTCGGGCAGCTTGATGGTGAAGTTCTTCTGCACCAGCAGGCGGTAGATCTCGCCCACGATGAGGGCGGTGAGCAGGGCGGTGAACAGGAGTGTGGCGTCCAGGGAGCCGGCAACCCATGCGCCCACCGTCTCGCCGTCGGCGTTGGTCAAGGCGGTCGGAACCACCACGGCGAAAAATGCCGCCATGGCGATAATACCTGCGGGGGTTCCGTTCTCCCCATAGCTGTTCACCAGGGAGCTGGCCACGCCAAAGCAGGCCACAACGGCCGAGATTCCATACGTGGCGTTCATGATGACGCCCTGGAAGGCGTTCCAGTCCTCACCGAACACGCTGGCCATGAAATCCAGGAACGCCTGGACGGGGAACTCCCCAATAATCATGGAAAACGCGCCCAGAATCAGCAGAGGCATGATCATGACCACGCCGTCGCGCAGAGCCAGCAGGTGGCGCTGCCCGCCCAATTTGGAGGCTACCGGAAGAAATTTTTCCTCCATGAAGCTCATAAACCCGCCTGTCTCTTTTTTCATGTTTTCTCCTCCTTCTTAACTCTTTTTCTCTTGATACTCCCGATACGCCTGCTCGAAAATCTTCTCCACGTTCTGTAGGGCGTAGTCGGACATATCCATGATTTGAATGACGGGGATCTCTCCGCCATACTGGTCCTGGAACTTCTTGGCCATGAAGCGAACCTGCGGACCAATCAGCAGGATATCGGTCTGATGGATGCGGTCCTCCACCCGCTGGAAGGCGCGGGCGTCGATGTCGGTCTCGATCCCCTTGCCCTTGGTATAAGCCGCCATCTTATCAACCAGTACGCTGGTGGACATGCCCAGGTTACAGATCAGTGTGATGGTAAGCATTATCTCTTTCCCTCCAATTCAATCAGCTTTTGGTGGACCTGGAGGAACTCGTCCGCCACGTCCCGCATCACCAGCGCCAGGTTGAGGTGATCTTGAGCGTGAACCATGAGCAGGGATACGGGGGCGGCGCTCCCGCTCATCTCCTCCCGGATCAGATCCGTCTGAATCTCGTGGGCGGCCACCATGCCGTCGTCCGCCTTGCCCAGCGCCGCCCTGGCCTCGTCAAATTTCCCCTCCTTGGCTAAGCCGATGGCCTCCATACAGCTGCTCCGGGCGTCGCCCGCCTGGGCAATGAGGCCCATCGCCACTTCCATGCTGTCCATGTTCTTCCCTCCCTGTTGTCAGATTTGTCAGGTCTCCCCGAATTTTTCCGCGAACAGCGTCTCCAGCGCCTGGGCGGCGGTCTCCTCGTCCGGACCGTCGATCTCCACGGTCACGACGTCCCCGTGCTTTGCGTTGGCCATCATGACGCCGGTGACGCTTTTCAGATCAAAGCGCCGCCCCTCCTTACAGACATTGACCGTGCTCTGGAATGCGCTGACGCTCCGGGTGATGCGGGAAGCCACCCTTGCGTGAAAGCCCAGCTTGTTGCGCACCTGCAGCTCCTTTACGACCATTTTTTCACCTCCTCCTTCATACACTTCATGACCGCCTGGTCAGAAGAGCACTGAAGCACCCGGTCAGCCAGCCGCCTGCACTTTGCGGCGCTGCACTGGCTGATGGCGCGGCGGACTCTGGGGATGGATGGAATGCTGACGCTCAGGTTGTTCACGCCCATGCCCACCCAGAGGGGGATCAGCTCGTCCATCTCCCCAGCCTGTCCGCAGATATCCACCTCAATGCCGTGCCGGTGGGCGCATTGGCACACATGGTCCACCATGTGGAGCAGGGCGGGCTGGAAGTAGGAGTTGAGACCGGCCACCTTGGCATTGTTCCGGTCTGCGGCAAACAGGTATTGGGTCAAATCATTCGTACCGATGCTGAAGAAGTCCACGCACCCGGCAAAATGATTCGCCATCACTGCGGCGGCGGGGGTCTCCACCATCATGCCCAGGGACACCGGGCCGGTCTCCACGCCCCGTTCCTTCAGCTCCTCCCGGACCTGGACGACGGCTTCCCGGGCCCGCTCCACCTCGGGCAGCGCAGCGATCATGGGAAGCATCAGCTGCACCGGCCCCAGAGCGGCGGCCCGGAGGATGGCGGCCAACTGGGGCCGGAACACCTCCGGATGATCCAGGCAGTAGCGGATGGCCCGGTAGCCCAAGAAGGGGTTGTCCTCCTGCGGGACGTTCAAATAGGGGATATGCTTGTCGCCCCCGACATCCAGCGTGCGCACAATGAGGGGCCGTCCGGCCAGGCCGGCGGCAATGGCGGAATAGGCCGCGTACTGGGTCTCCTCATCCGGGGGCGTCTCCCGCTCCATATACAAAAGCTCTGTCCGCAGCAGGCCAACGCCCTCGCCGCCCTGCTTCAGCAGTTCCGGCACCTCCAGCTCCGAGGTGATATTGGCGTACACCTTCATGGGCTGCCCGTCCGCGGTGGCGGTGACCATGTGCCGGAACCGCTCCAGCTCGGTCTGCTCGGCCCGGTATGCCGCCTCGTATTGCTCAAACGCCTGAATCTCCTCCGGCGTTGGCTCTGGGATCACCTGGCCGCGCACGGCGTCCAGCAGAAGCGTCTGACCATCCCGCACCAGCTCCAGCAGCCCCGCCGCGCCGATGATGCAGGGGATGTTCATAGACCGGGCCAGGATCACGCAGTGGGAGGAAAGCCCCCCCTTTTCCAGAACGATTCCCCGGAGCCCCTGCCGTCCCAGCTCCACCACTTGGGAGGGCGTGAGGTCCAGGGCGGCGGCAATTTTGGGGCCGGGATGGACCGGGGCCGCGTCCCGCTGAGACAGCGCCCGCAGCAGCCGCTTCTCAATGTCGGTAATATCGGCCGTCCGCTCGTTGAGGTAGGGGTTGTCCAGCGCCGACAGCTCGTCGCGATAGGCTTGGGAGCACTGGGACACAGCGTACTCACAGTTGACCCGTTCCTCCCGAACCATGCGGGTGATGCGGCCCATATAATTGTCGTCCTCCAGCAAAAGAAGCTGAAAATCCAGAATATCCGCGTGATCTGCGTCGCCCTCCTCCTGGAGCTGGCGGATCAGCTCGGACAGGGCTGCCCCGCACAGGCCGGCCGCGGCGTTAAGCCTCGCCTCTTCCGCCGCCGTCTGCTCCACGGCGCGGCGGCCCACGTCCGTGTGCTGTTCCGCGATGACCTGGACTCTGGCCAGAGCCATTCCGCCCACAGCAATCGTTCCGTTCATAAGTTCCCTCCAATCTGTGCCTGTTGCCAATAAGTATGGGGGATTTCAAGATGACCTTAGTATATAATGCACAAGTAAAAAGGTAAATGGTGGGAAAAACCGATTATTTTCCACATCAATGTGGAAATGTGGCAATTAACTGATTTATCTTCTCGCGGCACGGGCGCCGCGCTGTAATCGCGGCAGACCACATCAGAGGACCGCTTATGTCCAGATGGCGTTCCATAAAAATGTGTGCCGCGGGGCAGAGAAAATAAAAAAGCACTTCCCTTTCTTGGAGAAGTGTGGTATACTGCTACCCAAGTCTATCGTCCATTGGTTCAGTATGGCCCGCATCCTACGAACAAAAGAACGAACGGCTTTTTATTCTGCCTATCAAAAAAATCGTCCAGAAAGGGAGCGACAGGAACGTGACGGGAAAGCAAGGGGACTTCCTCGCCGGCCGGGGAATAAAACGGAGCCTGAATGGAAGGATATTGAGAAATACAATCCTTAATATCCTGATTTTAGTGGTCATATGCTGTGCTATTATGGCCCTTTCCTTGCAGTCGCTTGCCAACAGCATTTTGTTGGACAGCCTTCAGCCCATGGCCCGGCAGTCGGCTAAGACCGTGGAGGCCAACATCCACATGCTGGCCGACCGCATGATGACCATAGCCGGAGACTCGCGGCTGAAATCCGCCGGCGGAGAAGTTGAGCAAAGCCGCGGCGAGGTGCTGAAGGAGGCCGCCGAGATCTATGAGCTTTACACAATCGCCCTATATGGCCTGGATGGGCGGCTGGTGCAGGGAATCGACGGCGCGCCGGCAAGTCTGGACAGCGGCTTCTTATCGCTGCTGGCGGAAACGGACAACCTGACTACTAACTCCTCCACCATCTACCAGGGAAAGCTGGGCATTACGATGGGTATGCCGGTGAAGGAAAACGGCGAGACCGTCCTCTACGTGATGGGCGTATATAAATATGATACCCTCAACGATGTCATCAGCAGCATCAACCTGGGCAGAAGCGGCATGGCCTACATGGTCAACCGGGAGGGCATCGTCACCGGCCATCCAGATCAGGCCGTGGCCATGGGCGGAAGCTCGCTGGTTCAGCTCAGCGGCGGCAATGAGGCCGCAGTTGAGCGGGTGACCACCGGAGAGACAGGGGCCACGGAATTCCCCATTGACGGCGAGAAGATGCTGGTGGCATTTTCCCCCATCCGGGGTACGCAGTGGTCGCTGGTGATCCAGATTCCCAAGTCGGATTACAGCCACTTTATCAACGGGGCCATGCTGGTGTCCATTTTGTCCACCATGGCGGTTCTGGTTGTCTCCATTTTGCTGGTCCTGCGCCTGGCACGCTCCATCTCCAACCCGGTGAAGCGGGTTACGGAGCGGATGGTAGCCTTCTCCAACGGCGACCTGCATACAGAGGTGGCACATGTCCGCTCCGGGGATGAGCTGGAGGTCATGACGCAGACGCTGGAGGACACGCTGGCCAGCATGAACCGGTACATATCCGATATTCAGCAGGTGCTGACCCAGGTTGCCGGGGGCGACCTGGTCACCGAGCCCCAGGTGGACTACAAGGGCGACTTTGTGCTGATCCGCGGCAGCCTGCGCACCATCACGGAGTCCATGAACGAGACCCTTCTGGGCTTCCGCGCCGCCGCGGACCGGCTGACGGATATGGCGGAGCAGCTCAGCGGCCAGTCCGCGCAGCTGCATCAGGCATCTCTGGAGCAGAACCAGTCTACCGAGGAGCTGGTCCATGAGGTGACCCATGTGAAGGAGCGGCTGGCCGACGTCACCCAGAGCAGCAGTCAGACCCGTTCCCAGACGGCAGAGATCACCCAGCGCATTCAAAGCGCCAACGAGCAGATGGCCGCGCTGTCCTCCGCCATGGACGATATCAGCGCCAATGCACAGCAGATCACAAAAATCGCCAAGGATATTGAGGATATCGCCTTCCAAACCAATATTCTAGCCCTCAATGCCTCCGTGGAGGCGGCCCGTGCCGGAACCGCCGGGAAGGGCTTTGCGGTGGTGGCCGACGAGGTGAAGCAGCTGGCCGCTAAGAGCGCCGAGGCGGCCCAGAGCGCCACGGAAATGGTGGATAACACCAAGTCCATCATCCAGACCGGCGTGGTGCTCACCGCAGATACCGCCGGGTCCCTGCGGGTGATTTCCGACGTCTCTGCGAAGATCGGCGCAATTACGGATCAGCTGACGGCGGCGGTGCAGGGCCAGGAGACGGCGCTGACCTCAATGGAGGCGCGGATTGACGTCATCTCCTCCATTGCCGACCGCAACCTGCAAAACGCCGGGGAGACGGAGCAGTCCAGCGGACTGCTGGCAAGGGAGGCGGAGGCGCTCCAGTCTCAGGTGAGAAAATTTATTTTGAAGGAGAAGTGCCGCAGATGAAACGGATTTGTGCTATACTGTTGAGCCTGCTGCTGATGGCGTCGCTGCTGACGGCCTGCGGAACTCAGGCGGGAATCCAGGACGGATATTATACTGCCCAGGCATCCGAATTCAGCCACGGCTGGAAGGAATATGTCACAATTTTGGTAAAAGGCGGGAAAATTATCTCGGTGGAGTACAATGCGGAGAACGCCAGCGGCTTCATCAAGAGCTGGGATAACACATACATGCAGACCATGCTTCACGTTAACGGCACCTATCCCAATGAGTATACCCGCTACTACGCGAACCAGTTCCTGGAGGGTCAGGGCGAGGGGACCATCGACGCAATCTCGGGAGCGTCCTCGTCCCATGGAACATTTCAGATTTTGTCTCAAGCCGTCCTGGAGCAGGCCCGCAAGGGCGATTCCACCATCTTAGTCGTGGATACATCCCATTGACGCTGGAGCGTGCCGGGGATTTGGGTGGCACAGCGGCCGAGAATTGCGCTGCCGCGGCCACTGGAAGTAAGCTAAAAAAGGGAGGCACGCAGAAGGCCGCGCCGCTTATGCCCATATTTAATGGATACATGAACACATAGTCCGATGCCACGTTGGACAGCGCTTCTGCAATCATGGCCTCCCGACCCAAGCGGTTGCCAATGAAAATACCGTCTACAATGAGTTAAACAGCAGCCCAACCATCTGGGGAACCGCATAGCGGAAAAATAATTGATATGCTTTGCCCCGTGTCAAGGGTCCAAAAAAATCAGTTGACTTTTGACTTGACCCGTGGTATGATACATAAAAATTCATAAAAGTGAATGGGGAACTCTTTGCCGCCGGGTGAAGCGGGAACGCCAGACCTTCTATCGTTAGGCCACAGAAGATAGAGGGACTGGCGTTATATTTTTGTGAAAAAGGAGGGCAGGAATGTGTTTCGTGAAATGAGACGCAAGGGCCAACAACTGTGTGAAGCGGATTGCGCCGCCGTGTTGGACCGTGGAACCTCCGGCGTGCTGGCGCTGGAGGGCGGCGGCTACCCCTATGCGGTGCCGGTCAATTATCTGCACCGCGACTGGAAAGGAAGCCGTCCAACTGGTTAAGGCAGGGCAGGCATAAGGATATTGTGTGTGCATATTCGGTTCCTGGCCCATTCCTGGGGCCGATGCAAAATATTTTTTAGGAGGTTCCTATCATGAAAAAGTTTATTGCCGATCCATCTTTTTGGGAGCTGTTCCCCAGCGCCGCCATCGGGGTGCTCACGGTAAAGGACATTGACGAGGCCGCCCAGCTCGAGCCGGAGCAGGCCGCAGAGGTAGAGGCATTGCTCAAAAACGCTAACGCAGCCGCGCTGAATCATCTGGATGAGGGCGTCGCGCTGTCCCAGAACCGTCCTGTGGCGGTATGGCGGGAGGCATATCAGAAGTTCCCCACCAAAAAGGGGGTCCGCTGTTCCATCGAAGCACTGCTGAAGCGGGTGTCCAAGGGAGATCCGGTGGGTTCCATCGCCCCCACAGTGGACATCACCAACGCGATCTCGCTGAAGTATGCTCTGCCCATCGGGGCGGAGGACATGGATGCCTTTGACGGCGACCTCCATCTGGGCGTGATGGCGGGCGGCGAGGACTTTCTGCCCATCGGTGCGGATGAGCCTGACCCGCCCCGGCCGGGCGAGCTGGCCTACTATGACGCCGCCGGTGTGGTGTGCCGGTGCTGGAACTGGCGGGACGGCAAGCGCACTGCGGTAAAGGATGCCACCACCGCTGAATTCATCGCTATGGAGTGCGTTGATCCGGCGCGGATGGATGATTTGAAGGCTGCGCTGGACGAGCTGGCCGGGCTGCTGGAGAAGTATACAGGGGCCAAGGTGGTGTCCAAGGGTGTGGTGGACAACGCCAGCCGGGAAATTTTGATTCAAGAGTGAGCGGCAGCGGGATAGTCTTTCCTGTGGGAGTGTCAGCGTGATGGTGCCATGGAGTCCGCTCCCTGTTTGCCAAAGGAAGCCCCTGCATCGGATGGTGGGATAGACGAACAGTATGAAGGCGAACAAGGAAAAATCTAGCACGCTGTAATCATAGAGATGCGCTCTGCCGGGGCGAAGCGCTCAAAAAGTTCTGAAAAATGTGGCCAGGGTTTTCGAACCCTGGCCACATTATAGCCGTCATTTTAAGCTGAAAGAGATGTACGTCCAATCGGAATAGACATCCGTCCCGTCGACGGTTTTTAACGCACGAACGCCATAAAAAAAGTTACCATAGGTAGAAAATGGGCCGAGAAAAATCCTGGGATTCTCTATTTCCCACGAA
>ERZ779622.1079-NODE-1079-length-12114-cov-4.330127_pt1 | contig 12114 bp, 12 predicted proteins | sample MGYA00514188_ERZ779622 | MGnify/ENA primary metagenome ERZ779622 (study PRJEB29562, sample SAMEA4376702) | mouse gut metagenome | isolation source: Cecum | study: EMG produced TPA metagenomics assembly of the A DSS colitis mouse model was used to assess the...
TGGCAAAAGAAAAATATCAGGAATTTGCGAGAGCATATATGCGCTATCTGAGAGGTGGTGGAGTCATACATGGCTGAGCGGATAACCGTTTTGTGTGAGATCATCGGTTACTTTTTGCAGGGATATTGCCTGCAGTATTTTCTCGGCCTGTTTTTGGAGAGCAGGTACCCCAGGCGGAGGATAAATTTTTTTATCATACTCAGTTATGGTGTCTTAAAGACGGCTATCGCTTATCTGATCTCTTTTGATAAAGGGGGCAGCTTAAACGGCTTGTACCGGCTGGCGCTGCAGGCGGTTTTTCTGACGGTCCTGACATTCTGCTTATACAGGGCGGTGAAAGCTGTTACGGTTTTTCTGATTACCGCTTTTCTGGCCCTCAGCGAGATCTGTTTTTTTATCGGTTATCTTGTCATGGGCATGAGCACAGTCCTGCTGGAACTGGAACTCTGGTTTTTTACGAAAGGTTATATAGCGGAAGCCCGTTTTGACAGATTGATCCGGGGGACTGCCGCGTCACTGCAGATATTGTGTTGTGTATTGTGGGTTCTTTTGTTGTACCTTTCATTGCGGAGAGTGGCGTATTATTTCAGGGAAAAGGACCATGAGATGCAGAAAACGGAACTTCTGTTTATTCTGACGCCAGGCCTCGCCGGGCTTTTGCTCTGTGTGCTGTTACGCATCATTATGGTCACGGTGGAGGACGGCAGACCGGCTCTTTTGTACGACAGATACCCTGCTCTGCAGTTTCTCATTCCAGCGATATTGTTGTTAGTACTTTTATCCATCGTGTACAGCGTCAGGCTTTTTCAGGATATGATCCTGCTGAGCAGGGAGAGGAGCCGGCTTGTTATTCTGGAACAACAGATCGATACACTGCAGGAACATATCAGAGAGATCGATCGTCTGTACAGCGGAGTGCGGAGCATAAAGCATGATATAAAAAATACTCTCGCCGTATTGATGAGTCTGTTCTCGGAAGACAAAGCGGAGGAGAGCCCGGAGCTTACGGCATATCTGGCGGAGCTGAACCGGAGTTTTGACAGGCTGGAATTCAGGTTTCGGACAGGAAATGCGGTGGCGGATGCACTGTTAAATATAAAATATCACGAAATTACGGGGCGCATACCGGAACTTGTGTTTGAGGCGGACGATTTGATATTCCAGGAGGATATTCGGATCCAAAGTTATGACATTGGCGTCATTTTAGGCAATGCACTGGACAATGCGATGGAGGGCTGTATACGCCTGATACAGCGTCAGCCGAAGGCTGAGACTTTTATCAGGCTCCGTTCTTTTCGGAGAGGGAGGTATTTCTTTCTGGAGGTGGAAAACAGCTTTGACGGGAGGCTTTCCGGAGAATGCAGGCCCGGTGTTCCCGCAACGCTGAAAGCCGATAAGCAGACACACGGCATTGGTTTTGAGAATATGAAGAAGACCGCCGAAAAATACGGCGGTACAGTAGATTATTCCGTTGAAGGTGATTCGGGGGAAACAAAAGATTTGCCCGGTTATGCAATATTTACCTTATCCGTTATGCTGAATTCGAAAGGAGGGATGGGGATGTAATCAAAAGATACGGAGAAAAAACAACAAAATACCTGCTGATTTCAGCGGGAAGAGAGGAGGACATGCATGAGTATGGATTTAACTTTTTTATCTGACAGCTATATGCAGCAAATACTGCATCAGCTCAGAAACGTGAGAGACCAGGAAATGCAGAAAAAAGGCGGTTTCCGGTTCGAAGATATCCTATCGTCAAAGGAGGATGCCTCAGGCGTTGTCTCGTCAAAGAATAATATTCCGGGCACTGTGTCGGCGGAAGCGAAAGAATACGCGGAATATCTGAAAAAAACGTACGGCAATGTGATGATAAGGAGCGTCGGAAAAGACCAGCAGAGCATGGATGATCTGGGTATGGGCACAGCGGGCATGGGAAATGTGGTGATCGCGCCGAATATTTTGGAACAGATGGTACAGGACCCGGAGAAAGCCGCTTACTATGAGGGGAAGATCAAACGCTATTTTCAGGAACTGCCGAAGATCAAGGCGGAGATTTCCGCGATGGGGCACGAGATCCACTCCTGCGGCATCGTCATTCACCCCGACGGCACGGAAACCTATTACATCACCGGAGACCTGAAGCCGGAGGTGAGGGCAAGGATCGAGGCACAGATCAGGGCGGAGCAGGAGGAGAAAGCATCGCGCCGGCGAATGTATTTCATCCAGAGCAAAGAGGCCGCCGAGAGACGCACAAAGGAACTGCAAAATTACATGAAACATAAAATGATGACGGATCAGATTCGCTTGGACCTTACCGGAGAGCGAGGGGTTCTGACTGACAGAGGAACCGACTGGATATCCGCACTTGCTTATATGGGAGGACATATCTTATGAGTCTGAATATGTCTATGCTAAATCCCTTTTCTTTTTATGCGTTGAAACAGAAAGCCGATATACTAAACGACCGGTCACATGTAACCGGGTATGGCAGAGAAGTGCCGCAAAACTTTTCAGATGCCGTAAAGGTGAAGGAATATACAGAATATTTAACAGCAAAATATGGCAATCTGACTGTCAAAAGCGTCGGCAAAGACAGAAAAACGCTCGACAGTCTCGGAAAATCCATGAGCGGGAACGATGTGATCATCGCGCCGAATATCCTGGAGGAAATGGCACAGGATCCGGAAAAAGCCGCTTACTACGAGGGTAAGATAGACTCTTTCTTTGCGGATATCCCGAGACAGACGGCGCTCTTTGCCGCAAAGGGACTGGACTATCAGCCCTGCGGTGTTGTGGTGCATGAGGATGGAATCGTCACTTATATTGGCGGATGCGCGGACTCCCCGGAACGGGTGGCGCAAGTGAATGCCATCAACAGAGCGAAACGGGAGAAACAGGCGGCGCAGAGAAAAGCGGCGTTTGAGAGAAGCGAGGAGGCAGCGATCCGCATAAGAAAGCGGATGGAACAGAAAGCAGCAGATGAGTTAACTCATGCGGAAGGAGGAAGTTTCAGATGAATATCGGAAGTGTTGGATATGCAGGATATACAGAATATACTTCAAAATATACAGCGAAATATATAGCGGAGCAGACGGGCAAAACCTCCGCCAAAACCGGATTTTCAAAATCGGTGGAAAAGGCGGAGACTGCCGGGAAGACAGGCGGAGTGACGGAAAGCGCAGTGGAGAGATACATAAAAAAACATCCCGAGGACAGATCCCACGTGGAAGGGCAGGTACGGGCCGGAAAAAAGGTTCTCGAAAAAAACGGTGTTCAGGATGTCTCCAGGGAAGATATGACAATGGAAGAGTACAAACAGTTATTCACCGCGCTGATGGACAGTATCCCCTTCGACGCATCCCATCAGGGAGACGTGGAGATCTGGTCCATCTCCGAAAAAGGGTGGGAACAGATGAAGAACGATCCCGAGTATGAAGCGTGGGTGTTGGGATATACCTCGGAGAACCGTTCGGTATACAATCCCTTTGCCTCCTGGCCGGGGTATTCACCGAATGTCTGTACGGAAAATTTCGGAGATTCCATCGAGCAGCATATCGGTCAGTCCGTGCCCATGAGCAGCGGGAGCAGCAAAAAAACAGATTCAGACGAAGAATCCTGGTGGGAAAAACGCCAAAAAAGGCTGAAAGAACTGATTGAGCTGCAGGAAAAAGCGGCAAGAGAGAAGGCCGCAGCATATCGGAAGTCAGAGCAGGCGGAAATGCTGCAGGAGCAGATGATGAGCAACGCCAGGCTCAGGAATTTCCTGACGGATGGAATATCCGGGGAGGAAAATACGGTATTTTCTTCCGGGCATGTCACAGTCGCGACAAATACCTATCTGAATATGATGGATCTGTTCAGCGGGAATATCGGGAAAATATAAGTTTGGGCGGCAGTTTGAAAAATCATCGGAGGATATGACAATATGAGTATATACGGAATCAGAAGCGGCGGATACCCTGCAACGGCAGGGTATCCGTACGGAAGAACGGAGAGAGGAACAGGTACGGGAGTTTACGCAAAATATGCGGAAACGCTGCAGGGGTCGGACAGGGCGGACGGAAATTTTGTGCTGCACTATTTTGACCATGAAGACGGAGAAAGAGCGGTGGCGCGCAAAAAGCTGACAGCCAGCTATAACGGAGTTCCCCTGAGGAGAAGTGCTGATGATAAAAAATATACCGATAAAGAAACTGGCATCTCTTATTATGTCGCCGACGGGAAGCATCCTTATATCACCGGGGAGGACGTGGAAAAATTAAAAGAGTTATGCGCTGCAACAGGGGAACCTCTCCTGAAAAAAATGGGTGAGATCACCGGAATGATAAGACATCTGGATGAAAACACCACGGCTTATGTCGGGGATAACGGCACTGTGATAAAATCGAAAGACGGCAGAGAATTATCGATCAACACATCCTTGCTGTCTTATGATGTACTGTCCTTCATGTTCCGGAATATCGGGTCATCAGGCGATTATTTTAACGAAAAATACTGGTCCGGAAAGATACAGGATGCCGTCGGAAATTATCTGACAGGCGGCAAATAGTACTGCATGTTGTCTGCCGCGGGATTGTCGGACAAAAATCGTGCGGCAGGACAGCGCAGAAATAAGGAGTATAAAGCATGGATATATCAAATCAAAGATCTTACCAGGGTTCATGGTATGTAAACCCGAATACCAGAACCCTGACATCAGACAGAAAAAATACGTCGATCAAAGACAGGGACGCCTTCAGCTGTATGCAGCATCTGCTGCATCCTGTGGAAGATATGGCCAGGGTGGTGCGGACACCGATGAGACTGGCTGAAAAGACCTGCGTGAACAGAATGACGAATTCCGTGACGATCGCGGCGGGAACCCGCATTACGGTAAATGACGGCTATGTTCTGACGGTGACGGAGCGGGGCGTGGAATGCCATCATGGAGAAAATTATGATCCCTATGATACGGAAGCCTATGTAGAAGCACAGGCACTGGCGGGCGCCCTTGGTACACTGCTGAGGAACGCCGGCGGAACACAGAAGACCACGGCGTTCAGCGAGGAGGATTATCAGACATGGACGGAGAATGTCTCATCAGTGCTGTCTTACATGGGCATTGACGGGAGCAGAGATTTTTCCGTAAACGGCATGAAATACCACAAAGACAGCGAAGGATACTGGGAGTCGGAAGAAAACAGCAGGGCGAAAGCTGCCTGGGAAATACAGCGGAGGAACAACCGGACATACACCTTTGCCGACGACCGGACAAAAAGCCAGGTCGCCTATATAAGCGGCTATTATCTGGAGCATGCATCGGAAGAAATGCGGGCGGCATGGCAGAAAGCTTTGGAAGAGACCGGCGTCAATCCCTTCCCGGAGGGTTATGCCAGCGCGCTGTCCCAGTTCGCCATGGAACAGGATTTTGCCACCGGAGGAAACGATGTTATTTTCGGGGCGGATATAGAGCGCAATATCGCGGCAATACAGAACATTCTGGACAGGATAGATCATCCGCGCAAAAATGTATCTGAGGAAGATCAGGTTTTCCTGAAGGAAGAGAAACTGTTTTACAGGGCGATTCTTGGATACCTGACCGTATCAGAAACGACAGACAAAATGGAGACGTCCGGCGAAAAAGTTTCCTATACTTCCTATGCATCCGCAAATTACAGGATAGAGCCGGACAATGAAAATGAGTGCTTTACCATATTTAACGGACAGGGCGAACGGCTCGGCGTCTTTTTTTACTCGGATATCAAATGCAGGCAGGATACCGCAACCGGCAGACAGCTTCTGATCTCTGAGAACGGAACCATGTGGTATGAGGCGCTGGCGCTTGATCAGGAATTGAAGGAGGACTTACAGCACATCATGGGTGTCGATGCCCTGAAAACAGAACCTCTTCAGGGATATACTCTGAAAACCCATGCCGGTACCGGTATACAGTATGTGGTCAGAGACGGCGACGAGGGACGCGGCGGCAGGGTGCTTTTGCAAAGCGAGGCGGACATCCAAAAATATGAGGCGCTGGCTGAAACATATTTCAACAGATATCCGAATCTGATCGAAAGCAAAGAGGAGGCGTACATATGGGCTTCCTTTGAGATCAGACAAATGGCAGTGCGCACAGACCAGGGCATTCTCTCCATACATTGTGATGGTATGTCTTACAATGATAATACGAACGCAGTAAAAAACTGGAGCATTCCTTTCGGGGAGGATACCTGTCAAATGATTTTTGAGTGGCTTGAACATGGTGGAAACGGAGAAGCGGAGTTGGAGAAATTTTCTGTGTGGCAGGATATTCTCAAAAAGATTAACTGCAACAAAGATACAACCGAATCTGCCCTTCAGACACCATATATGAAATATGCCGAAATAGCTTTCTACTCTGTCGGTTCCAGGGCGCCGCAGGAGGTGAAAAAGGCGTGGATGGACGCCGCCAGAGAGACAGGCGCAAACGGTCTCGGCATAGGCGCAAACGGGATGATGACTCATATCTCTCAGATGATGGTACAGCGGTTAAAGAGAAATCTGACGGGCAGGGGTTCTGACGCAGACGACATACTTGGAAACAGCGTTTCATCGGCACTCCAGGCGGCAAAAGAGGCTCTGTACGATCTGGAGAATCCGCTTTCGAGAAACAACGAAAATAGTCTCGAAGTGCAGTACTATCGCAGGAGAGAACGGGCATTTTATCAGGCGTTTATCAGAAATCTGGAAGGGCTTTTGTGAGTTATTTTTTCTTTGACAGATGACTTCCGGCAGTTATGCCGGTCAATTCGACTGACCCAGTCAATACCGGGAACCACTCTTATTTTCCCCGCCGATCCGGTTCAAGGTTGGCGGGGAAAATATCCGCCACCTCATTGATCGCGATATAGGTCTTCGGATCGATCTTATGCACCAGATTCTTCATTTTTCCCACCTGAAAACGATTCACCACAAAATAGATCAGCGTTTTGTCCAAATTGGAGTAATACCCTTTCGCGTCGATAATGGTCATCCCATTCTCAAAAGTTTCGGAGAGTGCCTTACAGACCGATAGAATACAGGGGAAGATGGCTCCGCCGAACCGCACCGTAAGGCCGCTGCCGCATACCGAAATGATCCCGCCGAAGATAGCGCACAAAAACAGATCCTTCCTTCTTTAGTCCGAACAGAAAGATCGGAATGACGACTCCGAAAGCGTTTATGATGCCTGCAGCCGTCAGAAACAGGAGATTCATAACATTCAAAGCGTGCATTACATTTAGAACAGCGTGCAGGAGATTTTTTGTCATATAGTTCCAATTCCTCTTTCCAGGGTGACTTTTTCACATCATAACATGAACAGAGGGAAAACTTTTCAACAAAATAATCGAGGCTTTCAGGCATGTCCCGGACAACCCCCGCATAGAATGGTAAGAGCAGTACAAAATGTAAGAATCGGGAGGATTGTCTGATATGTATAAAAATTGTGCTCTGATATTGTGCCTTTCCATGCTGATCACCGGCATGTGCGCGGTCAATGCAAGAGAGGCAGACTTAAACCGGAAACTGTCCGGTGATGTCTTTGACATGACATTAGAGGAAGTACAGACCATGGTAAAGGAAAACGATATACAGGAGATTTACCGTTTTCGGGAAATATTGCAGAATGTCTCATCGCCCAAAAGAACTGTGGGCTACAACGTGCTTGTCAATGAGGACGCCATATTTCTGGATGAGGAAAGCGTGGAGATTCTGTGCCGCATTGTGGAGGCGGAAGCCGGAAGCGAAGATGAGAAAGGACGGGTGCTGGTGGCAAATGTGGTGCTGAACCGGGTGGAGAGCAGCCGATTTCCCAATACGGTCAAGGGAGTCGTATTTCAAAGAGGTGGAGGGATCTACCAGTTTTCCCCGGTGGCGAACGGCAGATATTATCGTGTGAAAGTTTCAAAACAGACCAGGGATGCCGTGGAAAAAGTGCTGCGAGGTGCGGACGAATCCCAGGGCGCTCTGTATTTTGTCAACAGACGTGCAGCGAACAGTTCCTACATGAACTGGTTTGATACGAGATGTACCTTTCTGTTTACATACGGGCGGCATGAGTTTTTTGCCTGACCGGACATACTTTTTTTTCATAAATTTATTTACGGAAAGACACGGTATATGCTATACTTTCATAGAATAAAGTTTTAGTATCGGAGGACAAACAAATGGTAAAATATTTCAGTACCAGAGGAGGCGGCAGTCCGGTATCGGCATCGGAGGCCGTTTTAAAGGGACTTGCGGAAGATGGCGGACTTTTCTTTCCGGACCATATTCCAGCGCTGACGAAAAGTTTAAAAGAATTCGCTGATATGTCCTATCAGGAAGTTGCTTATGAAGTGATGCAGCCTTTCCTTTCCGATTATACAGAGGAAGAGCTGAAAAATTGTATTAAAAATGCGTACGATGATAAATTTGATACGGAGGCGATCGCTCCTCTCGCCTATGCGGACGGTGTATATTATCTGGAACTGTTTCACGGCGCTACGATCGCTTTTAAGGACATGGCTCTTTCTATCCTGCCCCATCTGATGATCACCGCGGCAAAAAAGAATCACATTCACAACGATATCGTTATCCTGACAGCAACTTCCGGCGACACGGGAAAAGCGGCGTTAGCCGGATTTGCCGATGTCAAGGGTACGAAGATCATTGTGTTTTATCCAAAGAGCGGCGTAAGCCCGATTCAGGAAAAACAGATGATCACCCAGAAGGGGGACAACACGTTCGTTGTCGGCATTCACGGAAACTTTGACGATGCGCAGAACGGCGTAAAGAAAATATTCGGCGATAAGGAATTCGAAAAGCTGATGTCAGACAACGGATACCAGTTTTCCTCGGCAAACTCCATCAATGTAGGCCGTCTGGTTCCTCAGATCGTATACTATGTATATGCCTATGCACAGATGTTAAAAGAGGGAAAAATTGCGGAGGGAGAGCCGATAAACGTGGTGGTGCCCACCGGGAATTTCGGGAACATCCTCGCCGCCTATTTTGCGAAGAACATGGGACTGCCCATCGCGAAACTGATCTGTGCCTCCAATGAAAACAAGGTGCTCTTTGATTTTCTGCGGACAGGCACCTACGACAGAAACAGAGACTTTGTGCTGACCAGTTCCCCCTCCATGGATATTTTGATCTCCAGCAATCTGGAGCGTTTGATCTATCTGATCGCCGGAGAAGACGCAGAAAGAAACCGAAACCTGATGATGCAGCTTTCTGTGTCAGGAAAATATGAAATATCGACACAAATGCAGGAAAAATTGCAGGATTTTTACGGGGAATACGCCACAGAGAAAGAGACAGCGCAGACTATTGCCTCCCTTTTCGATAAATGCGGCTATGTTATCGATCCCCATACGGCGGTGGCCTCCTGTGTCTATCGAAAATACAAAAAGCAGACCGGAGATGAGACGAAGACCGTGATCGCCTCCACTGCAAGCCCTTATAAATTTACGAGAAGTGTGATAACCGCGATCGAAGAAGACGGCGGAGAAGCGGATGATTTCGCGCTTGCCGACAGACTCTCCTCCCTGTCCGGGGTGAAGATCCCCGAGGCGGTGGAGAGCATCCGAAAAGCTCCCGTTCTCCATGAGACCATCTGTAAGAAAGAGGAGATGGCAGATGTGGTGAAAAGATATCTTGGAATATAGATGCAAAAGAAAGGAAAAAGCGATGAGTACATTTGGATTTATGGACATTATCATTATCGTCAGCGGGGCCTACCTGGTCTATGTCGCGATACAGATGAAACGCACCGGCGAGATCACCAGTTCCGCGATCATCGGAAAAGGATGTGATGTCAAGAAAGCGAAGGATCCGCAGGGATTTATTGACTATATGTATATGAAGTCCATCATTATGGGAGTGCTTGTGATCCTCAGCGGCGCACTCGATTATATGAACGATATGTATTGGAATATCCCCTATTTCGGCCTTGCCATATGCGGCATTTTTCTGGTGATTCTGCTCATCTACTGCAAGATATCCATGAGTGCCCAAAAGAAATATCTCTCCCCAAAATAAGCTTCAAACGAATATAAAAACTATACTACTATGAAAGGATACCAAAGAAATGGAGCATTATTACCAGCCCGAAATCGAATGCGCTTCGAGAGAAGAGATCCTGAAGCTGCAGAACGAGAGACTTGTGAAACAGGTAAAGAATGTGTTTGACAACGTTCCTTACTACAGAAAGAAAATGGAAGAGAAGGGTGTGACGCCGGAGGATATCAGATCCGTGGACGATTTGCACAAGCTGCCGTTTTTGACAAAGGATGATCTGCGCGACGCCTATCCCTACGGCCTGATGGCGAAACCGCTGAAGGATTGTGTCCGCATTCAGTCCACCAGCGGCACCACCGGCAGACGGGTCGTGGCATTTTATACCCAGCACGATATCGATCTCTGGGATGAGTGCTGTGCGAGAGCGATCATGGCGGCGGGCGGCACCGACGAGGATGTGGTGCATGTCTCTTACGGATACGGCCTGTTTACCGGAGGTCCCGGCTTAAACGGCGGTTCCCACAAGGTGGGTTCCCTGACACTCCCGATGTCCTCCGGCAACACGGACAGACAGATCCAGTTCATGTGCGATCTCGGTTCTACGATCCTGTGCTGTACGCCCTCCTATGCGGCGTACCTCGGCGAGACCATAAATGAGAGAGGATTGAAGGATAAGATCAAACTGAAAGCCGGCATTTTCGGCGCGGAGGCCTGGACGGAAGAGATGCGCCGGGATATCGAAAAATCTCTGGGAATCAAAGCCTACGATATCTATGGTCTGACCGAGATCTCCGGACCGGGCGTATCCTTCGAGTGCAGCGAGCAGACCGGCATGCATGTCAACGAGGACCATTTCATTGCAGAGATCATCAACCCGAAGACAGGGGAAGTGCTGCCTGAGGGAGAGAAGGGTGAGCTGGTATTTACAAGCATTACAAAGGAAGCCTTCCCGCTTCTCCGTTACCGCACCCGTGATATCTGCGTACTGACCAGAAAGAAATGTTCCTGCGGCAGAACTCATGTCAAGATGACGAAACCTATGGGAAGAAGCGACGATATGTTGATCATCAAGGGTGTCAACGTATTCCCGTCCCAGATCGAGACTGTGCTTTTGAACAAGGGTTACGCGGCAAATTACCAGATCATCGTGGACCGTGTCAACAACAGCGATACGCTGGAAGTGCAGGTGGAGATGACACCAGAGATGTTCTCCGATTCCGTCAGCGAGATCAGCAAAAAGGAGAAGGAACTGGTAAATGCGTTGAAGTCCATGCTGGGTATCTATGCGAAGGTAAGGCTTGTGGCACCCAAATCCATAACGCGGAGCGAAGGAAAAGCTGTCCGCATTATCGACAAGCGAAATTTATACTAAACACTCGAAAAGAGAAAGGGGGACAATAAAATGACTGTAAAACAGATCTCCGTTTTCCTGGAAAACAGGCCCGGAGGGCTTGCGGAATTTACGAAGGTACTCTCCGACAACAGTATCGACATGCGGGCGATGTGTATCGCCGAGACGCCTGACTTCGGTATTCTGCGCATCATCGTGGATGATGTCTACAACACGGTGTGCACGATGAAGGAGGCAGGGTATATCTGCTCCGTCACGAAGGTGCTGGCGGTGGAGATCCCCGACAAGCCGGGCAGCCTTCTGCGCACGGTGACGGTTCTGGGTGAGAACGATATCAATCTGGAATATTCTTACGCCTTTACCACTCGCAAAAAAGATGTGGCTTACATGATACTGCGCGTCAATGACAATGAGAAGGCAGTAGAAGTATTGACGGAGAATGGTATTAAGCTGGTAGACCAGGATGAGATAAGCAAATTGTAATCATCATGCATCAAAAAGGGAATATTCCTTTCCGGAAATCTGTTGGAATCGGAATATTCCCTTTTGAGATATATTATGTGTCGCTGCGTAGTTTGACCGCATTAGTCACTTTCATTCGCTTTTCATCGCTGACAGCGGCATAATGTTTTCTGGTCGTATTTACATCGCTGTGTCCGAGTACACTGGCCACAAGATAGATGTCGCCGGTTTCTTTATAGAGAGATGTGCCGTAGGTGCTGCGCAGTTTATGGGGCGTGATCTTCTTGGTGGTTGTCACC
>ERZ779622.1083-NODE-1083-length-12064-cov-4.759347_pt1 | contig 12064 bp, 10 predicted proteins | sample MGYA00514188_ERZ779622 | MGnify/ENA primary metagenome ERZ779622 (study PRJEB29562, sample SAMEA4376702) | mouse gut metagenome | isolation source: Cecum | study: EMG produced TPA metagenomics assembly of the A DSS colitis mouse model was used to assess the...
GAGGCAATCGCCCGAATCAGAAAAACAATCGGGGCGGCAAAGGCTCTGCACCGGTGCGTCCGACGCCTCCGGCACCTAAGAAAGAAGATCTGACGCCGAAGGTAATCGCTATTCCCGAACTGATCAGCATTCACGATCTGGCGGAGAAGATGAAGATTCAGCCTTCCGTGATTATCAAGAAGCTGTTTCTGGCCGGAAAAATGGTGACGGTGAATTCCGAGCTGGATTTTGACGCGGCCGGAGAGCTGGCTATGGAGATGAATTTTGATCCCGTGCCGGAAGAAAAGGAAGATGTTATCGGCAAAATGCTGGAGGATGTGGAAGACGCAGCGGAGACCCTTGTATCCCGCCCGCCGGTAGTCTGCGTGATGGGTCATGTAGACCACGGAAAAACATCTCTTCTGGATGCCATCCGGGACACCCATGTGATCGACAGGGAGGCAGGCGGAATCACCCAGCACATCGGCGCTTATGTGGTGACCATCAATGGGGAGAAGATTACCTTCCTGGATACACCGGGACACGAAGCTTTTACGGCTATGCGTATGCGCGGGGCAAACTCCACGGATATTGCGATCCTGGTAGTTGCCGCGGACGACGGCGTGATGCCCCAGACCGTGGAGGCCATCAACCATGCCAAGGCTGCAGGGATTGAGATTATCGTAGCCATTAACAAGATTGATAAACCCAGCGCCAACATCGAGCGTGTAAAGCAAGAGCTGGTGGAATACGAATTGATTCCCGAGGACTGGGGCGGCAGCACCATCTTTGTTCCTGTGTCTGCTCATACCCATGAGGGCCTGGATCAGCTGCTGGAAATGATTCTTTTGACAGCGGAAGTGCTGGAGCTGAAATCCAATCCCGACCGCCGGGCGAGAGGCCTTGTCATCGAGGCGGAGCTGGACAAAGGAAAAGGCCCGGTGGCCACGGTTCTGGTGCAGAAGGGAACGCTCCATGTAGGAGATCCCATTGCCGTAGGATCCTGCCACGGAAAAGTCCGGGCTATGATGGACGACAACGGGCGCAGGGTGAAGGAGGCAGGTCCCTCCAAGCCGGTGGAGATTCTGGGTCTGAACGACGTTCCGGGCGCGGGCGAGATTTTTGTGTCGCCTGAGACGGACAAAGAGGCCAGGGCTTTCGCGGAGACTTATGTAAAGGAGAGCCGCGAGAAGCTCATTGAAGATACGAAGCTTAAGATGTCCCTGGACGATCTGTATTCCCAGATCCAGTCCGGAAATTTAAAGGAACTGAATATTATTGTGAAGGCCGACGTGCAGGGCTCCGTGGAGGCAGTGAAGCAGAGTCTCTTAAAGCTTTCCAACGAGGAGGTCGTGGTGAAAATTATCCACGGCGGCGTGGGAGCCATCAACGAGTCCGATGTGAGCCTGGCTTCCGCATCCAATGCGATTATCATTGGTTTCAATGTCCGCCCGGATGCAACGGCCAAGGAGACCGCAGAGCGGGAGAAAGTGGATTTGAGGCTGTACCGTGTGATTTACGACGCCATCAATGACGTGGAGGCGGCCATGAAGGGAATGCTGGATCCGATTTTCGAGGAGAAGGTACTGGGCCATGCGGAGGTGCGCCAGATTTTCAAGGCTTCCGGTATAGGCAACATTGCCGGATCCTATGTGCTGGACGGCGTTTTCCAGAGAAACTGCAAGTGCCGGATTACACGGGAGGGTACGCAGATATTCGACGGCGCTCTGGCTTCCTTAAAGCGGTTTAAGGATGATGTGAAGGAAGTAAGGGCAGGCTATGAATGCGGCCTGGTATTTGAGAAATTTAACGATATCCAGGAGCTGGATATTGTGGAAGCCTACACCATGGTGGAGGTTCCCAGGTAAGAGTTAAGAGGTAAAAATCAGAATATGAGAAAAAACAGTATCAAAAATACAAAAATCAACGGAGAGGTCCGGCGGGAGCTGAGTAATATCATCCGGGGAGAGATTAAAGATCCCCGGATCGGCCCCATGACCTCTGTGGTAGAAGTGGAGGTTGCCCCCGATCTAAAGAGCGCCAAAGCTTATATCAGCGTGCTGGGGGATGAGAAAGCCCAGCAGGATACCCTGGAGGGGCTTCGGAGCGCAGAAGGGTATATCCGGCGCGCACTGGCGAAATCCATCAATCTGCGCAATACGCCGGAGATCCGGTTTGTGCTGGATCAGTCCATCGAATATGGTGTCAATATGTCTAAACTCATTGACGATGTCAACAAGAGCAGCAAAGAAGATAAGGATGATGAGGATGATAAAACTGAAAAATGAGCTGCAGCATGCGGAGACCGTAATCATAGCGGGGCATGTGAGGCCGGACGGGGACAGTACCGGCTCCTGTCTGGCTGTGTACAACTATATCCGGGAGCAGTTTCCGGGGGTAGATGTGAAGGTTTATCTGGAAACTGTGAATCCCAATTTTCTCTTTCTCAAAGGAGCGGAGGAGATCCGCACGGAGTATCCGGCAGAAGAGAGCTGCGATCTGTTTGTGTCCCTGGATGTGAGTGATAAGGAGCGCCTGGGGAAGGCCCTGCCCTATTTTGAAGGGGCAAAGCGGACGCTCTGCATCGATCATCACATTACCAATCCGGGATTTGCAGATGAAAACCTGATTTGCGCGGACGCAAGCTCCACCTCGGAGCTGGTCTATGAAATTCTGGATGAGGAAAAAATTTCCAAGGAAACGGCGGAGGCGCTGTATCTGGGCATTGTTCACGATACGGGAGTTTTCCAGTATTCCAATACCACAGAAAAGACCATGGGAATCGCCGGAAAGCTGATGGCCAAGGGCATTGATTTTACCAGGATTGTAGACGATACGTTTTATAAGAAGACTTATGTACAGAACCAGATTCTGGGCAGGGCGCTGATGGAGAGTATCCTTCTTTTGGAAGGCCGGGTTATTATGGGAAGAATCCGGCAGAAAGATATGGAGTTTTACGGCGTGGGCCCAAAGGATCTGGAGGGAATCGTAAACCAGCTCCGGGTGACGCAAGGTGTGGAGGTGGCGATTTTCCTCCATGAGACAGGAACCCAGGAGTATAAAGTAAGTTTGCGATCCAACGGAATCGTGGATGTAAGCCGGGTCTGCGCTTATTTCGGAGGAGGCGGCCATGTGAAGGCTGCCGGGTGTACCATGCACGGCACCATGTACGATGTGGTGAACAATCTGACGTTACATATTGAGCAGCAGCTTTTGGGAGAAGATACGGAACAGGAAAGTGGGAAATGAACGGAGTACTGAATGTATATAAGGAGGCGGGCTATACCTCCCACGATGTGGTAGCAAAGCTGCGTGGCATTTTAAAACAGAAGAAGATTGGGCATACAGGAACTCTCGATCCGGGTGCGGAGGGAGTTCTTCCTGTGTGTCTGGGAAATGCTACACGGCTTAGCGGCATGCTCACGGAAAAGAAAAAGACGTATGAGGCGGTGCTGCTGCTGGGCCGGGAGACGGATACCCAGGATATCTGGGGCCGGGTGGAGGCGGAGCGTACCGTTGACGCGGACGAAGAAACCGTGCGGCGGGCTGTCCTGGATTTTCAGGGAAGCTATGATCAGATTCCTCCCATGTATTCCGCCCGCCGGGTAGGAGGAAAAAGGCTCTATGAGCTGGCCCGGGAGGGAAAGGAAGTAGAACGCCGGCCAAAAAGGGTAGAGATTTACGGGATCACTGTCCAGTGGATCCGTCTTCCACGCGTCTGCTTTACGGTAGACTGCGGAGAGGGAACGTATATCCGTACTCTCTGCCGGGATATAGGGGAGCGTCTGGGCTGCGGGGGATGCATGGAGAGCCTTCTTCGCACCCGGGTAGGAAATTTTGTACAAGAGGAGAGTCTCCGGCTTTCAAAGATACAGGAACTGGCGGATCAGGGCAGGCTATCCCAGGCCGTAATACCTGTGGACCGGATGTTCAGGGAATATCCCAGGGCGTTGATGAAGCCGGAAGGGGATCGGCTGGTTTATAACGGCAATTCTTTTTCCGCATCTCTGGCAGTTCTGGAAGAAGGGAAGAACCGTCCGGAGACGCTGGTGCGGGTCTATGATTCCCGCGGGGTTTTTGTAGGTGTTTACCGGAGGAAAGAGGAGAGCTTCCGCCCGGTAAAGATGTTTTTGTCCTGACGGGCTTTTGCAACAGGGGAACAAGCGATGGAATTGATAAGAGGAACGAGCGAATTTGCGGTTGGGAGGCCCACAGCGGTTTCCCTGGGAAAATTTGACGGGCTGCACCGGGGGCATCAGCTTCTTTTGGAGCGGATTCTGGAGAAAAAGGAAACGGGACTTGCCCCCCTTATATTTACCTTTGATTTCGGGAAACGGCCCGGGCTGATGCTGCCCAAAGAGCGCAGGCTTATGCTGGAGCAAAAGGGCACGGATTACCTTCTGGAATGTCCTTTTGTGCCGGAGATTTCCCGTTTGGAACCGGAAGTGTTCGTGGAGGAGATTCTGGTACGGCGTCTTCGGACGGAGTACCTGGCGGTGGGCGCGGATTTCCGCTTCGGCTATAAGCGCCGGGGGGATTACCGTCTGCTTATGGAACTGGGCGGCCGTTTGGGCTTCCGGGTGGATGTGGTGGAGAAGGCCTGCTTTGAGGGCCGTGAGATTAGCAGCACCTTTATCCGGGAAGAACTGGAGCAGGGCCGTATGGAGCGGGTCAATGCACTTCTGGGTTATCCCTACTCTGTTACAGGGGAGGTGGTACACGGCCTGCAGATCGGCCGTACTCTTGGGATGCCCACCACCAATCTGAACCCGGAGGAGGAGAAGCTGCTTCCGCCTAACGGGGTCTATGCTACGAAAACCCGGATTGACGGCAGGAACTATGAAGGGATCACCAATATCGGCTTAAAGCCCACGGTGGAGGGAGAGCGGAAAAAGGGAGTGGAGACGTATCTCTTTGGTGTTGAGCAAGATCTCTACGGAAAAGAAATTACGGTAGAGTTTTATACTTTCCGGCGCCCGGAGCGGAAATTTGATTCCCTGGAAGAACTGAAAAATCAGCTTTTCCGGGACGTGGAGTGGGGAAGGCGGCATTTTGAGGGAAAACCTTAGAATATGCTTGCAGGATTTGGAAAAGTATATTACAGTATTATTGGAACGTTCGTGAAAGATTTGTAAAAATCCAAGATGCAAAGGAGAAAGTTCATGGATTATTCAATCGTTCTTGGGCTGATCGGGGGCCTGGGCTTATTCCTGTACGGTATGAAGCTGATGAGCGACGGGCTGGAGAAAGCGGCTGGGGCGAAATTGCGCGGTATTCTGGAATTTTTTACCAAGAACCGCTTTGTGGGAATGCTGGTAGGCGTGGTGTTCTGCGCCATTATTCAGTCTTCCAGTGCCACTACCGTTATGGTAGTGAGTTTTGTAAATTCCGGTCTGATGAACCTGTACCAGGCAGCCGGTGTCATTATGGGTGCCAATATCGGTACCACCATTACCTCCCAGCTGGTTGCGTTTAACCTGTCTGAGATCGCACCGGTTTTTTTGATGGCCGGCGTGATTATGGTGATGTTCTGCAAGAAGCCCATGATAAAAAAGATCGGGGAAGTAGTCCTGGGCTTCGGTGTTTTGTTTATGGGTTTAAGCGGAATGTCCGGCAGTATGTCTTCCCTGCGGGAATCGCCTTTGATTGTGCAGGCGCTTTCCTCCCTGTCCCAGCCGTTGCTGGCGATTGTTATGGGATTTCTGGTGACAGCTATTGTCCAGAGCTCTTCCGTGACGGTGAGTATTGTTCTTTTGATGGCCCAGCAAGGGCTTCTGGATCTGGGCATGTGCTTTTATATTATTCTCGGCTGCAATATCGGTGCCTGTACCTCTGCCCTTCTGGCCGGTTTAAGCGGAAAGAAGGATGCCAAGCGGGCGGCTTTGATCCATTTCCTGTTTAATGTGTTCGGCACCATACTGATGGTGGGAGTGCTGGCTTTTGCCTCAGACTGGATGGAAGGCTTTTTCCTGCAGATTTCCGGCGGGAATATGGGACGTGCCGTAGCCAACGCCCATACGATTTTCAAGGTATTCCAGGTACTTGTATTGTTCCCCTTCTCCGGGTTCATTGTGAAGCTGACATATCTTCTAGTGCCCGGCAGCGAGAGCGACGACGAGAAGGATTTCGAGCTGGTGTATATCGGTTCCAAAAATGTGTTTTCCCCGGCTACGGCCGTAGTTGAGGTGACCATGGAGCTGGAGCGCATGGGACAGTTGGCTTACAACAATCTGAACCGGGCCATGAATGCCCTGATTACCCTGGACGAGGAGGATATTGAAGAGGTCTATCATGTGGAGGAGAACATCAATTTCCTGAACCATGCCATTACGGATTACCTGGTCAAAATCAACCAGTCTACCCTTCCGGTGGATGATGCGAAAAGCATCGGCGGTCTCTTCCACGTGGTGAATGATATTGAGCGCATCGGAGATCATGCGGAAAATGCGGCGGACGCAGCCAAGCAGAGGATTGAAAAAGGAGTGGGATTCAGCAAGGAAGCCCAGCATGAGCTGGGAGAGCTTCTGGAACTGGTAAATAAAATCTTGATGTACTCCCTGGACACCTTCTCTCACAACAACCGGGAGCATGTGGAGGAGATCGCCCAGATTGAAGATCAGGTGGATCATCTGGAGAAGAAACTTCAGCAATCCCATGTAGACCGCCTGACACGCAACGAATGTACGCCTGCGGCGGGCATGATTTTTTCGGACATCTGTTCCGGACTGGAGCGTGTGGCGGACCATGCCACAAACATCGCATTTGCGATTCTGGATGAATGATGATGCGGCTCTTTTATTATTTGGTGGCGGCGCCTATCCTGCTGGTGCTGCGCCTCCTCTTCTGGCCGGTGAAAATGCTGCTGCGCTTTTTCTTCCGGCGGCAGTATTTCCGAAGCGTGGATTTTGACTCCATGGACGGATGGGAATTTGAGAAATTTGTAGCGGAGCTTCTTGCCCGGAACGGGTTCTGCCATGTGGAGGTTACCAAGGGGAGCGGGGATCAGGGGGTGGATATTCTGGCCCAGAAGGACGGGATATCTTATGCCGTACAGTGCAAGCACTATGCTTCCAAAATTCCCAACAAAGCGGTCCAGGAAGCTTATGCCGGAGCCCGTTTCTACGGCTGCGACCAGGCTGTGGTTCTCACAAACAGTTATTTCACCCAGTCTGCTTTGGAATTGGGAGACGAGATTGAAGTAGAGCTTTGGGATCGGGAGGAACTTCAGAAATTGATTCGGAGGGCAAGGCGGTAAGCCGGCTCTCCGTTTTTTGTAATTTTACCTAAACGGATTTAATAAAATCTTAAGTAGTATTGTCAAAGTGCTTGTGTTATACTACATGTGGTAGAATCGACGAAGTGAGGAATTTTTTATGGCGAAGGAACGGGAGCCTGTGATCCAGGTGAAAAATTTGTACAAAATTTACCGGGTAGGAGAGAATAAGGTGCGTGCTCTGAACGGCGTGAATTTGAAAATTTACCGGGGAGAGTTCTGTTCCATTGTGGGAACCTCCGGCTCCGGAAAATCCACCATGCTGAACATGCTGGCCGGATTGGAGAAGCCTACCAAAGGAGAAATTATTGTGGGAGGCGAGCATCTGGAGAAAATGAATGAAAACCAGCTGGTGCGCTTCCGAAGAGAGCATGTGGGATTTATCTTCCAGTCGTTCAATCTGCTGGGAACAATGAACGCCAAGGAAAATGTGGCCCTGCCCCTGACGTTCCGTAGAGTTCCCAAGAAAGTGCGGCTGGAGAAGGCGGATCAGATGCTGGAGCTGGTGGGACTGCCCAAGCATAAGACCCATAGGCCCAATGAGATGTCCGGCGGACAGCAGCAGCGGGTGGGCGTGGCAAGGGCCCTGGTGGTAGATCCGGAGATTATCTTTGCGGACGAGCCGACGGGAAACCTGGATTCCAATACTTCAGCGGAGGTGATGGAGCTGATGAAGCGGATTGTGCGGGAGCAGAACCAGACCCTTGTAATGGTAACCCACGACAACCATCTGGCCAGCTTTGCAGACCGGATTTTTCATATTATTGACGGCAAGATTGTGAAAATAGAGGATAACCGAGGAAAAGGGGAGGGAAAAGAGCAATGAGGAAATTTCGAGTAGCAAAAAGAGTACTGATGCTTGTACTGTGCGGGATGCTGGCTGTTCCGGCAGCGGGGATGCTGGCGCGGCCGATGGTTGTGGAGGCAACGCCTCCTGTTGATCCATTTGATGCAGATGATGCTATTGAGGAATTAAAGGGCTATTATACTATTAAAAAAAGCGCTATTAAAGAAGCGGGAAACGAAAAATCGGCAGATGCAGTAGTAAAAGAAGCTGAAGCGCTTTTGAAAAGCCCAGGGTTAACGGAAGAGAACTTAAGAATTGCACTTAGCGATGCAAAAGCGAAACTAGATGCTTTAACTGTAAAAGAAGAACCCGACCCCGACCCCACCCCCAAAACCACCAACGACAACATCATGATAGGCGGCAACTGGGTCACTCCTGTGGCCAATGCAGGCCGGCATGTAAATGTGGTGCTTCCGGTTGTGAATATGGGCCGGACCCGGGTGAAGAATGCGGTGGTAACGCCGCAGATCAGCGATGACGCAAGTAAATGGCCCTTTGAAATAGAGACTTCCAATTATACCCAGACTATCGATATCCTTCCGGGAACCGACGACGGCGGCACGGATATGGAGCGGCGCAGGGAGCTGACCTGGACTTTAAAGACCAGGAAAGACGCTCCCAGCGGCTATATGCCCATTGCCTTTGACGTGACTTTTGAGAAAGAAGACCGCACTCTGGAAACGGTAACCTTGACCAGCTATGTGAACGTAGTCGGAACGACTGGTGTATCCGCAGATGGGACGGCTTCTACTCCCCGGGTGATTGTTACGGGATTTTCCACCAGCCCGGAAGTGGTTCATGCAGGCGAGACCTTTACGCTGACCTTACATATGCAGAACACCTCCAAGGCTACGGCGGTCCAGAATATGCTTTTTGATATCCAGGCGGCCAGCGAGAGCACGGATACCACTTATGTGGCAGCGGCTTTTCTCCCGACTGCCGGTTCCAGCACCATTTTTGTAGACCGGATTCCGGCGGGAGCTACCAAGGATATTTCCATGGAGATGGAAGCGCGTTCCGATTTGTCCCAGAAGCCCTATGTAGTGAATGTAAAAATGAACTACGAGGATGAGAATGTAAATGCTTATGAGAATACAGCCAGTGTCTCCATTCCGGTCCGTCAGGAAGCCCGGGTGGATATCAGCAGCGTAGATGTAATGCCGGATTCCATTGAGGTGGGGTCCGAGGTCAACGTTATGTTCAGCATTTACAATATCGGCAAGACGAAGCTCTACAATACAAGCGTGAAATTTATTGCGGATTCCGTTACCGGCGGGGATACCTATCTGGGAAATATCGATCCGGGAGCTACGGCCAACTTGGACGCTTATTTAACCGGGGCGGCGGCTACCATGGATGACGGAACTGTAAAAATCCAGATTACTTATGAGGACGAAGCCGGAGAGGCGGCTACGATAGAAAAGGAAATGACTCTCTTTGTGAACGAAATGTATATCCCGGATGATATGGGTATGGAGGGAGATATGTTCGGCGAGGATATGATGCAGGAGAAGGGGGGCTTCAAGATCTGGTATGTGCTGGTTCCCCTGGTGCTGGTTATCATAGGTGCGGGTACTTTCCTGGTGATCCGGCATAGGAAAAAGAAAAAGGCGGCGGAGCTTTTGGAAGCGATTGATGATGACGAGTTTGCGGATGTGGAAGAAGTGGATTTGTCGGATGGGGATGAAGAAGAGAAAGAGGAGTAGCACATGAGTGTTGTTGATTTGCTCAAAATGAGCCTCAGCAGTCTCTGGCGCCGGAAGCTCCGTACCATTCTCACAATTCTGGGCGTGGTCATAGGAACAGCCTCCATTGTGGTTATGATTTCCCTGGGACTGGGGCTGAACCGTTCTATGATGGAGCAGATTGAGGAGTACGGCGGGATCACCACCATTAACGTGTACGGCGGGGACAGCGGGTATTATGGATATGAAGTGGCGGTCGCCGTTGATTCAGACAGTGAGCAGCAGGAGCCGGTCCGCATTGACGATGCGGCTATTGAAGCTTTCTCTCAGATGGAGCATGTGGAGCTGGCGTCTCCCGTATTGTCCATCTATGTGGCGGCGAAACAGGGCGTGTGGGAAAATACCTTTAACATCCAGGGAATGAGCCAGGAGGCACTGCATAAGATGAATCTGGAGGTAGGAGAGGGAACGCTTCCGCCGGAAGGAGAGGAGCTGCAGCTTTTTTACGGGAATACCCTGATCCGGGATTTTTACAATGCCAAGACCGGGCAGAATCCTTACTGGGAATCCCCGGATCCGGAAAATCCGCAGTTGGCGGATGTGGATTTGATGAACGATCCCATGTTTATTATTTTTGATATGGATGCTTATTGGGGCGGAGGGACGGACGAGAACGGAAATCCCTTGCCGGCGCCCAAGAAATATGTGGTGCCTGCCTGCGGAGTGATGGCCGGAAAGCCGGACGAATGGAGTGAATATTCCTATACGGCCCTTTGTGATGTGGAAGCTTTGAAAACACAGCTAAGGAAGGTGTTTAAGGGGAAGCAGATTCCCGGCCAGCCTACGAACAAGTCGGGCAAGCCTTATAAAGAGATTTATTACGATCGGGCTTACATCCGTGTGGATGATATCAACCATATGGAGGAAGTGCAGGAAGCGATCCGGGGGATGGGTTATCAGGCGGAGAGCAATGCAGAGTGGATGGAGCAGACCCAGGAGCAGTCCAGGTCTATCCAGGCGGCCCTGGGCGGGATCGGTGCAGTTTCTCTTTTTGTAGCGGCCATCGGTATTGCCAATACCATGATGATGTCGATTTATGAGCGGACCAAGGAGATTGGCGTAATTAAAGTGCTGGGCTGTGATATGTCCGCCATCCGGAATATGTTTCTGGCGGAGGCAGGGTTTACCGGGCTCATCGGCGGCGTTGTGGGCTTGGCCTTGAGTTACGGAATCTCATCGATTATTAATTTCGTTGCCAAGGAGACTTATTATGCGGGGATTTCCTACATCCCGTTCTATCTGTCAGGGATGGCTATGATTTTTGCAGTGATAATCGGTATGATGGCAGGGCTGTTTCCGGCCCTTCGGGCCATGCGTTTGAGTCCGCTGGCGGCGATACGGAATGAATAAAGAAAAGAAGAACGGCATTTCCGGCTCTGTTTTAAAGAACTGGAAATGCCGCTTTTTATAATTAATACCCCAGCTCTTCTCCTATCAAAATTACTTTGATTCGTCCGGGAATATGAGATCTGCGGGTAACTACAATCTGGCTGCAGATACATTCCGAAGAGAGACAGTGATAGCATTTCCCCTTGGTAAAACAAGGGGTATTTTTGTTCAGCCGCACGGTGTTTTTGGGCGCGGCAATATTTCTTGCCCGGTTATGTCCTTCTTCCACTGTGGCAGTTACTTTGTTCATGCCGGCCAGGACAATGACGTTGTCCGGTCCGCTGCACAGACAGGCTACCCGGTTGCCGGCGCCGTCTACATTGACCAGTTCTCCGTCCAGTGTAATGGCGTTGGTGCTCATAAAGAAGAAGTCTGCACAGACGGCTTTGGCGTACAGTTCTTTTTTTTCCTGGGGAGTTTTGGCGGACAGGCGATCGATGAGGCTGTAATTTCCTTTTTTCAAGGCATCCATCACGCCGCTTTCTTCCATGGTCATGGTTCCGCCCCAGGTAACGGAGGAGCCTTCAGGCACCAGTTCCAGCACCTTTTTTACGGCGGCGGCGCAGTCCTCACAGTAAAAGCCTTCCATTTGGCGTTTTTCCAGGGCTGCGATGATAGTTTTGGCAGCGTTTTCGTAGTATTGCTTTTGGGGTGTCATAAGTAGAATCCTCCTATTTAAAGTTCCGCAAACATCCTTCCAATGCCTTTTAGGAGAAGAATTTCCGATTGCATGCTGCATTCGAAAATCCTTCTGGGCATTGTACGGATATTTGCTGATTTAAAGTTCCGCAAACATCCTTCCAATGCCTTTTAGGAGAAGAATTTCCGATT
>ERZ779622.1084-NODE-1084-length-12060-cov-7.503207_pt1 | contig 12060 bp, 6 predicted proteins | sample MGYA00514188_ERZ779622 | MGnify/ENA primary metagenome ERZ779622 (study PRJEB29562, sample SAMEA4376702) | mouse gut metagenome | isolation source: Cecum | study: EMG produced TPA metagenomics assembly of the A DSS colitis mouse model was used to assess the...
GAAGCACAGAAAGACCAGTATGAAGAACAGATCAAACTCATTGAGAAACAGATCGAGGAAAAAGAATCCATGATCGACGACATCAATGAAGAGATCGACGCGATCCGGGAAGCCAACGAAGAAAGACAGCGCCAGCTCACGCTCCAGGAGAAACAGATCGCCCTGGAACGGATGCTTAACCAGCGTTCCATCCTCCAGTACAGCGCCGATAAGGGCATGCATTACGTACAGGATACCGACGGCATCCGCGGCGCGAGGCAGGAACTCGACGACGCTAAGACCGAAATGGTGATCGCCGACAAAGAAAAACAGATCAGTCTCATTGAAAAGGAAATCGGCCTCCTGGAAGACCGCAAAGATTCCATCAATGAGCAGATCGAACTGATAGATACCCAGATCGACCAGATCAACTCCCAGTATGACAAGATGATCTCCAACACCGAGAAATACTGGGACGGCCTCATAAGCGGTATGGAAAGCTATAAATCCCGCTGGCAGGAACTGGCGGAGATCGAAGAACAGGCGAAGTTAGTCTCCATGTTGGAACAGCTCGGCTTAAATGCAGACGAAATCTTAAACATGTCGGAAGCATCCTTTGTCAGATTCAAAGACGAATACATGGGCATCCTCGCGGACATCTATGCCGACAACAGCTCCATGCTTGCGGGTCTCTCCGAAGCGTCGGGACGAAGCGTCGAAGAACTGGGGTCATACTTACAGGCTACGCAGGGGTATATCGATGGGTTAAGCGGTATCGGAGAATCTTTAAATCCTGCCGCAGAGGCGATCAATAACGTTGATAGCAGCATGAGCACGCTGGCAGGATCCGCATCTTCCGTGAATGAACAGACTTCCGGCATCGCTTCCGGTATGAGTGATCTTGGCGGCAGTACGGCAGCAGTAAGCGATAATCTAAACAGTATCAAAACGGCGTTGATGGAACTGCCGGAAGCCGACAAATTCCTTGCCATCGCAGAAGCATTCCGCTATCTGGCCGAAACGCTTCAATATGTCTCTTCCGTACTCGGCGCGGCAGGAGAAGAAGGCCAGGGCGGTCTTGCGGCGCAGTTTAGCACTCTCAAAGGTGTCATCGACCAGGTCACTTCTGCGATCGGCGGCGGAACCGGCGATAACGCAGGCACAGGAGGACTTCTTCCTTCTGAAATCGGAGGCGGTCAAACGAACGGCGCACAAGACGGCGGAACCTCTCTTTCCAAAGCTTTCTCCGATCTGCAGAAAACCGCAGAAGAAACGATCGGTAAAGAAGGAACTGAAGGAGATGGGACTGTTATCGGTACGTTTGGTTCCCTGAAGGGGACCGTAACGGACGTCGCCAATACCATCGGCTCCGCTGAATCCGAAGAGGAAGAAGGCGGTGAAACCGGTAATGAAGAAGATTCTGTCAGCCTTACGACTGCCATAACCGGACTGCAGGAAACGACCGAAAGCACCTTGGGCGAATCCGGCGGCGAAGGCGTTATCGGCAGATTCGAGCAGTTCAAAGATGTGCTCGGCGAAGCCAGCGAGCACGTGCAGAGCATTCCGGAAGGCTTAGCGGAAATTGACGGAAAAGAAGTGGAATGTACGATCAAGGTCAACATCGAAACAAACGGCAGTCTTCCGGCCGGAATCGGCGGCGGCATGGATTTAAATGGCAGGCTGCATGAAGCCAGGGTAAAAGGAACATCTAATGTTACAGGAAGCGCAAATGCCGCAGGAACCGCCCTGGTAACCGGCAGCTGGGCCGTACAATCCGCACAGAGACATACTCTTGTCGGAGAACTCGGCCGGGAACTGATCGTCAGAGACGGCAGATTTTTCACCGTCGGCAATTACGGCGCGGAGTTCGTGGATATTCAAAAAGGCGATATCGTCTTTAACCACAAGCAGACCGAACAGCTTCTAAAGAACGGCTATATTACCGGGCGCGGCAGGGCCTATGCCGACGGTACGATCGGCGATCCGATCGCCTCCGGCAAATATCAGCCTATTCAGCCATACGGCCATACGGCCCAATTACAGAAGGCATTCGAACCCCTTGTACAGAAGTTACTGGCCGGGGAAGAGAAAATGATCAACAACGCTTTTGCCCACGAACCGGGCCGGATGGAGCAAACGATACGGGAAATGCACGATTCGAATAACTTCGATAAAAGCACGCACATAGATGTCCACATGGGCGGCGTCCATATCAGCTGCCCCGGCGTCACCAGCACGGAAGTCGCCCGCCAGGTCGGCGTCGAGTTAAACCACATGTTTAACGGCTTCCACAACTATGCCGATCAGCAAAGCCTGATCCGGTAGAATAAAAAATAGATCATATAGATTTCAGTTTCTATGTGCTCTAACGCTGTTATTATATTTGATTTGGGATATACGAAGAGGTGATTTCGCTTAATAATATAACAACCAACGCCCCCTATGAGGAATAAACATTCATAGGGGGTGTACTTTATGCGGACATTATTCCGTTTACATGAGTAATTGCTGTCCCTAAAGACTTCTCGTATTCTCTGTATTGGTCAATAGCATTACTAATATCTTGCGAGATTTTCTCCCGTTCTTCAAATAACTGTGAAGGAATAACCAAATTTAGGATGTCCTCTTCCTTGAACCTGGGATGCTGACTTCCTTCAACAGAATTAGCAAAGACGGTTTGTGCTACTTCGGAAAGCAAGAACGGAACCAGAAAAGCAATAGATTCATTATTTCTGGCTCTTAAAACATAAAACTCGGTTGAAGCACACAGTTGTGAATTTGAATCTATATCAACATAAGCAACTTGACGCAAATAAGGACGAAGGCGAGAAATGATAACATCACCAGTCTTTAGAATCTTCTTGTTGCTGTTAAGCCGTTCGGGTTTTGGAGGAATTCTGAGATATCCCCCCATTGCATCGGATGTGTTGATTTGATACCAAACAGAAGCATCCTTTTTCGAGGCAACAAAATCATTTTCCAATGTAATGATTTCCGAAAGCAACACTCCATCGTTCTCGTCTGATAAGCTCATACGTCTCTTGGGATTGTATCTCTCTGGTGTTAGCACAAATTGCGGGCCTAATTGAATTGTTGTTTTAATTACACATATAGCCATATTCTCACCACCCAATTCCTTCGTTACTTAGAAATTGCTTGAAATCAACCGCAATTTGATCTAAGTCATGATTGACATTTTTCCATGTTTTTGAACTCTCGTCCTTGAACAAAAGATTACCTCTGCTATCTTTGCCAGGTAGTTCACTAATTCCAAAAAACACTTCTTCTGAAGCGTTCCGCTGCAGATTCCTTTTTTGCAAGAACAAAATGCTTGTTTTTACCGCTGTATGAGGCATAAAGGCATTTCTTGGAATGCCGACAACGCCAACAACCCTACATATATCATATATCCATCGACGCAAAGTTTCGTTGTCCTTGCTACCAAAAATATTGTCAGGTAGAACAATCGCCATTCGACCACTAGGTTTGAGCAAACTAATACATCTTTCTACAAAAAGAACATCTCTTTCGATTCGTGTTTTTCCACAGGATATCTCATAACTCTCCAAGATATCAGGCTCAATGATGTCACCGGCGAATGGTGGATTTGTAATAATAACATCAAACAAATCTTTCTTCTTTTCGATACGCAATATATCCTCTATGGTGGTAGAAATTTCACTAAGACCCTTTTCAAACAGTGATAATTGCACATTGTTTTTTAAGAGACTGTTAATTTTGTGAATATGTGCTCCCTTTACCTCTCCGACATACATCAATAGACGAGCAACTCTTGTTGCTGTGTTATCGAAATCAAATCCCCATAAATCAGATCCCTTTATTTTGCCATGCAAATAAGCATGGTACAAAAATGCGCCTGACCCAGCAGCCGGATCTAAAATACTCTCATTGGATTTTGGGTTAAGTATATTTACACAAAAGTCTACAAGATATCGAGGCGTGAAAAACTGTCCTTTTGCTCCTTTTTTCTCACGAGAAATAATGTACTCAAAGATACCATCTATCCCTTCATATCCATCTTCGATAAACGAGTATGACTTAATAACATCGAGGCAGACGGAAAACTGCTCATCTGAGATATTGAGCCTTTTTTCTATAAGCACACCGGACCATTTATCATCTATTAGAGCCAATAAATTGTTGGCATCATCTAACGTGTATACTTTGTTTTCGGTATGTAAGTCTTCCCATAGCTTAATAAGCACAATCTTAAATATCTCTTCAAACTCATTTTCACCAGAGTTTGCCAACATCACTTCTTCTAATCGACGATATGCAGCATCGAATGTTTCAATGTTTGTAGCTTTTCTCTTGGCCATATTCGCAACTCCTTTCGAGAGTGATTATAGCACATCATTTCGCAAAAGAAAAGACTATGGTCAAAATATGCATGCATATTCTAATTTGGGATATTCCGTTTTAGAATATATAATGAACTAAAAGAGGTTTTCTATGAAAAGTATATATACTGACGATTACATTAACATTATCTCTGTTTTACGAGCTATTCGAATTAACAAAAATATCACACAGGCAGAAATGGCGAAGCTACTGAACACAACTCAGTCATTTGTTTCTAAAGTTGAAAATAGAGAGCGGCGATTAGACGTAATTGAATTGTTGTTATGGATTGATGCACTCGGTGTATCTGTTTCTGATGTTTTGCCCGAAAAATATATAGGCGGAAATAGCTAATGGCTTTTATGACCAAAGATGAATACGAAGCATATGTTGCAGAACATGCGGCCAATGTGATAAGTGCTGAAGATATTGCCCATATTAAAACGGCCTTACAGCCGCTTATCGGGGCACAGTTTAATATATTATCTATACCGAAAGAGATTTTGTTGGCATTTGAGCCATCTCAAATTGGAACAATAATTGGATCGTTAATGGATGCATGCATTCCACAGCTTTCTAAGATTACGGAGTCGAATACATTTGATTCTGTAGGTTTACGGAAAAATGATGGTATTCTCGGAGAAAGAGAAGGATATCCCGATTATTTACATACATCAGGCAAACGACTTGAGCTAAAACTCTTGTTTGTGGATAATCCTAATATCGAAATGAAGAAGCCGCCTACACCAAGAGAACCGTCAGCCAGATTAACTCAGAAGGTAACCTTCAAAAACGTCCAAGCGGACAAGGACTTGTTGCTGGTTATTGCTTATGCATTGATGGAGAACAAGACAAAACCCGGTTTCTTTTCACCTACAATTATCGATTTTGAAGTTTTTCCGGTATATGACTGTATTTTAGCACGAGATCGTCGTATGTACGATTCTAATGGTGGATGGTTCGGTCTGTTCGAGACACCTACCATTCTTAGTAATTCAGGAAAAAGAAAACAGGATGCAAATCAGCCTATTGACTATTCATCATATGGGCGAAAAGAAAATGAAGGAAAAGATTTGAATGAAGATACAAACTTCGGTAAATTGAAGAGAATACCGTACGCACCTCTTCATGAATATATAAAACCTAATAAGTTTACTTCTTTTTTCAAGAGTGAGCAGAAGTAGCAGATCAGCCGAGCAGATATTACTGCCCGGCTGATCCATTAATAGCAGTTGCTTAGAGAGGTAAAAATGAATGTATTTCAAAAATCTGATATATATTCGCACATATGTCACAGTTTCCCGATTGCCACTCGCTATTATAACTTGTTATCAGATTTTTCTTCCCTTGTTTTTGCCCTTATGAGGTGGCGAGGGAAGCATAAACACAAGTGAAATCGTGGTTTTCAAATTCCGATTTAGCAAATCTGAAATCTGAATTAAATATGTATCTACTATCTATAGGGATATAAACGGTATCATAAAAGATGTAGATAATGACGCCAGTTCCATAGATTTTGGTACTGGAAGCGGTCTTAATCTTGATTTTGACGAAATGGAACAGCTTAAGAATGCAATCAAAGATGTCTATGCAAAAATGGCGCCAAATTTAGTTGCATGGGTTAAAAGCACTTATGAATACGATTTTTTGGATGAGCAAAAACAGAAATTAATCGAGTCACTGATACCTACTCTCAACTGGAGTGATATTCAGGAAAAAACTTTATTATAGCACTTCAGGATTCCCTTTCAGTTACAGAACGTTCCGGCTTGATCGAAACGCTCTTTGGTAACAATAACGCTGATCAGGGTAATGCCATCCTGCAGGCTTTCCAGTCCGGTGAAATCCAGAAAGCATACGAAGCATCCGCAGATGCCGCCGGAACAGCCATGCAGGAACATGAAAAGTGGATGGCTTCTTTAGAAGCCAAAACAATGCAGTTTGGAGCTGCTTTTCAGGGGTTATCCGATACCATACTGGAAGATAACTTTCTGAAAGGCCTGATAGATTCCGGTACTGATCTTATCTCCATACTGGATTCGGTCATAGATACATTCGGAGCTTTTGGAACCCTCGGACTCGGGGCCGGATTATTTGCAGGAGTCCAGAACACTGGTAAACGCCGTATGAGTGTACGGATTTCATAAACTGTTTTTTGTTTTGAATATGCCCTTCATGCCTGAGTCATTTGTAAAAATCTCAAAGGCAGGAATGTGTGAACTTAGTCAACTCACAGTGTTCTATAAAGTAAATCGTAATTGGGGACTGCCATTCCCCAGTGCTGGGAAGATATATCATAGTGAATATATAGTATCGTATGGCTACAACGTGACTGGAAACGGTGAGCGTGAATGCACTCCGAAAGGATGTCAGTAATGGCAGGAAAACATACGGTAGGTCATATGCGGAAACGCTAAGTGACAGGTCTTTAAAAAAGACTAAACCACCGATCAGCAGCGGAATCCCTAAATCTGGCCAGCCAGATATGGAACTGTTCACAGAGTATAAACGATTTTGAGTCGAAAGGCTTGTAAGAGGTACTCGATACCAAGAAGGAAAACTTGCCCGTGACTGGGTAAAACCAAAAGAGTGATGCTGCTCTTCCGTTTCTTATGACATCTATGCAGATAAGCACAGAAAGAAACGGTATAACGCAAGGATTTCTCCTAGCCGTAGTGGATGGAACGGAGAAAAACAAGATTAACCGTTTATTAGTAAATGACTACTTTACAAACCATTTATAACATATAAAATTTATCTAATAACTACGTTTCATAAATATTTTTCAAAAATCACTACCACAATTATTACAATGAAAGTTCTTACTGTTTCTGCCCATACTAAAAATACCAAATACAGCGGTACGTACCACCTTAGAGGTATTTGTAATTCTTTCTGTATTTTTACTTTTACAGTATGGACACTCAACACTTTTTACTCTTGAATCGCCATATAACTTCTCACGATTTTCTAATGGATATTTGGGTGTAAATATTTCTGGGATTGCTCTAATTTCTCGAATAATATCAACTAAATTGCATCCGTCTGTAAGTGTTAATGAAGTCTTCTCTCTTATTTTGCCAATAGCAGAAACATAGTCGTCAGTTTTTTCTAATAAAGCTATAGGTAATTCTTCTTTGAAATCATAAATAACACCATTAATATTACATTTTGTATTTATTAACGGATATCCGCAATGAATACATGCCTCACTTTTATTGCTAACTTCCTTACCGCATTCAGGACAGACAATTAAAGCCATAATTATTTCCTACTTTCATTTTATTTTTAAAAATTATAACATATGAAAGGCAAAAAAACCACTCCACATGATAAGAAATTTACGTTCTCCACAAACGTATAATATGTCCCCACAGCATACACTCCTACTAGTATGATATTCACAACAAAAAACAAAGAACTTGCTATATTAGGAAATACATCAATTGAAACTAGGGAAAAACTTATCAAATTTTTTGAGGCCTTTGAACGTGGTGGAATAAATGGTCAAGATGGAATAATTGACACATTCTTTTCCTCAAAAAAGAAATCACCATTAACTCCTGAATTATTAAGTGATTTTGAAAACTTCAAAAAAATATTCAACAACTCCCAACTCAGCGCAGAAGCATTAGCCGAACAAATGAAGGATGTTGACCAACGTATCATCAACTACGCCAAAACCTGTAAAAACGGCGAACTGACCACCGAAGGATTTACAACATCCATAGAAGGCATGTCCCTTTCTGCCAAAGCAGGCAAGGCAGTGCTCCAGACCCTTGCCGCGGCGGGAAACATGGTCGTTTTCGTACTACTCTCCAAAGGTATCGAACTCGCAGTCAACGGCATCGACAACTGGATCCACAGAGTAGAAAAATCCAATGAGGCAATGAATGAAGCCGTCAGTGAATACAACTCTGCTAAATCAAACCTGGAAAACATAAATTCTGAATTAGATGAGCAGAACCAGAAAATGGACGAGCTTTTAGCAAAGGACAGCCTGACCTACGCAGAAAAAGGACAGCTTGAAGAACTGAAAGCGATCACAAAAGAATTATCTCTCCAACAGGATATTGAAGAGAAACGTGTCGGCATGGCATCTAAAGAAGCCGCTGAAAAAACAGTAAATGCATTTGATAAACAATATGGAAAATATGATAAAACACAGGACAGCTTAGATGAAAAGATTGGGTATAATAACTTCCCGCTTCCTTCAGATGAAGATGATGTTCTTGGCAACATTGCCGCCTATGTCCGTTCCAGAGAATTGCTGGAGCAGGCACAGCTTGACTATGACAATGCCCTGAAAAACGGAGACGATACGACATGGCTTGCTGACGACCTGCAGGGCTATATTGATATGACGGATGATTATTCACAGTTACTAAATAACAACCTTTCCGACCTGCTGGAAAAACATGCCGCGCTGGAAGATGAATACACTAAAGCAATTGACAAACGTGACTCCGGAGCCGGAACCTTAACATCTTCTGAACAGGAGATCATTGATACATACGAAACCATATATGATGTAGTAAAGATGGTCTATGAATACACAAACCGGAATGCATGGAACGATATGGCAGTCAAAGATATCTTCAACACACAGGGTATCGAAAAGACAAAAGAGGAACTTATTGCCATATCCAAAGCCGGTGAATTAACGCCGGAAGCCTTAAAACAGTATCCGAAACTGTACAATGCCATAAAAAACAGCGAACTCTTTTTTGACGATGACCAGACAGCCGCCGAAGCATTCTGTAATGAGATCATTGCCTGTGCAGATGAAGCCGGCAACCTGAACGATTCTCTTGCCAGTACCCCGCCTCCTGTCCTATCCCCCGCCCAGACCATTACCCAGCTAAACACCCAGTTAAAACCCGCCCTTGACACGCTCTCTACCGCATGGCAGAACATCTTCGCAAATGACACCTTCTCCTTAGACAGCACAGACATCCTCTCCACTTGCGATGCCATCAGGGCCAGACTGGACGAAATGTCACGGGCCGGATTAAACGTAGACTACTCTTCCTATGACAATTTCGTAAGAGTCCTGTATGACTCGGAATCAGAAGTACAGGACGTCGAAAACGCTTTTAACTCCCTCTCCTCTTCCATGACGAAAGCCGTCCTCACAGGCGCGGAAGATTTTGATGTTATGAAAGCCGTCCTGGAAGACCTCGGCTCCACCAACAGCGAAATGGACGCATTCACAACGCTGATCAGCAATACGGAAGCGCTCAAAGAAGCCGGACTGGACTTAGCCGCCGTTTCCCAAATGGAAGAATCCGAAGCCGACGCGGCCATCCGCGCCTTTGCAGATGAAGCAGTATCCGCTGAGAATCTCGAACAGGCAATCAATCTCTTAAAGATCCAGAAGATACTGTGTAATGATAACTGGATCAACAGCACAAAAGACATCAACGATCTATACGTACTCGCTTTAGCCGCCGGAATCGCTACGGATGCCATTGGCCGGTTATCGGGTTTAAAAGCGGAATACGATACAGCCGTGGCAAACAACGATACAATGGTCGCAAAAGCGATCCAGTCCCAGATGAACTCCCTGAAAGGGGAGATTGAAAGCCAGTTTGCCGGACTGTCCGAAACATCGATAGACTTAAGCAGTCTTGGTGGAAATGCCGGAACTGCTGCCCACGCCGGCCGCTCCGCAGGCGCAAACTACGTGGACGCTTTTGAGAAAGAACTGGATAACCTCAAAGAATCCCGTGATCAGGGGAAGATCACCGAGAAAGAATATCTCGACTACCTCCGCAAACTCTACCAGCACTTTTTCCGGGATAAACAGAAATATGCGAAGGAATATGACAAATACGAACAGGAATACCTCCAGGGCATGAAATCCCTCTACGAATCCGCCCTCTCCGGCGTCACTTCCATTCTGGACAAACAGATAAATGCCTATGAAGACTCGAAATCCGCCGCCGTAGACTCCTTAGAGGCGGAACGCGACGCCAGGATCGAAGTCCTTGAAGCACAGAAAGACCAGTATGAAGAACAGATCAAACTCATTGAGAAACAGATCGAGGAAAAAGAATCCATGATCGACGACATCAATGAAGAGATCGACGCGATCCGGGAAGCCAACGAAGAAAGACAGCGCCAGCTCACGCTCCAGGAGAAACAGATCGCCCTGGAACGGATGCTTAACCAGCGTTCCATCCTCCAGTACAGCGCCGATAAGGGCATGCATTACGTACAGGATACCGACGGCATCCGCGGCGCGAGGCAGGAACTCGACGACGCTAAGACCGAAATGGTGATCGCCGACAAAGAAAAACAGATCAGTCTCATTGAAAAGGAAATCGGCCTCCTGGAAGACCGCAAAGATTCCATCAATGAGCAGATCGAACTGATAGATACCCAGATCGACCAGATCAACTCCCAGTATGACAAGATGATCTCCAACACCGAGAAATACTGGGACGGCCTCATAAGCGGTATGGAAAGCTATAAATCCCGCTGGCAGGAACTGGCGGAGATCGAAGAACAGGCGAAGTTAGTCTCCATGTTGGAACAGCTCGGCTTAAATGCAGACGAAATCTTAAACATGTCGGAAGCATCCTTTGTCAGATTCAAAGACGAATACATGGGCATCCTCGCGGACATCTATGCCGACAACAGCTCCATGCTTGCGGGTCTCTCCGAAGCGTCGGGACGAAGCGTCGAAGAACTGGGGTCATACTTACAGGCTACGCAGGGGTATATCGATGGGTTAAGCGGTATCGGAGAATCTTTAAATCCTGCCGCAGAGGCGATCAATAACGTTGATAGCAGCATGAGCACGCTGGCAGGATCCGCATCTTCCGTGAATGAACAGACTTCCGGCATCGCTTCCGGTATGAGTGATCTTGGCGGCAGTACGGCAGCAGTAAGCGATAATCTAAACAGTATCAAAACGGCGTTGATGGAACTGCCGGAAGCCGACAAATTCCTTGCCATCGCAGAAGCATTCCGCTATCTGGCCGGAGCGCTTCAATATGTCTCTTCCGTACTCGGTGCGGCAGGTGAAGAAGGACAGGGCGGTCTCGCGGCGCAGTTTGGCAGTCTCAAAAGCGCCATCGATCAGGTCACTTCGGCAATCGGCGGAGGGATAGGTAATAATACAGATACGGAAGGCCTTCCCTCTTCTGAAATCGGAGGCAGTCAGACAAACGGCGCACAAGGCGGCGCTTCTCTTTCCAAAGCTTTCTCCGATTTGCAGAAAACCGCAGCGAAAGCAATCGGTAAAGAAGGGAATGAAGGAGATGGGACCGTTATCGGTACGTTTGGTTCCCTGAAGGGGACCATAACCGACGTCGCCAACACCATCGGATTCTCCGAATCTGAAGAAGAAGATGGGGAAAAAACCGGCGGAGACGAGGATTCTGCCAGCCTTACGACTTCCATAACCGGACTACAGTCAACGACCGAAGAGACATTGGGCGACCCCGGCGGCAATGGCGTTATCGGCAGATTTGAGCAGTTCAAAAATGTGCTCGGTGAAGCCAGCGAGCACGTGCAGAGTATTCCAAAAGGCTTAGAAGATATCGACGGAAAAAAAGTCGAATGTACGATCAAAGTCACCATTGAAACAAACGGAAGTCTGCCCGAGGGAATCGATGGTAACATGAATCTAACAAGCGCAGAATATAATGCCGAAGTAAACGGCAGCGCAAATGCCGCAGGCACCGCTCTTGTAACCGGCAGCTGGGCCGT
>ERZ779622.1085-NODE-1085-length-12059-cov-6.630373_pt1 | contig 12059 bp, 7 predicted proteins | sample MGYA00514188_ERZ779622 | MGnify/ENA primary metagenome ERZ779622 (study PRJEB29562, sample SAMEA4376702) | mouse gut metagenome | isolation source: Cecum | study: EMG produced TPA metagenomics assembly of the A DSS colitis mouse model was used to assess the...
AAATGGCGCCATTGGAGGACGGTTCGCAAATCAGTATCAATACAATGGGTGCCGAAGGAGTGACTTACGAATATATCCGCGACTATACCGAAGACATCAATCATCTGGTGGACTCCATTATCCCGGATGCAGAAGCGGTAACAGCGCGTGTGTCCAGTGGTAGCGGTAACGTACGTATCACACTGAAAGACATGAAAGACCGTGACTATACCCAGATGGAAGTTGCCGAAAAGTTGTCGAAGGCAGTGCAGAAAAAGACCATGGCACGCTCTTTCGTACAGCAGTCCTCCTCATTCGGAGGACGGCGCGGCGGTATGCCCGTGCAGTATGTATTGCAGGCAACCAATATCGAGAAATTGCAGGAGGTGCTCCCCAAGTTCATGACGAAGGTCTACGAAAATCCGGTATTCCAGATGGCAGACGTAAACCTGAAGTTCAGCAAGCCTGAAGCGCGCATCAACATCAACCGTGACAAGGCGAGCATCATGGGCGTAAGCACCAAGAACATTGCCCAAACCCTGCAATACGGCTTGAGCGGACAGCGCATGGGCTACTTCTACATGAACGGAAAGCAATACGAGATATTAGGCGAAATCAACCGCCAGCAACGCAACAAGCCCGCCGACCTGAAAGGCATCTATATCCGAAGCGACAACGGGAACATGGTACAGCTGGACAACCTAATTGAGCTTACCGGCGGCATCGCACCTCCGAAACTGTACCGTTACAACCGTTTCGTTTCTGCCACCATCTCCGCGGGACTGGCGGACGGCAAGACCATCGGACAAGGTCTGGATGAAATGGACAAGATTGCCAAGGAGACGCTGGACGAGACCTTCCGCACCGCACTGACCGGAGACTCCAAAGAGTATAGGGAGAGTTCCTCCAGTCTGATGTTCGCCTTCATTCTGGCCATCGTGCTGATTTACCTGATTCTGGCCGCCCAGTTCGAAAGCTTCAAGGACCCGCTGATTATCATGTTGACGGTGCCTCTCGCCATTGCCGGCGCGCTGGTATTCATGTATTTCGGAGACATCACGATGAATATATTCAGCCAGATTGGCATCATCATGCTGATTGGTCTAGTGGCAAAGAACGGTATCCTGATTGTGGAATTTGCCAATCAGAAGCAGGAAGCGGGTGAAGACAAGATGCGAGCCATCAAGGACGCCTCCCTGCAACGTCTGCGCCCCATCCTGATGACGAGTGCCTCCACCATCCTGGGATTGATACCGCTTGCCTACGCCACCGGCGAAGGCTGCAACCAGCGCATCGCCATGGGTACTGCCGTCGTAGGCGGCATGCTCATCTCCACACTGCTGACGATGTACATCGTGCCTGCCATATATAGTTATGTATCAACGAACCGAAGTAAACTGAAGACCGAATGAAACGCATTGTTTTAATTTTCATAGCCACTGCCTGCACAGCGCTGGGCCTTTATGCACAGCCTGCGCCTACCTACACCTTGAAGTCCTGTCTGGAGCAGGGATTGCTGAACAACTACTCCCTGCGCATTGTCCGCAATGAAGAGCAGGTCAGCAAGAACAACGCCACACTGGGCAATGCGGGCTACCTGCCCACACTGGGCCTCTCCGCCGGCTACAAGGGAACCATAGACAATACCGAGACCAAAGCCCGAGCCACCGGAGAGACAACCAAGGACAACGGAGTGTTTGACCAAACTCTCGATGCAGGCATCAACCTGAACTGGACCATCTTCGACGGTTTCAACATTACCGCCAACTACCAACGGCTCAAGGAGCTGGAACGCCAAGGCGAGACCAATACGCGCATCGCCATCGAGGACCTGATAGCCAACATAGCCGCCGAATACTATAACTATGTGCAGCAGAAAATCCGCTTGAAGAACTTCCGTTATGCCGTATCGCTATCCAAAGAGCGCCTGCGCATTGTGGAAGAGCGTTACCACATCGGTAACTTCTCGCGCCTGGACTACCAGCAGGCCAAAGTGGACTTCAATGCCGACAGTGCCCAATACATGAAACAGCAGGAACTGCTGCACACCTCACGTATCCAGCTGAACGAACTCATGGCAAACAAAGATGTAGACCAGCCGTTTATCATACAAGACAGCCTCATCAACGTGACCGCCTCCCTGAACTTCGAGGAGCTGTGGAACGCCACCCTCACCATCAACGCCTCACTGCTACGTGCCGAACAGAACAGTACCCTGGCCCGTCTGGACTACAAGAAAGTCTGCTCGCGCGACTACCCATACGTGAAGATGAACGGCGGATACGGCTACACCCTCAACAAGTATGACATCTCTGCCAACAGCCGCCGCAGCAACCTCGGTCTGAACTTCGGCGTCACGGTCGGCTTCAATCTGTTCGACGGCAACCGGCGCCGCGAACGCAAGAATGCCCGCATTGCCGTGCAGAACGCTCGCCTGGAACGGGAGCAACTGGAGCAAGCCCTGCGCGCCGACCTCAGCAACCTATGGCAGGCCTACCAAAACAACCTGCAAATGCTGAACCTGGAACGCCAGAACCTTGTGGCTGCCAAGGAGAACCACGAGATTGCCATGGAACGATATATGCTGGGCAACCTCTCGGGAATCGAGATGCGCGAAGCCCAAAAGAGTCTGCTGGATGCAGAAGAACGTATTCTCTCCGCGGAATATGATACCAAATTATGTGAAATCTCCCTACTGCAAATCAGTGGAAAAGTAGCGCGCTATATGGAATAAGCAATATAATCCGTACCTTTACGCCCGATTTATCAGAATTAAAGCACAATGGGATTATTCATCAGAAAGCCATTCGAGGCACTGCAAGCGGAGGCGAATGCCTCCGGAAAGAAAACATTGAAACGTGTACTTGGTCCGTGGAGCCTTGTTGCCCTGGGCGTGGGAGTCATCATCGGAGCGGGTCTATTCTCCATCACCGGAACGGTGGCGGCAGGCTATACGGGACCGGCCATCACACTGTCCTTTGCCATTGCCGCACTGGGATGCTGCTTCGCCGGACTATGTTATGCGGAATTTGCATCCATGATACCCGTAGCCGGCAGCGCATACACCTACTCGTATGCCACGATGGGCGAACTCATCGCCTGGATTATCGGGTGGGACCTGGTACTGGAATACACCGTAGCCGCAACCACGGTAAGCATCAGCTGGAGCCGCTATCTGGTCGTCTTTCTCGAGGGACTGGACATACATCTACCGCAAGTCCTCACCGCCTGTCCCTGGGATGGTGGAGTCGTAAATATCCCCGCCTTCCTTATCGTCGTGCTGATGAGCCTCTTCCTGATACGGGGTACGGAAGGCAGCTCCATCTTCAACGGCTTCATTGTATTCCTGAAGGTTTCCGTCATACTGATTTTTGTCATACTCGGCTGGAAATACATCAATACCGACAACTATACACCTTACATCCCTGCCAATACGGGCGTGCTGGGCGAATATGGCTTCTCCGGCATCCTGCGAGGGGCGGCCATCGTATTCTTCGCCTTCCTCGGGTTCGACGCTGTGAGCACAGCTGCCCAAGAGACGAAGAACCCGAAGCGGAACATGCCTATCGGCATTCTGGTCTCCCTGCTGGTATGCACCGTGCTCTATATGGTTTTTGCCCACGTCATGACGGGAGTGGCACACTACACCGCCTTCAGCGGACAGCAAGGCATTGCTCCCGTTGCCATAGCCATAGAGCACATGGGGCAGGCTGATGCGGCAGGTATCATCCAGCCGGACTATCCCTGGCTGAACCGTGCCATCGTGCTGTCCATTCTGTTCGGATATTGCTCCGTCATCATGGTGACGCTGCTGGGACAGAGCCGCGTATTCCTGAGCATGAGCCACGACGGGCTGCTGCCTCCTTTCTTCTCGCATATCAACGAAAAGTTCCGTACTCCGGCACGCAGCAACCTGCTCTTCATGGTACTTGTGGGCCTGCTGGCAGCTTTTGTACCCGCACGGCTGGCCGGAGAGATGACAAGCATCGGCACGCTGATGGCCTTCACGCTGGTCTGTGCCGCTGTACTGGTAGTACGCAGAACCATGCCTGACGTGCCCCGTTCCTTTAAAACCCCACTTGTTCCACTTATCCCCATACTGGGTATTCTTACTTGCCTTTGCATGATGTTGTTCCTTCCTGCCGATACATGGATACGCCTGGTGCTGTGGATGCTCATCGGTCTGGACATCTACGTGGGCTACGGCATGAAGCACAGTAAGCTGGAGCATGGAGGCGACACCCGCCACGGGCAGGTGACCTTGAACATGATTGGACTTATCCTTGCCGTTCTTTGTGTCATCACCGGACTGTGGCACCAACAGACTGTGGGATGGGGAGAAAGCAAAGTGCTGCTGATTATCTCGTTTGTTTTCGCATTCACGCACTGCGCTTACTATATGTGGAGAATCTGGAGGAGATAATAAGCCCTAAATCTCCTCCTTTAAAGATAAACAATCTTTCATCCAAACTACCCCAGCACCCACTTGGTCCGTTTCCCGAAACAACGGTATGCCATTGCCACCAGAAACCAGGAAGTACAGAAAGCGACGACTGCGGCACAAGGTATCTGAAGATAGATAGGAACATGGATAGCACGCATCAGGACTACGCTCGGTCCGGTAAAGAAATAGTGTATCATATAGACTCCAAAACCACAGAGCGTCAAGTTTGCCAATGCTTTCTTGATGCGCTCCGAACGGAAATTGGCCCGCTTGCAAAGCATAAACACGGGGATAGTCATCATTACTACATTCAGCGAACAGTAGGTAAAGAAGAGTTCGAGCATCTCATCCGTAAAATCCGGCAAGGAAGTCATATGGCGGAAACCAAGGAATGTTACGGCATAGCCAATGGCAAACATGGGAATGCCGATGCCACAGAGTTGCCGGCCCGTCCAGTTATGGTTCCTCAGATAATGGCCCAACAATAGGTAGCCGTTAAAACCGGCAAAGTAATACAGCATACCGAACGAGTTCCACGAGCAAGTCCCCCAAAGGTACGGAGCGGCAAACTCGGTATAATAAGGCAGCAGCAGTGTCACTCCCCATGCTGCAAGAAACCATAGTTTGGCACGTTCCGAGGCCTTCTCCACCCATGCCGAGAATATCGGAAGATAGAGATAAAGCCCTATTAGCAGATAGATATACCACATGTGTACATCCAATAGAGAGAAATTAAAAGGCATTTCTGCAATATATCCCAGGCTCACTGCCAGAGACTGGCGCATCACTTCCTCACCCGAATAAGGGAAGAAATCCAGAATCACTTTCGGCTCCACTCCCAGCAGTCCCGTTATCCAGGGGAACAGATTGTAAATCACAGACCAGATGAGGAAAGGAAAGAATACGCGGGGGATACGTTTCTTGTAGAATGCCGAGGCGTCACCCCGTACCGGCAACAGCAATGCACCGGTAATCATTACAAAAAGCGGTACGCAAAGACGGAGCGCCGCACCGTAGACAGCTCCCCCAAAACTTGATGTCAACAATGTCGGGCGATGTGCCTGGATAGAAGTTAAAAGGGTCTGTGCAATGGCAGCAAACTACTGTAAACATTGCAACAAGGCGTACCACATCCAGCCATACGATGTGTTGTGCCGGAGTTTGTCGTGTAAGAGTCAGTTCCATGTTTTATTAAATTGGTTGTTTGGAGGGCTAAAGATAAAGAAGTTAACTGAGAAATGAAAAGGAGAATGTAACAAAAATACGACAACAAACGAGTTTCAGTTTTATTCTCCTATAGAGAACAATCTGTTTTATCAAGGCAGAACAGAGTGTTCCAATAGGGAAGAACACTTTGTTCCAACATGAAAGAACAGTTTGTTTCTTCCTATTGAAACAATTTGTTTCAACATAAAGGAACAGTTTGTTTTGCTTGATGAAACAGAGTGTTCTATGCCGCGAAACACTTTGTTTTCCTCTACAAAACAAAAAAGCCGTAACAAGATTTTCTCCGTTACGGCTTTCCTTATATTATGCCTTTCTAAAAGGCTTCTGTTTTACTTGCTGCAATTCCAGGGCTTCAGTTGCTTGAAGAAGTCGTTGCCCTTATCGTCCACCAAGATGAATGCAGGGAAGTTCTCCACCTCAATCTTCCAGATAGCTTCCATACCGAGTTCGGGATATTCCACGCACTCAATGCTCTTGATGTTGTTCTGTGCCAAGATAGCGGCAGGACCACCGATAGAGCCCAAGTAGAAACCGCCATACTTTTGGCAGGCATCTGTCACTTGCTGGCTGCGGTTACCTTTGGCAAGCATAATCATGCTGCCGCCGTGGCTTTGGAAGAGGTCTACATACGGGTCCATACGTCCGGCAGTAGTCGGGCCCATGGAGCCGCAAGCCATGCCTTGAGGAGTCTTGGCAGGACCGGCGTAGTAGATGGGATGGTCTTTGATGTACTGCGGTAGGTCTTCGCCACGGTCCAGACGTTCTTTCAGCTTGGCGTGTGCGATGTCACGGCCTACGATAATGGTTCCATTCAGAGACAAACGGGTGGAAACCGGATACTTGGTCAGTTCCTTCAGAATATCGGCCATCGGCTGGTTCAAGTCAATCTTCACCACGTCGCCTTCACCGGCCTTACGGAGTTCTTCGGGAATCAGTTCACCCGGATTGCTGTCGAGTTTTTCAATCCAGATACCTTCTTTATTGATTTTACACTTGATGTTACGGTCGGCAGAGCAGGAAACACCCAGACCCACGGGACAGGACGCACCGTGACGCGGCAGGCGGATGATGCGGATGTCGTGAGCCAGATACTTGCCGCCGAACTGGGCACCGAGGCCAATCTTATGAGCTTCTTCCAGTACCAGCTTCTCCAGTTCCACATCGCGGAAAGCGCGGCCGAACTCATTGCCGGTAGTGGGTAGGTTATCGTAGAAGTGGGTGGAAGCCAGTTTCACAGTCAGCAAGTTCTTTTCGGCAGAGGTACCGCCGATAACGAATGCGATGTGATAGGGAGGACAAGCTGCCGTACCCAAAGTCTTGATTTTTGAGATAAGGAAGGGAACCAATGTTTCGGGGTTGAGGATAGCCTTTGTCTCCTGGTAGAGATAAGTCTTGTTGGCAGAGCCACCACCCTTGGTTACGCAGAGGAACTCGTACTCCATACCTTCCGTAGCTTCGATGTCAATCTGTGCGGGAAGGTTGCACTTCGTATTCACCTCATCGTACATGGTGAGGGGAGCATTCTGCGAATAGCGCAGGTTCTCTTCGGTATAAGTCTTGTAAACACCCAGTGAGAGAGCTTCTTCATCACAGTAGCCGGTCCATACTTGTTGTCCCTTTTCGCCGTGGATGATTGCCGTACCCGTATCCTGGCAGAAAGGAAGTACCCCCTTGGATGCTACCTCTGCATTGCGCAGGAAGGTGAGTGCCACGTATTTATCGTTATCGCTTGCTTCGGGGTCACTCAGAATCTTAGCAACCTGCTCGTTGTGCGAACGACGCAACATGAACGATACATCACGGAAAGCCGCATTGGCCATTGCCGTCAAACCTTCTTTTTCAATCTTCAGGATAGGTTTTCCTTCAAACTCGCTTACTGACACGTAATCTTTTGTAAGCAGATAATACTCAGTAGTATCTTTCCCCTTCTCGAACATGGGCTGATACTTGAACGGAGGTGTTGTTGCCATAATTACTCGTATATTTAATGTTTAAAAGTGATTCGGGTAGCAAAGGCAGCACAAAACCGCCTTTACCGAGCAAAGGTAAAAACTATTATTGAAATAATTCTTTAATTAGAGTAAAAACGCAACAAATCATAATTAATTTTCTGACACCCGCTGCATCCGCCCTATCAGTTCATCGCCCAGCGCCGTCTTCACCTCAATGTGTTTCAGCACAGCCATTACAAACGGATTGCTTTCAAAGTCGCCGCGTACCTGCTCAAAATCGAGTTCCTTTTCCAAGCGTGAGCCGTCAGCTCCAAAGCCCGTCATGGAAGCCAGTGAAAATTCTTTCTTAGCATCCTCATACACCATGCGGTCGAGGCCAACTACTGCTTCTTTCCATTTTTCGACAATATGTATGACGTCTTCTGCCGTCATACCTTCCGGCTTGATACCATAGAACTCTTCCAACTTCTCATACGCCCAGGTCCATTCGTAGGTATAGTAGTTGCTGTGCATCTTCTCAAACTCGGCATTGATAGACTTCAAGCGATTGACTTTGCCGGACTCAATACCGTCTATCAGCGCATCTATCTCACTCTTTGGGGCTATCAATCCGGAAATATCCACCCATTCGCCGCTGCCAATGGCAGTATCGGGCTTCAAACGGGCACGTATTTCTTCATTGCTCCGGAAGTCAATGCCTTCCAAGCGCTTGATGACAGAGTTTCCGAGGAACTTATGAATGGCTATTTCATAGAAGCGGATACCTTTCACCAAAGCCGAGTTACGTATCTTCGCACTATGGAAAGAATAGATATCCGAAAGCTCGCCACTGGCATGACGCAGATTCTGCAACGTTTCCCGTCCCTTGAACATTTTCTGCACCGTGTAGGGGCTGAGAAGATTATAGTTGATGTAATCCAGTTTGTTCGGGTCGGTACGCCCGTCACGTTTCGGCCACTTCTGGGCATCACGGATGGTACCCACACTACGCAGGTTGACACCGGGTACAAGGTAGGTGGTATTATTCTGCTCTATCAAGTAAGAGAACGGCAGGTTCGAAGTATCAGAATGGTTGACATGGCGCCCCATTACCAAGGAAAACGCTCCCACCCTTGCAGGCCACAAGATGTACGAATCGGAAGTCGTCTTGGCACCACGCTCCAAAGTGCCTTGATGGATAGGCCCTAACTTATACATATGGTTGCTCTGATTGGACCCCGAACCGGCATTCATAAAGGAAAACATACCGGCAATCAGCAACGTGGATTTATGGTGTGTCACCGTATAAGGTCCGGCAAAAATAGCGCACGCCTCCCCGTTCTCTCCCTGGCAGTTGCTGAAAAACAAAGAATCCGAGGCAGAGTAGTTGTGTCCCAACTTGCATGCCTGCCCCACGAAGCAGCGGCTCAGCATAGCTCCGTCATCTACATGAGACCCGGTAGAGATGATGAAATCATCACAAATCACCCCATGCCCGATGTGTACCGGCGCCACCTCGTTGCTGTTGATGCTTCCGTTATACAGACGGCATGTACCACAGATGCGGCAATAATCACCGATGCGCACATTCTTTATGGAACCGGTGTTCAATATCATTACATGGTTCCCGATGCTTCCTACAGCAGAAGCATGTTTGTTGGAATAAAAATCCGTGATTTCCTTCATCCGTGCAATCAGCTCCGGGCGATGGCGGTAAAGCGCCAGAATATAGGCTTGGTGTGCGGAGAGTTTATCATTAATCAGCACCTCACGGCCTCCCGTCTCATTCAGGACAGACACTTCTACCCCGTTACCGAACTTCGACACACCGTCTACCAGAATAATATCCACATTCTCAATGAAGGTGTCATGCCCTATTTCATAATTGGCAATGTAGTTCTGGATATTCTCAATGCAACAGTTATCTCCCACCGTTACATTATGCAGCGTCACATGCCGCAAACCGGAATGCTTCCTGATTCCTCCCGGCAACATAAATTCTGAATGGAACACTCCCAAACACACCTCACCCGAAAAACGGGTATGATGCACAAATTCCGTTGAGAACTCTTCTGCAACGGTTACTTTCCCCCAATCATCAGCCAGACATGACTGGCTCTTCAACCGGAGAATTTCATCTTCGGTCAGTCTTCTGTAATTCATCCTTATAACGAGTTATGAGTTATGAGTTATAAGTTATTGCCTTTGCCGGCACTACCGATTCAAACCGCTGCCAGCAAATAACTCATAACTTATAACTCATAACTAAAATTAAACTTCTTCTTCGTAGGTCTGATAAAGAAAGTCATTATAGGGGTACTTCTGCACGTGCAATTCCTTCACACGCTGATAAACTACACTCTTCAGTTCCTCCATATTGATTTTTTTGCGGGCAGAAATAAAGAGGCAGTTATCCTCCATCTTAGCCATCCACGTCTTCATCAGTTCTTCGAGTGTCAAGTTTTCCTTGGTTCTGGGGGTAAGGTCGTCAGCCGCTTTCTCTATATAAGTATAAGCGTCTATCTTATTGAATACAAGAATCATGGGCTTACCGGCGGCACCGATATCTGCCAACGTCTTGTTCACAACTTCTATCTGTTCTTCAAAATCCGGATGAGAGATGTCTACGATATGCAACAGCAAGTCCGCCTCGCGTACCTCATCCAGAGTAGACTTGAAGGAGTCTACCAAATCCGTCGGCAATTTACGGATAAAGCCCACCGTATCGGATAGCAGGAACGGCAGGTTCTCAATAATCACCTTACGCACCGTAGTATCCAACGTGGCAAACAGCTTATTCTCTGCAAAGACTTCACTTTTCGAAAGCAAAGTCATCAATGTGGATTTTCCTACATTGGTATATCCCACCAATGCCACACGAATCAAGCGTCCGCGGTTCTTCCGCTGGGTAGACTTCTGCTTGTCAATCTCAGCCAAGCGCTCCTTCAACAATGACATACGGTTCAAGATGATACGGCGGTCCATTTCCAGCTGCGTTTCACCCGGGCCGCGAAGTCCCACGGAACCTTTACCTCCACCGGCACCGGAGCCACCACCCTGGCGTTCCAAGTGGGTCCACAAACGTTGCAGACGAGGAAGCATATACTTGTATTGCGCCAGCTCCACCTGCGTTTTTGCATTGGCAGTCTGGGCACGCATGGCAAAGATATCGAGAATCAGGGACGTACGGTCCAGTATCTTGATTTTGAGTTCAGCTTCTATATTGCGTATCTGCTTGGCGGAGAGTTCATCATCAAAAATCACCATGCCGATTTCGCGTTCGGCTTCTTCTTCATTCCGGATATACTCTTTAATTTCTTCCAGCTTGCCCTTGCCGACATAAGTCACGGAATGCGCTGCATCCAGCTTCTGGGTAAACCGCTTCACTACTTCCGCCCCGGCTGTCTCAGCCAAGAATGCAAGCTCGTCCAGGTATTCATTGGTCTTACGCTCATCCTGAGTCTTCGTGACAAGACCTACCAATACCGCTGTTTCTGCCTGCGCTTCGGAGATTACAAATTCTTTCATAGTTTCTATACCTTATTATATATACGTATTGTTGGTTCGGGCAGCAAATATAAATAATTTTGGCGGAAGCGCCTTAAAAAGGGGAATAAAATAAAAACAGACACAATAGAAAAATGGCATGTAAAATGAAGTCGAACTTCATCTTACATGCCATTTCAAATTACATGTTATCTAATTGCCAGAATAATCAGAACCCTTCCGGCATCTCCAACGTTTCCGTGAATCCCTGATACAGTACTCCCCATTTACCACTGTCAAGTACTACCAAGCCCTGCATCGGGAAAGACAACACGTTTCCTTTACGCTCCATACCTGCTGCTGCAAAGTATAGCATACCATAGTCCGTCTTGTCATAACCAGTAGGTTGAGGATCCCAACCTATCAGTTCTTGATTGTCATCGCTTAGCGTAAACATGATGGGATATCCTTTCGTAATGCAATCTTCCAGCTTATAGATATTAGCCTCTTTAGCCTTCAGCACAGGTTGATCCCAACCCTCTCCAAATAATTGAGATGTATAGTAGCCTGTACCTATATTGAGCCAAGTATAGTCACGCTTTATATTGACCGTCACCTTGGGTGAACCATAAACATAGGAATCTTCTTCAGGAATGGCAATAGTATAAGATGCAGTAGTACCCACAGCTATGTCAAACGCAATCTTTACTTCTTTGAGTGCTTCACCGGCAGCAAAATCAACCGTTGTCGGCACTGTTACGCTCTCCGCATCTGTAGTCAAGTGAATAGATGCAGCCGCATCCGTTTTCTGACGGCCGATTTTGACTACAAAAACCTGTTCATCATTCGGATAATAAGTCAAATCAGTGTTATCAGCATAGATATAAGCTTGTACACCCTCGGTAGGAACCGGAGAAGGCTCCCACTCCACACCGTCTGAACAAGCCGTCATAGCCAAACCGCATACGGCCAAGCCCAAAAACAATTTATTG